>Ga0209253_10003723_pt1 | contig 13344 bp, 12 predicted proteins | sample FrelakmetBRP12BR_FD_187145 | JGI IMG/M metagenome (GOLD analysis project Ga0209253, IMG submission 187145) | Freshwater lake sediment microbial communities from the University of Notre Dame, USA, for methane emissions studies - BRP12 BR (SPAdes)... | ecosystem: Environmental > Aquatic >...
CTGGTGGATCCGACGGCATGACCCCTGACGCTGTGCCGCTGCACCTGTCCGCGGTCCGCATCGAGCTCGAGGGTCACGAACTCGTCGCGCCGCTGACGCTCGACATCGCACCGGGCGAATGCGTGACGGTCATGGGGCCGTCGGGCTGCGGCAAGTCGACGCTGCTCGCGTTCATCGCCGGCACGATCGATCCGGTCTTCCGCGCCTCCGGCAGCGTCGCGATCGGCGACCGCGAGATCACGTCTCTCGCGCCCGAGCGGCGCCGCGTCGGCATCCAGTTCCAGGACGATCTCCTGTTTCCGCACCTGTCGGTGGGCGAGAACCTCGCGTTCGCGCTCGCGCCCCACGTACGCGACCGCGCGGCGCGACGCGAGCGCGTGCTGCAGGCGCTCGCCGAGGCGGACCTGGCGGGCTTCGCGGACCGCGACCCGGCGACGCTGTCCGGCGGCCAGCGCGCGCGCGTCGCGCTGATGCGCACGCTGCTCGCTGCGCCGCGCGCGTTGCTGCTCGACGAGCCGTTCAACAAGCTCGACGCGCAGCTGCGCGACGACGTGCGCCGCTTCGTGTTCGGGCACGCGTCGGAACGCGGCCTGCCGATGTTGCTCGTCACGCACGACGCTGCCGACGCACAGGCGGCGGGCGGGCGGGTGGTGGGCCTCGCGCGCCCCTGAGTCGAGGCCGGATCCAGGGGCTCTGCCGCTATTTCTTCCGGCGCCGCGCCGGCGCACCCGTGCGTGAGCCGAAGACCTCGCTTTGCGCCGCCTGCGACACCGCGAGCGTGACCGGATGCCGCATTCGGCGCTCGGTCGTGATCGCGAAGAGCTGTTCGACGATCGCATCGATGCGGCCGATCGCGCGCACGCCGTATTGCCGTTCGATGTCGGCGGCGAGCGGCGTCGGCGCCGCGAACAGCCCCGCGCCGCTCTGTCCGAACGCCTTCATGAGCGCGCTGTCGTCGAACTCGCCGACGATGCGCGGGCGCAGCTTCCGCGCCGCGAACCACGCCACGAGCTTCGGGCGCAAGGCCGACCCTTCGCCCGGCAGCAGGAACGGCGCGCCATCGAGCGAGGCGGGGAAGGCTCCGCGCAGCGATCCGGCGAGCGCGGGCGCGGCGAACACGCTGACGTCGCTCGCCCCGAGCAGGTGATTGAAACCGCGGACGTTGACGTCGGCCGGCATCGGGCGATCCGCAATGACCATGTCGATGCGGTGCACGGCGAGCTCCGCCAGCAGCGTCGCGAGCGCGCCCTCGCGGCACACGAGTCGCACGCGCTCGGGCAGGTGGAGCGCGGGTTCCACGATTCGGTACGTCACGGACTTGGGGACGGCATCGGCGATGCCGATCCGAAATGGCGTCGCCCGCTGCGCCGCCTGGTCGCGCACGGCGTCCTGCAGCGCGTCGCCGAGCGCGAAGATCTCGTCCGCGTAGCCGGCGACCCGCCGGCCCAGCTCCGTCAACTCGAGCCCGCGCCCGGCCCGGCGCAGAAGCTCGACGCCGAGCGCGTCCTCGAACTCGCGCAGCTGCCCGCTGATCGACTGCGGCGTCACGTGGAGCGTGGCGCTCGCCCGCGCGATGCTGCCCGCGCGCGCGACGGCCCAGAAGTAGCGCAGGTGCTTGTAGTTGAGCGGCATCGCCGGTCCAATCATCAGAAAAACCCGATCTATATGCAATATTATTCGATTTGTACGATGAATGGCGCCGCCGTAACATCCGCTGCGTTGCCGCGCACCCCGTCGCGGCCGAGGATGGCGCGCAATGGAAACGCTGGGCACGTGGTGGATGTGGGCGGGATTCTTCGCGATCGTGCTCGTGATGCTCGCGGTCGACCTCTTCGTCGTCGGCGGCGGCAAGGAGCACCGGGTGACGCTGCGCGAGGCCGGCGCCTGGTCGGCGGTCTGGGTGGGCGCGGCGTTCGCATTCGCCGGTGCGCTCTGGTGGTACGTGGACGGTACCGCCGGACGCGAGACGGCGAACACGGCCGCGCTCGAATTCGTCACCGGCTACCTGATCGAGAAGTCGCTCGCCGTCGACAACGTGTTCGTCTGGCTGATGCTGTTCTCGTTCTTCGCGGTGCCGGCCGCGCTGCAGAAGCGCGTGCTCGTCTACGGCGTGGTCGGCGCGATCCTGATGCGCACCGTGATGATCTTCGCGGGCGCCTGGCTCATCGCGCAGTTCCACTGGCTGCTCTACGTGTTCGGCGCGTTCCTGCTGTTCACCGGCGTGAAGATGTGGTGGGCAGCCGACGAGCAGCCCGATCTCGCGAACAACCGCGTCGTCCGCTGGTTGCGCGCGCGGTTCGCGGTCACCACGACGTTCGAGGGCGAGCGTTTCTTCGTGACGCGCGAGGAGGGCGGCCGGATCGTCCGGTACGCGACGCCGCTGTTCCTGGTGCTCGTGCTGGTCGAGGTGTCGGATCTCATCTTCGCCGTCGACTCGATCCCGGCGATTTTCGCGATCACCACCGACCCGTTCATCGTCCTCACGTCGAACGTGTTCGCGATCCTCGGCCTTCGCGCGATGTACTTCCTGCTGGCCGACGTCGCCGACCGGTTCACGCTGCTGAAGTACGGGCTCGCGGTCGTGCTCGTGTTCATCGGCGCCAAGATGATGCTGATCGACCTCGTGAAGATCCCGGTGGGCGTGTCGCTCGGGATCGTCGCCGCGATCATCGCGGCGTCGATCTGGCTGTCGCTGCGGCGGGACGCGCAGCGCCGCGCGCCGGTCGGCGTCCCCGCCGGCAAGCCCGGAGGGAACTGAGTGCGCAACAAGTTCCTGGGCACGGGCACGCCGGGCTACCACCCGGTGCGCAAGGTGCGGACGGTGATCTCGGGCCTCAGGTACGCGGTCCTCTACGATGCGTCCGTCGCTTACAAGCTCGTGCTGTCGGCGGTCGTGCTCGTCGCGGCATTCGCGCTGCGCGCGTGGGTCGACTTTCTGTTGATCGTGCTCGTCACCGCGTTCGTGGTGGTGGCGGAGATGTTCAACAGTGCGATCGAGGCGCTCTGCGACTTCGTCGAAGTGCGCCACAACGAGAAGATCAAGGTCATCAAGGACATCGCCGCGGCGGCCGTGGGGCTCACGATCGTCGTCTGGATCGTCGTGCTGGCCGTGGAAACGGCCCGGTTCTGGCCCGCGCTGGCGGGCGCGACCGGGGGTGTCCGCTAGCAGGCTGTTGAAACTCGCGCCTTCAACTTACCGCGGCCTCATTTCGAGCGAAGCGAGAAACCTGCTTCTGAACGAAATCAGCCAACTGCCGACAGCAGGTTCCTCGCTTCGCTCGGAATGAGGCCAATCAGAGGTATTCGTCGACGCTTTTCAACAGCCTGCCAGCGGATGCTGCGCCGTTCACGCGTCAGCGGCGCGTTGGGCGTCCCTGGCGTCAGTCGATCAACGTCTCTCGCCGCTCGGCGGCCAGCAGCGCCGCCCATTTCGCGTCGAACGGGTGGACGCGGGTGGCAGGGGCGCCGCGCGCAGCCAGCGGATAGCCGCGGTTCGCCCAGCCGAAGATCGACTCGGCGAGGTTGAATGCGGCGTGGCCTTCACGGCGGAGCGTACGGACGAGGCGCGCCGAGCGCACGCCGACCGCGCAGTACGCGACGATCGTGCGCGGCAGGCTTGCGCGGATCGCGCGCCGGGCGTCCGCGGCGCTGCGCACGCAATGGGCGCCGGGCAGCGTACTGACCTCCTGTTCCCCGGCGCTGCGGATGTCGAGCAGCAGCGGTGGCTCCCGCGTCGGGTCGTTCATCCACGCATGGAGCGCGTCCGCGGAGACCGCCGGCACGTCCGGATACCGGCGCGCGAGCCAGTCCGCGAGTTGCAACCAATCGCGCGGCGGCGGATCGAAGAGTCTCATGCGCGGGACGGGGCGGAAGGGGAGGATCCGGGCTTGGCCGTGCGGTCCGGGATGGGGGTTCGTCGCGCAGGGCGCGGCGGTGGGACGCGGTAATCACCATGCATCGGCGTCGATTGTATCCGGGCAATCGCAGTGCCGGCTCGCCGGGCGCGCTGCAGGCCCGCGAAGCGAGGGAGGCCGCAGGCTGGCCGGGGAGCGCGGTCTTGCGCCGCGGGCGCGGCGGGGTACCATCGGGTGGCCGCGTTGTAGGAGACGGCGCCAGCGCTGCGAGCGAGCACGTGTAGGACTCGTCCGACAACGCTTTCCGTGCGCCGCCGATGCGCGAAACGTGCAACGCTCCGCAGGATGACGATACGTCAGGGACTTCGCGACGCAGGATCGATGGAAACGCTCGACACGCCTCCTGGGAGCATCGCCCGGCCGCCGTCCGTCGCCGGGTGCGCGTCCGGCCGGGCGGGCGTCGACCGCGTCCCGGCGTGCGCGGGCCGAAGGTCGCATCCTTGATCCGGATCCTCATCGCAGACGACCACGCGATCGTGCGCGCGGGACTGCGGCAGTTCATCTCCGACCAGCCCGACATGCAGGTGGCGGGCGAAGCCGCCACCGGCACCGAAGCGATCGCGCTGGTCCGCGCGGGTCAGTTCGACGTCGTGCTCCTCGACATCTCGATGCCGGACAAGAATGGCATCGACACGCTCAAGACGCTGAAGCAGCTGCGGCCCGAATTGCCCGTCCTGATGTTGTCCGGCTATGCGGAGGACCAGTACGCGGTGAACCTGCTGCGCGCGGGCGCCGCCGGGTATCTCAACAAGGAGGCCGCGGCGACGCAGCTCGTGGGCGCCGTCCGCACGGTCGTCCGGGGCCGCAAGTTCATCAGCCCGGCGCTTGCGCAGATCCTGGCGGACGGCGTGACCGGCAACGCCGACCGCCCGCTGCACGGGGAACTCTCGCAGCGGGAGTTCCAGATCTTCTGCAAGCTCGCGGCGGGATCGGCAGTCTCCAAGATCGCCGACGAGCTGCACCTTTCGGTCAAGACGATCAGCACCTACCGCACGCGCGTGCTCGAGAAGATGGGGATGAAGTCCAACGCCGACCTGACCTATTATGCGATCAAGAACGGGCTGATCGATTGACGGCGGCGGGGAATGGACGCCAATCAAGAGGCGCGGGCCACAAAGCGCGGAGACACTGGAGTGCTGCGTTGCACGATCCGGCAGGTGGTACGGCGGTACAGCGCTCGACGCGACCTCCGCCGGAGTTCCGTGAATTGCCGCGAGACCGGCGCGGCGGTCGGCGCGGCATCGAATGCCGCCGTAAACGGACATTCTTGGGCGATGGGTCGTGTCAGACGAACGCCGACAGCCGTGAAGCGCTGCGGCTGTTATCGTCATCACCTGCGTGGGACGAAACGCGCGGCGGCGCTCATGAGTCGGATCGCGCAGGGATGCGCGGCGCGCAGGATGCCTGCGGGCCGAAACCTCGGGCACATACATCGTGGATGAAGCGAAATTGAGGGTGGTGATCGTCGAGGATTCGAAGATCATCCGCGCGCGACTCGCGGAAGCGCTCGCGGAGATTCCGAACGTCGAGATCGTCGGCCACGCCGACACGGAGGCGGATGCCGTGTCGCTGCTGGGCCGGGGCGATTGGGATGCGGCCGTCCTCGACCTGCAGTTGAAGCAGGGCACCGGGCTTGGCGTGCTCAAGACGTGCGCGCAGGGCACGCGGCCGGATCGCACGAAGATCATCGTGTTCACGAATTACGCGTTTCCGCAATACCGGGAGCGCAGCATGCTGCTCGGCGCCGACTTCTTCTTCGACAAGGCGCGCGAGTTCCACCGCATCAGCGAAGTTCTCGCCGACCTGGCTGCGAGCGATCGGCCGGTGTCGCACTAAGCCCGCCGGTTCACGACAGCTTCGGCTGAAGCCGATCCCCCTTGCGGACATCCGCTTCCGTGCTCCGGCCCGGGTGCGCCCGCCGCGTGGAAGTGACGCCTAGCAGGCTGCTCAAATTCGCGGCCTAACGTAATTCTCGGCCTCAATTCAAGCCCTACGCGTTCGCTCGGGGCAAGCTCCGCGAGAAACCTGCTTGTGAACGAAATCAATGGAATGCCAACAGCAGGTTCCTCGCTTCGCTTCGGAATGAGGCGGAGAAGTGGGACCCGTCGACGATTTTCAACAGTCTGCTAGCGGTCCGCGTCGAGTCCGTATTCGGCGATGAGGCGCGCGGTACGGATGAAGTCCGCCTCGATGTACTCGCGCGCGGCCTTGCCGGTGAGGCCCAGGAAGCGCATGCCCGCCTGGCGAAAACGTTCGCTGTACTTCGGGTCGTTGCACATGACGCCCAGGCGCGCCGAGAGTTCGCTGTAGACGGGCACCGGGAGTCCCTTGGGCGCGACCATGCCGATCCACACTTCGAAGGACTGACCGGGCCACACTTCGCCGAACGCCACGATGCCCGGCAGCGCGGTGACGCGCGCCGCCGACGTGACGCCGACGATGCGGGCCTTCGACCGGGGAACCGTGGTGAGCGCGTTCGGCACGCCGTCGAACAGGACGTCGAGGGAGCCGTCCGCGAGGCGCTGGTACCCGGTTTCGGGCTCGGCGAGCTGCACGTGCTCGAGGGGCAGTCCTTCCGTCTTGCGCAGGAACCCGCCGGCGAGATGGCCCGCCGACCCGCGTCCGAACGTTCCATAGCGCACGGGCGCGGTCGTGCGCCTGGCGACGTCGATCCAGTCGCGGAGGGACTTCGCCGCCGACGTCTCGTTCACCACCATCGCGTACGGATACGCGCCGAAGAGCGCGAGCCAGTCGAAGTCCTGGATGGGGTCGTAGCGTGCGGCGCGGTTGAGGAGTTTGGCCGACACGATCGCCGTGCTGACCGCCATGCCCAGTACCTTGCCGTCGGGCATGCTGGCCGCGATTGCGCTGGTGCCGTCGACGCCGGCGCCGCCGGTCACGTGGACCAGACCGACGACGCCTCCGCCGATCTCCTGCAATGCGCCGGCGACGATCCGCGCCACCTCGTCGGCGGAACTGCCGGGCGGATTCGGAACGATGATCTCGATGCCGGCTGCCGGCTGCGCGTGCGACCCGCGATCCAGGGCGAGCAGCACGGCGCCGACCAGCGTGAGCACGGCTCGACGGTTGGCGCGAAACGTAGAATTCACGGAGGGGTTCGACGACGGCGTTGTCCGAATCCTACACCGTGCGCGCCATGCGCCGTCTCGTGGAAGAGGCGCGTCCCGTATCTGTCGTCACCGTGCCCACGAGTCGACATGGCTGCCGAACGCGGCCATGAATTCGCGCCAGCGATCCGCGGTCGACCTTTCGTGAACGTCGATCCGGCTTGCTGCGGACGCCGCGACGTAGGGGCGCGATCGACCGCACGACTCGCGGCATCGCGGTGCAGGATCAGGCGTCGGTGGGCACCCGCTCGTCCCGCGTCGACGGCGCCGGCGCGATCGGTATGTTGACTTCGATCGTCGTGCCGCCTTCCGCGCGCCGCGCGATCGCGAAGTCGCCGTGCAGCGCGCGCACGCGCTGCCGCATGCCGGCGATGCCGTGCGACAGGTGGTTGTTCTGCGCGTCGGGCGAGATGCCGACGCCGTCGTCCTCGATCAGCAGCGTCAGCGTGTCGCCCGCCGTCCCGAGATCGACGTTGACGCTCCTGGCGCGCGCGTATTTCACGATGTTCGTCAGCGCTTCCTGCACGATCCGGTAGATCGCGATCGCCACGTTGGGCGGGATCGCGCTCTCGTCCGGCGGCGTCGCGATCGTGCATTTGAGGCCGGCGCGGTTGCAGATCTCGTGGACCTGCCAGTCGATCGCTGCGGACAGGCCCAGATTGTCGAGCAGCGTCGGCCGCAGCTCCTCGATGATGCGCCGCTTGATCTGCACGCCGTCGTCGAGTGCCTGCAGCGCCCGTTCGAGCTTGACGGCGGATTCGGCGTCGCGGTCCCGCACGCGCTTCTCGACCCATGCCACGTCCATCTTGGCGCTCACCAGGATGCCACCCAGCTCGTCGTGGATGTCGCGCGCGAGCTTGGTCTTTTCCTCCTCGCGCACGACCTGCAGGTGATTCGACAGCTCGGAGAGCTCGGCCGTGCGCGCCTCCACGACCGATTCGAGGCGCTGTCGCTCCTCCTGCGCGTTGAGCCGCCGCGCTTCGCGCTGCTGCGCGTCGCGTCGCGACAGCAGCCAGACGACCAGCAGCAGCGCGACCGTGAAGGCCGTCATCAGCCGCATTCCAACGCGCGCGAACTCGATGTCGGTCGCCCACCGCGTCGTCGCTTCGTCGAGCTGGCGGCGATGGGTGGCGACCATCGTATCGACGTCGGCACGGATGTCGTCCATCGCGCGCTTCCCGATGCCGGTGTTCAGGAGGGCCTGCGCCGCGTCGGCGCCGTCGTTCCGGTAGAGCGCGATCGCGGCTTCGAGTTCGGCGAGCTTCTTGCCCACGAGATTGTTGATGCGGCCCGCGCTCGCGCGCTGCTCCGGCGTGCCCTGCGTCACCAGCAGTTCCCGGAGCTTGCCGAACGCGCTGTCGATCTTCGGCACCGCGGCGTTGTAGGGGGCGAGGTATTCCTCCTTGCCGGTCAGCAGGTAACCGCGCTGGCCGGTCTCCGCGTTCACGATCAGCGCCAGCGTCTCCTGCAGCGACGCCTGCATTTCGAGCGCCACCGCCATCTGCTGGTTCGCATACTCGAGCCGGCGGTAGCCGAGCTCGGCGTACACGGCGATCGCGAGCGACGCGATGATGCCGAGGACGAGCGGGGCGACGACCTTGACGGGGAGGACCAGCTTCACGAGGGCAGTGGGTGCGGACGCGCAAGGGCGCTGCGGAAAACCTCGACTATACGACGATAACGCGGGGGATCGCGGCGGCGTGTCCCGGCGCCGGCGCGTCGGCGTGGCGGCCCGGGTGCAGGCTGACGCGCGCCCGCCGCGACCCGCCGCGGCGCGTAGGGGAGTTCCTACGTGCCCATCGGTGTTTCTCCTACAGCGCGGGCGCCCGGGTCGACGCACAATGGCGGCGCGAGGGCCGGTGTACCGGCCCGCTCTCTCCCCTCCGCTCCGTCACATCAAGCGAGCGGACTTGAGGACGCCCCGGCAACGGGGTGTCCTTTTTTTCCTGGGCGCGTTCAACGCGCGGTGGAATCCGCGTCGCGCTCATCGTGGCGGGCGAGCACCCACGCCGCCGCGCGCTCGGCGATCATCACGGTCGCCGCGTTGGTGTTGCCCGCCGGGATCGTCGGCATGATCGACGCGTCCGCCACCACGAGGCCTTCGAGGCCATGCACGCGCAGACGCGCGTCGACGACCGCGTGCGCGCCGGCGCCCATCCGGCACGTGCCCACGGGGTGATACACCGAACCGCCGTTCGCGCACGCGTAGTCGATGAGCGCGGATTCGCCGTCGCAACCGGGGCCGGGCGAGAGCTCGTTGCCGGCGAACCGCGCGAGTGCGGGCATCCGCAGGATGCGCCGCGTGTGCGCGAGCGCGGCGGCGAGGGTGCGCCGGTCTGCGTTCGCGGCGAGATGATTGAACCGGATCCGCGGCGGCGTGGCCGGGTCGCGGTCCGCGAGTTCGACGACGCCGCGGCTCTCGGGCCGCAGCAGTACCGCGTTGGCGGTGAACGCGGAGAACGGATGCAGTCTTAGGCCGTGCGCGTCCCGGCGCGCGACGCTGTACGTCCAGAACGTGACCTGCGCGTCCGGCCTCGTGGCGCCGGATGACGCGCGGAAGAACCCGCCCGCGTAGGTCGCAGCGGCCAGCGGACCCGTGCCGCGCAGCCACCACGCGGCGCCCATCGCAACGCGCGAACTCATGCGGCGCATGGCGTCGTTCAGCGTCACCGACTCGCGGCAGCGGACGACGACGCTTGCCCGATAATGGTTCTGCAGGTTCGCACCCACGCCCGGCAGGTCGGCGACGACGGGAATCGAAAGCGCGGCCAGCGCCCGCGCTGCGCCGACGCCCGAGCGCAGCAGGATCTGCGGCGAATTGAACGTCCCCGCGGCCAGCAGCACGTCGCGTACGGCGTACGCCGTGAATTCGGCGCCACGCTGGCGATAGACGACGCCGACCGCGCGGCGGCCGTCGAACACGATCCGGTCGGCGAGCGCATCGGTGACGACGTGGAGGTTCTCCCGCTTGCGCGACGGCGCGAGGTACGCGGTGGCGGTGCTCGCGCGCCGGCCGCGCAGCGTATTGGACTGGTAGTAGCCGAACCCCTCCTGGTGCACGCCGTTGAAATCGTCGTTTTGGGGAAACCCTGCCTCGACGGCGGCCGCGACGAACGCGTCCGCGAGCGGATGGCGGTGCGGCGCATCGGCGACGGCGAGCGGACCGTCGCCGCCATGGAACGCGTCGGCGCCGCGCATGTTGGCCTCGGAGCGCTTGAACCACGGCAGCACCGACGCGTAGTCCCACTCCGGATTGCCGGCATCGCGCCACCCGTCGTAATCGTCGCGATGGCCGCGCACGTACAGCATGCCGTTGATCGAGCCGGTGCCGCCCAGCACGCGCCCGCAGGGCACGTCGAGCGCGCGCCCCTGCAGCGCGAGTTCCGGCTCGGTCCGGTACTTCCAGTGGAAGCGCGGGTTCGACAGGAGCTTCGCGTAACCGACGGGCATCGCGATCCACGGGCTCTTCGCCTCGCCGCCGGCCTCGAGCAGCAGCACGCGGTAGCGCCCCGATTCGGCGAGCCGCGCGGCGAGCACGCAGCCGGCGGAACCCGCGCCGACGACGACGAAGTCGTAGCGCGCATCAAAGCCCGCCCCCGGCGTTGCGGCGCGGACGCTAGAATCCAAGGTCGCGGTCACCGGCAGCCAAGGGGGAGTTCATGAATTTCGCAAGTGCGGTCGCCAACGGGTGCGCGGTCCTGCTCACGGCGTGGGTCGCGGCGCTCGGCGCCGCCACGCCCGCCGTTGCCCAGGACGCGTTTCCTTCGAAGCCGGTCAAGCTCATCGTACCTTACCCGCCGGGAGGCGCGTCCGACATCACGGCGCGCCTCGTCGCGCAGAAACTCTCCGAGCTGTGGGGGCAGCAGGTCGTCGTCGACAACCGGCCCGGCGCCAACGGCATCGTCGCGCTCGAGTACGTCGCGAGGCAGCCCGCGGACGGTTACACGCTGCTCATGGCCAACCTGGGTCCCAACGCGATCAATCCGGCCGTGTACGCGAAGCTGCCGTACGATCCGGTGAAGGACTTCACGCCGATTACGCTGACGACGATCGTGCCGCAGGTGCTCGTCGCGTCGCCGACGCTCGATGCGAAGACGCTGAAGGACGTGCTCGACTATGCGCGCGCCAACCCCGGCAAGCTCAACTACGGCAATGGCGGCAACGGCTCGGCCAATCACCTGGGCGTCGAACTCGCCGCCGTGCTCGCAGGCGTGCGCTTCACGGCGGTCCCGTACAAGGGCGACGCGCCGGCGATGATGGACACGATCTCGGGCCAGGTCGCGCTGAGCCTGCCGACGGTGCCCGCGGCGATGCCGCACATCAAGTCCGGCAAGCTGAAGCCGCTGGCAGTGGGGACGAAGACGCGCGTGGCCGCGCTGCCCGACGTGCCGACAATGGACGAGGCGGGGATACCGGGCTACGAATCGTCGTCGTGGGGCGGTGTCATGGGGCCGGGCGGGATGCCGCCCGCGCTGGCCGCGAAGATCAATGCCGACTTGGCGAAGGTGCTCGCGCAGCCCGACGTGCAGGAGAAGCTGGCGGGCCTGGGCGCGATCGTCGTGGCGAAGGGACCGAACGATTTCGCGGTCTTCCTCGCGGAGGAAATCCGGAAGTGGGACGGCGTGGCGAAAAAGGCGAACATCCGGATCGAATGAGCCGAGTGAGCCGAGTGAGCCGAACGAGCGAGTGCGCCCGTCGAGCGCGCATCGTCGAGAACCGGAACAAGTGAGCCAATGATGCAGGCACTGCGCTTCGAACGGTATGGTGCGGCCGACGTGCTGCATCTCGCGGACGTCGACGAGCCGGTCCCCGGCGCCGGCGAGGTCAAGGTCCGCGTGCACGCGGCGAGCTTGAATCCGCTCGACTGGAAGATCCGCGCCGGGCACTTGAAGCTCATCCCGGCCGGCCGTCCGCCGCGCGGTCTCGGCTGCGATTTCGCCGGCACCGTCGTCGGCGTCGGCGGCGGTGCGCAGGGCCGCCACCAAGGCGAGCGCGTGTTCGGCACCGTGTCGCCGTTCGCGCGCAACGGGTCGTTCGCCGAGTACGTCGTCGCGCGCAACGATGCGGTCGCACCGATACTTGACACCGTCGAGTTCACGACTGCCGCCGCATTGCCGGTGGCCGCCGGCTCCGCGTTGCAGGCGCTGGTCGACCATGGGCATCTTCGCGCGGGGCAGCGCGTGCTGGTGACGGGCGCTGCGGGCGGCGTGGGTCACTACGCGATCCAGATCGCCGCGCATTTCGGCGCATTCGTGGTCGGTGTTTGCGGCACGCGCAACGTGGAGTTCGTGCGCGCGCTGGGTGCGCACGAGGTGGTCGACTACACGCGCGACGATTTCACGCGGCGCGCCGACCGTTTCGACGTGGTGTTCGACGCGGCGTCGGCGTCGTCGTTCCTCGCGGCGCGCGCCGTGCTCGCGGAGGACGGCCTCTACATCAGCACGGCGGGCACCACCGCCGCGGTCGCGGGCACCGTGCTGGGCGGAATCCTCGGCCGGATGACGTCGCGGCAGCGTGCGCTTCCGTTCGCGCTGAAGACCGGGGGGACGCAGTGGCGCCGGCTGGCGGAACTCGTCGCCGCGGGCGCGCTGCGGCCGCACATCGAGCGCGAGATCACGCTTGCGGAGACGCCCGGTGCGCTCGGCGCAATGGAAGCGGGGCACGGGCGCGGCAAGACGGTGGTCCGGCTCGTCGACTGACGGAACGGATGGCGCGGTGGCGTCACTTCTCGCGGGCAAAACCTGCGACCCAGAACTTGGTCGACTCCGGAGTGCGGCAATGACACGAATGCTGACGACCCTCACGACCGTCGTCCTCCTCGCCGGCTGCGCGTCCGGCGCGTCGCAACCGGCGAGCACGGTCCGCAACGGCGATCCCGCGACCGTGAACCGCGACTGCAAGCTGCTCGGAACGGTCTCCGGCCGGAGCATCTTCGGCGGCAACGAGACCGCCCGTGGCGAAGCCGCGATCGCCGACGCGCGCGCGAAAGCCGCCGCGATGGGTGCCACCGACATCGTGTTCCTCGACATCGACACGTCGGGCATGCTCAACACCGGCCGCGCGACCGCGCGCGCGTACCGGTGCGACGCCAGGAAGGAATGAAGCCGAGGGTCTGACTCCAATGTCACCTAAGGCCGTGGATGAGTCCCGTTCGTCGTTAAGGGTCTGACCCTTAAGCCATCGTCATGGCGCGAACCGGATCGACTCCCGCCCGACCCGATGGGTGCCCGCGGTCCACCGCATGCCGATGAAGACCCCGAAGCGGCCGGCCCGCCGGGGCCCCGTTTCGTCGCGGCGGGCGC
>Ga0209253_10003724_pt1 | contig 13341 bp, 11 predicted proteins | sample FrelakmetBRP12BR_FD_187145 | JGI IMG/M metagenome (GOLD analysis project Ga0209253, IMG submission 187145) | Freshwater lake sediment microbial communities from the University of Notre Dame, USA, for methane emissions studies - BRP12 BR (SPAdes)... | ecosystem: Environmental > Aquatic >...
GGCAGGGAGCGCCGCCCCGGCTCGGTGGCGCGCCGGTTCCAGCGCGTCTCCGGGGGCGCCTGGCCGCGGAAGGCCCAGCGCTCCGGCTCGGGCGTGGGGCGCACCGCCATCCCCTGGCCGGTGATCATCTGGATCACCTGGTCGGGCGTCTTCCCGGCGCTCGTCAGGTAGTTGCCGACCATCGTCCCGTTGGCGCCAGCGCGGAAGATGAGGTCCTGCTGGTCTCGCAGGTTCACCTCGCGGCCGCCCATGACGAAGATGTGCGCCGTGGGCATCATCAGCCGGAACACCGCCACCGCGGCCAGGCACTCCTCGGCGGTGATGGCCTTCACCGCGGCCATCGGGGTGCCCGGGCGCGGGTTCAGGAAGTTGATGGGGATGCAGTCGACGTCCAGATCGCGGAGCAGCACGGCGAGCTCGACGCGCTGCTCCGGGGTCTCCCCCATGCCGAGGATGCCGCCGGTGCAGAGCTTGAGGCCGAGCCCCTTCGCCGCGCGGATGGTGTCGAGCTGCTCCTCGAAGGAGTGGGTCGTGCACACCTTGTCGAAGTGGCTCGGAGCCGTCTCCAGGTTGTGGTGGAAATGCATGAGCCCGGCCTTCTTGAGGCGCGCCAGGTCCGCCTCGCGCATCAGCCCCAGCGAGGCGCAGGGCTCCACGGTGGTCTCGGCCTTGATGAGCCGGATCGCCTCCTCGAGAGTGGCGAGCTCGCTCTCCCTGGAGACGCGGGTCCCGGAGCAGACGATGGAGAACTCGCGGGCACCGGCGGCCTCGGCGGCCTTCGCCTGCTCGACGATCTCGCGAGGCGTGAGCAGCGCGTAGACCGGCGCGTCGGCCTCCTGGTGGTGGGCCGACTGCGAGCAGAAGCCGCAGTCCTCCGGGCAGGAGCCCGACTTGGCGTTGGTGATGCCGCACAGCGAGACCTCGTTGCCGTGCACCGCCAGCCGGACGGCGGCGGCGCGGTCGAGGAGCGCCTCCAGCGCCGGGCCCGACGTGTGGCGGATGAGCCGGCGGGCCTCGCCGGCCGAGAGGGGCTCGATTCCGGCGGGGAGCGCGGCGCGGGTGTCGCACATGGTCGCGACAGGATACCCGCCGTGACCCCTTCGTCAACCCAACCTCCCCATCGGGTTGACGAGACACGGGCGTCAGAGTTGCATGGCAAGGTCGGCTCGTGGCTCGCCCCGCCCACAAGCCCAGGACCGTCTTCGCCTGCGCGGAGTGCGGCCACTCTTCGCCCAAGTGGCTCGGGCAGTGCCCCGCCTGCCGCCGCTGGAACACCCTCCACGAGGAGGTCGCGCCCGAGCCGCGCGGGCCGCTGCGCGGTCCGGCGTCGCCCGGGACGTCGCGTCCCGTACCGATTCGCGACATCGTCGCCAGCGAGGAGGAGCGGCTGCGCACCGGCATCGGGGAGCTCGACCGCGTGCTCGGCGGCGGCGTCGTGCCGGGCATGCTGACGCTGCTCGGTGGCGATCCGGGCATCGGGAAGAGCACGCTCCTGCTGACCGCGCTCGACCGCCTGGCGCGGGCGCGACCCGATCGGCCCATCCTCTACGTCTCCGGCGAGGAGTCGGCGCGGCAGGTGAAGCTCCGGGCCGACCGGCTCGGGGCTCACGCGCCGAACCTCCACGTCCTCGCCGAGACCGATGCCACACGCGTCCTCACCGCCGCTGCGCAGCTCGAGCCGGCGGCGCTGGCGGTGGACTCGATCCAGACCCAGTACCTGCCCGAGCTGCAGAGCGCGCCCGGCACCGTCTCGCAGATCCGCGAGGTGGCGGCGCGGCTCATGGGCTACGCCAAGACCACCGAGACCCCGGTGTTCCTGGTCGGCCACGTCACCAAGGACGGCTCCATCGCCGGCCCCCGGGTGCTCGAGCACATGGTGGACACGGTGCTCTACTTCGAGGGCGGCGGCGCCCACCCCTACCGCGTGCTGCGGGCCCACAAGAACCGGTTCGGCTCGGCCAGCGAGATCGGGGTCTTCGAGATGAAGTCCGGCGGGCTCGCCGAGGTCCCGAACCCCTCGGCGCTGTTCCTGGCGGAGCGGCCGGCGGACGCTCCCGGCAGCGCGGTGACGGCCATCCTCACCGGCGCCCGCACGGTCCTGGTCGAGATCCAGGCCCTCGTCGCTCCGACCGGGTACGGCACGCCGCGCCGCACCGCGCTCGGGCTCGATCCGGCGCGGGTGTCCCTGCTGGCCGCCGTCCTGGAGAAGAAGGTGGGGATGGACGTCGTCGGGTGCGACCTCTTCGTGAACGTCGCCGGAGGGCTCACCGTCGACGACCCGGCGGCCGACCTGGCGACCGTGGCGGCCCTCGCCTCCTCGTTCCGCGACCGGGCCCTCGAGGCCCGCACGCTGGTGCTCGGCGAGGTGGGGCTCGCCGGGGAGGTCCGGGCGGTGGCCCAGGCCGAGGCGCGCCTCTCCGAGGCGTCGCGGCTCGGGTTCCGCAGGGCCGTCGTCCCGGCCGGCAACGCGCGCCACGCCGAGGTGCCCGACGGCACCGAGGTGGTGGGCGTGGAGACGGTCGCCGAGGCGCTCGACGCGCTCCTCTGACGCGGCCGGCGGCTCCGCCCCGCGCCGCCGACGCTGGGCCTAGCCGGTCCCGAGCTCGGAGGACTCGAGGCGCGACGCGACGAGGTCCTCGAGCAGAGCGATCCCCCGCTCCTCGAGGCTGAGGAACTGGATGGCGATGCCCGGGCAGCCGTCCGGGCAGACCCCGGACCGCGCGACGCGCCCGAAGCCCTCGACGGTCGGTTGCCCCTCGGGCAGGGCCAGCCGCAGGTGGACCATGGCGCCGACGCGGTGCTCGCCCCCGTAGCGGAGAAAGACGCCGCTCGCCGACAGGTCCACGGCCTCCTCGGCGACGAAGGCGGCCTGGGGCTCGAACCGATACTGGACGCGCACCGGCACCTGGGCGCGCGGCGCTTCGCGACGGCTGTCCCTCACCCCTCCACCCCCTTCGGGCAGCATGCCGCTCATTGTGAGGTACCCAAACGGGACTCGCAAGAGGAAACGAGCCCAGGCGCCGATTCCAGGGGGCGCGGTTCACCGACGGAGCGGGAGGACGCCCGCCGGCCACCCCGCCGGCCTCCTCCGCGCCGCGGCGTCAGGCCCGCTCGACCGCCGTCCTCCACCGCGCCAGGAGCTCCTCGCGCTCCGGACCCTTCATCCGCGGGGTGAAGCGCCGGTCGGTCTTCCAGGAGGCGCGGATCTCCTCCTTCGACTTCCAGAAGCCGACCGCCAGCCCGGCGAGGAAGGCCGCGCCGAGCGCAGTGGTCTCCACCATCCTGGGCCGCACCACGGGAACGCCGAGGAGGTCGGACTGCATCTGCATGAGGAGGTCGTTGGCGGTCGCCCCGCCATCCACCTTGAAGACCGGGAAGGGCTTGCCCGACTCGGCCTGCATGGCGGCGGCGAGGTCGTGGATCTCGAGCGCGATGCCCTCCAGCGTCGCCCGGGCGAGGTGGGCGGCCGTGGTGCCTCGATCGATGCCGGTGATGAGCCCGCGGGCGCGCGGTCGCCAGTACGGCGCTCCCAGGCCGGCCAGGGCCGGGACGAAGACGACGCCGCCGGTGTCCGGCACGCTGCGCGCCAGCGGCTCGACGTCCGACGCCTGGCGGATGAGGCCGAGCCCGTCCCGGAGCCACTGCACGGCCGCGCCGGCGATGAAGGCGCTGCCCTCCAGCGCGTAGGCGACCTCGCCCGGGAGCGACCAGGCGACGGTGGTGAGCAGCCCGTGCTTGGAGAGGGTCGGCTCGGTCCCGGTGTTCACCAGCACGAAGGCCCCCGTCCCGTAGGTGCACTTCGCCTCGCCCGGGGCGAAGCAGGCCTGCCCGAACAGCGCCGCCTGCTGGTCTCCGGCGATGCCGGCGACCGGGATGCCGTCGGGCACCACCCGCAGCCCCCTGGTCGTGCCGTACACCTCCGAGCTCAGGCCGATGCGCGGAAGCAGCGTGCCCGGGATGCCGAAGAGCTCCAGCAGATCCGGGTCCCAGTTCAGCGTGCGCAGGTTCATGAGCAGGGTGCGGCTGGCATTGGACGGGTCGGTGACGTGGGCGGCTCCACCGGTGAGGCGCCAGGTCAGGAACGTGTCGATGGTGCCGAAGGCGAGGTCGCCTTCCTCGGCGCGCTTGCGCAGCCCCTTCACCTCCTGGAGCAGCCAGGCGAGCTTGGTCGCCGAGAAATAGGGGTCGAGCACCAGCCCGGTGCGCTCCCGGACCCCGTCCTCCTTTCCCTCGGCCTTGAGCCGCTCGCAGGCCGCGGCCGTGCGGCGGTCCTGCCAGACGATGGCCCGGTGGACCGGGCGGCCGGTGCTCCGGCTCCAGACCGCCACCGTCTCCCGCTGGTTGGTGATGCCGATCGCGGCGACGTCCTTGCCCTTCACGCCGGCCTTGGCGAGCGCCCGCCGGAGAGTGCCGGTGGTGGAGTCCCAGATCTCCTCCAGGTCGTGCTCCACCCAGCCCGGACGCGGGAAGTGCTGCGGGAACTCGGAGTTCACCTTGGCCTTCACCGTGAGCCGCTTGTCGAGGACCAGCACGGTCGTGCCGGTCGTGCCCTGGTCGATGGCGACGACGTGGGGAGCCATGTTCACCTCGCGTGAGTTGGCGCCGGGGCGGCGCGCCGGGGTAGGGACTGCAGGAACGCCTGGACCTCGGCGACGCAGCGGTCGCGCTCGACGTCGATGCCCACCAGGTGCTGGCTCTCGGGCAGGACCACCAGCCGCGCGCCGCCGAGCCGCCGGGCCATCCGCTCGGCACCGAAGAGCGTGACGGTGTGGTCGCGCCCCCCGGCCACCACCAGCGCCGGCGCCCGGATCCCCGGCAGCTCTGCGTCCACGCGGGTGGCGAGGGCCTCGAGCTCGGCCACCGCGGCGAGCGGAACGGCGTCCATGCACGGGTTCAGCCGGCGCATCTCCGGATCGGCGACGTCCGAGCCGGCGCGCTTGGGGATGTGCGGCCTCCAGCGCGCCAGCGGGGTGTGGCGCGCCAGGAAGGCGCCGAGCCGCCCCGACCAGGTGAGCTGGAGCGCCGGGGCGAGCAGCACCAGGGCGTCGACCCGGTCCGGGAACTGGCGGGCGAGCGTGCAGGCGACGAGCGCTCCCATGGAGCAGCCGGCCACCCATGTGCGTCGCGCGCCCTCGAGCCGGAAGAGCTGCCGCCGGGCCTCCTCCACCCAGTCGCGCCAGGGCGTCCGGGCGAGCGCCTCGAGCGACTCGTGCCCGGCCATGGCCGGCCCCAGGCAGCGTGCGCCGGCGCGGTTCAGGGCCTCGGCCAGGTAGCGCACCTCGAAGGGCGACCCGGTGAGGCCGTGGAGGCAGAGCGCGGCGTCCGGGCCGCCGGGGAGGTCGAACGGACGGCCGTCGCCGCGGCCGGGGGCCGCAGCGATTCCGGGCGGGGTCGTTTCCGGGTAGGCTCCGGGCATGTCCGACAAGCCTAGCATCCCCGGCGCCGCCGCCGGCGCGCCCGGTCCCACGCTCCCCGGCCAGGTGCAGGTCCAGATCGAGATCGACCCCGCCACGGCGAACGGGGTCTTCGTGAACTTCGCCATGGTGAACCACACCGACAGCGAGTTCACCCTCGACCTCCTCTACCTTCACCCGGAGGCGCCGCGGGCCACCGTGCGGGCCCGCGCCATCCTCACGCCCAAGCACATGAAGCGCCTGGTCGCCGCCATGCAGGAGAACCTGGCGCGCTACGAGTCGATGTTCGGCACCGTGGACGTGAGCGCCGCGCCGCACTTCCCGCGCCCCGGCGCGAACTGACGCCGGCGGTCGTCTCGCGGCCCGCCGGCTGCCTGCCGGCCCGGGCCACCGCGCCATCCCCTCGCCCGTCGCGCCACGCCCGAGGCACGAGACTTGCTCTCCGTCGCGGCGAACCCGCTGACCTGGAGATCGAGCATGAGCGAGACGAATGGCGGCCCGGCGGGCCGCAAGAACCTTGCGGTGTACGCGGTGGTGGAGCGCAAGGAGGGGATGCGCCCCTACTGGATGAAGATCGGCGCGGCCTTCACCAACCGGGACGGCAGCCTCACCCTGGTTCTCGACGCCTTTCCCTCCAGCACCAACCGGCTCCAGGTCCGCGAGCCCAGGGTCTTCGATGACGGCAAGAACGGCTCGGCCCGTCCCGCGGACGAGGAGGTCCGCCCGTGAGCCCACAGCACGGCCTCCTGGCCCTGCTGGGCCTGCTCGCGCTCGCCACCCCCACGCCGGCGCTGGCCGAGAAGAAGCCGCTTCCGGCGGGCGAGCGCATCGACCTGAACCGGGCCAGTGCCGCCGAGCTGATGCGGTTGCCCGGCGTGGGCAAGAAGAAGGCCCAGGCCATCGTCGCCCAGCGGGAGAAGCGCCCCTTCCGGCGGCCCGACGACCTGTTGCAGGTGAAGGGCGTGAGCGCCGGGTGGCTCGCGAAGGTGAGGGGCTACGTCACGGTCGGGGAATCGCCCCCGCCCGCGGCGGTGCCGGGCGGCGAGCCGGGCCGGCCCGCCAGGGCCCGGAACTGATCCGGCGCGGGGCCCTGGCATGAGCGAAGGGCCGGGCGCGCCATCGATCGCGCGTCGGGCCCGGGGGCCGCGGAGTGCCGCGACGAGGGGGCGGACGCTCCTCCTCAAGTGCAGGTCGGCGCGCTCCCCTGGCAGAAGTCGGGGCCTGCTCCACCGGAGCCACTGCCGAGGATGCTGCCCAGCGCGCTGCAGGCGTCGAAGTTCGGCACGCCGGGGCAGCTGGCAGCCGTGAAGCTCCCGGAGAGCGAGCTGCCGTCCTTGAAGGTGAGGGACACGGTGCCGCTGATGCTCGTCGCCGAGGACGCGGTGACGTTCAGGGCACCCTGCGTGATCTGGATCGGGGCGGCCGGGGTGCACGTCGGGGCCGGGCCGACGTCGAGCAGGAGGGCCGTGAAGATGGACAGGTTGCCGGCGGCGTCGGGCTGGGGAAGGGTCGGTGTCCCGCCGCCCGCGAGCACGAACAGGTCGATGTACCCGTAGCTGCCGCTGCCCAGGCCGGGGGCGGTCGCGGGGGAGAAGTAGTTGGCGCGGGCGATGAGCAGCGTGAGGGTCATGCTGCTGGCCTTCAGCGCGCAGGTCGTGGCGGCGCTGCAGGTCAGCGCGTAGTTGGTGACCTCGGCGACAGCCAGCGACGTGCCGACGCTCACCGACGTGGCGCCGCTCGTGAAGGGGCAGTTGGCACCGGACCCGAAGAAGGCGACCTCACCCTGTGTCGTGAACGTCTTCCCGCCCACGGTTCCGCTGATGCCCGAGGGGCCGCTGCTCGACGAGCCCCCGCAGGCCGCCAGAGCGGACGTGAGGAACAGCACCGTGATCTTTCGCATGGTGTCTCCCGGGACGTCGAAGGCTTGGCAACCCAACACGGGCGGCGGGCCCTGTCAACATGCTCGGGGGCGCCCCTCCGTTGACAAACCCCGCGCAAGGGGGCTAGGTGGCGGGAAGAAGAGCCCGGGGGATCAGGGAAGCCGGTCGAAGTCCGGCGCGGTCCCGCCACTGTAGCCGGGGTGAAGGCGCCTGCAGTTCGTGGCCACTGTCGCGAGCTTCGCGATGGGAAGGTGGCAGGCGTCGACGGCCGAGAGGCCGTGCCCCGGAAGCCAGGAGACCTCCCCTCGGGCCGGGGCGCGAATGGATCGCGCCCTCGTGTTCTTCGCGTCCGAAGGAGACGCGCGGAATTGGCCCGACTCTCGACCGCCCGCCGGGGTGCCGCGGCACTCGCCATCGCCCTTGGCCGCCTCGCTCGCGCCGAGGGGGACGAGGCGAAGCCCGTCCGGCTCGAAGAGGTGGTGATACCGGCGCCCCGTGGCCCGCTGCCGCAGGACCCCACCGCGGCGGTGACGGTGGTGGAGGCGGAGCGATTCGCCGGGGAGCTGAAGGGCGTGGCCGAGCTCGTCGCGACCTCCCCCGGCGTCGCCATCCGAAGCTACGGGGGGTTGGGCCAGCTCTCGACCATCTCCATCCGCGGGTCCAGCGCCAGCGGCGTGCGCGTGCTGCTGGACGGGATCCCGCTCGACACGGCCGCAGGAGGCGGCGTCGACCTGTCCTCGATTCCCCTCCACTGGGTCGACCGTGTCGAGGTGGTACGCGGGGCCGAGGGTGCGTACTTCGGTGCCGGGGCGCTGGGGGGGGCCGTGAACGTCGTCACCCTCCCGGCCAGGGCCGGGAGGTGGAGCGCCGAGCTGACCGGCGGATCCTTCCGGACCGTCTCGGGGGCCGGGGACATCGTCGTCGGCGACGACGACTGGGCGCTCCTGGCGGCGGCGACCGGAAGCGGGACCGGCGGAGGGTTCCCGTACCTGTACCCGAGCGACCCCTCGGTCCCCGGAAGCCCGCTCGTCGCCGAGACGAGGGAGAACGACGCCTCGGCCCTCGGCGGCCTGCTCGTCAAGGGACGCTGGACCCCGGGGCCGGACCGGGTCGACGGGCTCCTCCAGCTCTCCTGGGGCTGGCGCCAGCTCCCGGGCGTGCCCGCCAGCCCGACCCCGGACGACTGGCAGCGCGGCGGCCGGGCCTCGGTGGCCCTGCGCTGGTCGCGGCTGCTCCAGGCCGGGCTGGCCCTCGATGCCGGCGCCGCCGCGCGGCTGGAGCGCCTCGACCTGTGGCTGGCGCCGCCCTCCGGCACGGGGGAGGTGGTGCAGCGGGACGGCGCCGGCGGTGGTGAGGCGAAGGTCACATGGGACGCCGGGCCGAGCTCGCTGACCTCGGGCGTGCTCGCCTCCGGGGAACGGCTCGAGTCGACGGGGACCGGCGTCCACTCGCGCGCCACCTTCGCGGGATGGGTGGCCGAAGACCTCTCCATCGGGCACGGCACGGCCCGCGTTTCCCCGGCGCTGCGCCTCGACGCGGTCGGGCCGTACACGGGCGTCTCCGGCAAGCTCGGGGCGAGCGTCCGCGTGGCCGGGCCCTTCTCCGCCCGGGCGAGCGGCGGCCGCTCCTTCCGTCCGCCGAGCTTCTCCGAGCTCTACCTCCTGAACGCCTACTTCGAGCCCAACCCGGCCTTGCGCCCCGAGCAGGCATGGAGCGTCGACGGGGCGCTCGTCTATGACGGGCCGCTGGGGCGCGCCAGCGCCGGCGCCTTCGGCACGCTCTACCAGGACCTCATCGTCTACGACAGCGGGCGGGTTCCCGGGAGCTTCAAGCCCTTCAACTTCGGGAAGGCATCGGCCTGGGGCGTGGAGGTCGAGGGCGCGACCGCGGCCGCGCACGCCCTCTGGAACCTCCAGGGTCAGCTGGCCTACACCTTCATGGCCACCGAGGAGCTGCTTGGCGTGCCCGGGGTCCTCGGCAGGGAGCTGCCGCACCGGCCCCGCAACCGGCTCTACGCCCGCGCCTCGGTGGACCCGGGCGTCGCCGGCGGCCACGCCGAGCTACAGTACGTCGGGGAGCAGTACCTCGACGCCCGCAACCTCCACTCCGTCCCGGCGGCGCTGGTCGTCAACGCCGGGGCCTTCGTCCGCGTCGTCCGCCGTCCCGAGGTCCGGCTCACCGCGGAGGTGAAGAACCTCCTCGACGACCGGACGCTGCAGGACGGCTTCGGCTACCCCCTCCCCTCCCGGATGCTGCTCGTCACCGTGCGGGTGGGCTCGACCCAGGAGAACTGACGCCATGAACCGAACCGCCAGGGGAGCGCTCCTCCTCTCCATCCCGCTCCTCCTGGCGTCGGGGTGCACCCCGGAGCTGGTCTGCACCGCCGACCAGGTCGTCTGCAGCGGGCAGTGCGCCAGCCTGGCGTCCGACCCGGCGAACTGCGGAGGATGTGGCCGCGCCTGCGGTGCCGGAGAGAGCTGCCGGGCGGGGCTCTGCTGCCTGGGGAACCAGTGCCCACCGGCGGTGTACGCCGCCTGCTTCAACAACTCGACGGTCCAGGGCGCGACCGCGGACCTCCAGGCCGTGGGCGCCCCGGTCGCGCTGGAGTCCGGCCCCATCTCGCTCGCCTGGGGGGGTGCCACGCTCTGGGTGGCCAGCTCGATCAGCAACACCCTCGACGGCCTGGGAGTGGAGCCCGCGGGAGCCGTGCCCATCGGCCCCCTGCCGACGATCTCGGTCCCGGTGAGCGGGAGCTTCGCCGACCTCGAGTACGTCGCGGCCTGGGGCGGGCTCCTATACGTCTCGAACGCCGCCGTGAGCTCCGTCGTGGTCGTCGATCCCTCCCTCGTCGGGGTCGCCGGCGCGAGCCCCATCGTCGGCGAGATCCCGCTCGGCGCCGGCGCCTTCCCGCAGGGGATGGCGTTCACCGGCGGCAAGGGCTACGTGGCGCTCAACGGCACCGACCGGATCGCCGTGCTGGACCTCGCGGCCCGCACGGTGACGAGGACGATCGACCTCTCGGCCCTGGCGAGTCCCGGGGGGCGGGCCCTCCCCTCCCGGCTGCTCGTGGCCGGGGCGCGCCTCTACGCGACGCTCTGGAACCTGGACGCGACCTTCGCCCCCGCGGGACCCGGCCGGCTCGCCGTCGTCGACACGTCCTCCGACGCGCTCGTCGCCGGAGCGAACCCGGTCGTCCTCGGAGCCGACTGCCTCGACCCCGCCGGGCTCGCGCTCCACGGGACGAGGCTGTACGTGACCTGCGGGTTCTTCCCGTACGCGAGCCCGACCATCACCGGCGCAGCCATCGTTCCCGTGGACGTGTCGGAGAGGGTGCCGAGCGTCCTTGCCCCCGTGACCCTCACCGGCACCGCCCCCGGCGCCGGGACCGCACCGGGGGCGATCACCTTCTGCGGGGACGTGGCCTACACGGGGGACCGGGCCTCGGGGAAGGTCCTCCGCTTCGACCCCTCGCTGGGCGCGATCACCGGCCAGTCGGAGCTTTGCGTGCCGCGCGCCGGCAGCTCGGGATACGTTGCCGACATCGCATGCGGACGGTGACCCTCACGCGCGCCATGGCCGGCGCGGCACTCGCCGCCGCCCTGGCGCTTCCCGCCGCCCGGGCCGCCGAAGGGCTGCCCCGCGGCGAGCCGGCGTGGCTCGGGCCGAAGCCGCCTGCGCGCCCGGCGCGCGTCGTCTCGCTCGCCCCGAGCCTCACCGACGTGGTGCTCGCGCTCGGTCAGGGCCACAAGCTCGCCGGCGTCACCCGCTATGACACCGCTCCCGAGGTCAAGCCGTTGCCGAGGGTGGGCGGCTTCCTCGACCCGAATCCGGAGGCGGTGCTGGCCCTCCGGCCCGACCTGGTGCTCTGGCTCGCCGACGGCGGCGCCTGGCCGGCGGTCCAGCGCATCGCCGAGCTGGGCGTTCCGGTGCTGGCGCTGCCGGTGGTGGGCGTCCCGGACGTCCTGCGGACGGCGCGCCTCGTCGGCGCGGCGCTCGGCGACGCCGCGGCTGGCGAGCGCCTGGCCGGCGAGCTCGAGGGCGCGGTCGCCGCCGCCGAGCGGAAGGCCGCCGGGCTCCCGCGCCGGAGGGTGCTCCTCGTCATCGGACGCGACCCGCTGGTCGTGGCCGGGCCTGGCAGCTACCCGGACGCGCTCCTGCGCATCGCCGGGGGCGACAACGTGGCGAAGAGCGAGCGCCCCTGGCCCGTCTACTCGCTCGAGCAGGCCGTCGTCGACGACCCGGACCTGGTCATCGACGCCGCGGTGAACGAGCCGCCCGAAGGCCTGGCCCACCTGTCGGCCATCCCGGCGGTGAGGCGCGGCCGCATCGCGCGGCTCCCCGACGACCGGGTGCTGCGGCCCGGGCCGCAGCTCCCGGCGGCACTGTCGCAGCTTCTCGCCGCGATTCACCCAGAGGCAAGGACGCCGTGAGCCTTCCGTCGCGACGGCAAGCCGGCCGGCGGGTGGCGGTGGTCCTCGCCACCGGGACGCTGGCGCTCGCTGCCGCGCTGGCGGTGGCTCTGCTGCTCGGGCCGCAACCGGTCTCGCCCCGGGCGGCGCTGGCCGGCCTCGAGCCCGACCGGGCCATCCTGCTGGGGCTGCGGCTGCCGCGGGCCCTGCTCGGGGGGGTGGTGGGTGCCGCGCTCGCCACCGCCGGGGTGGCGCTGCAGGCGCTGCTGCGCAACCCGCTCGCCGAGCCGTTCGTCCTCGGGGTCTCCGGCGGCGCGGCACTCGGCGGCACGGCGATGCTCGTCGCCTCCTCGGTCCTGGGCCCGGCTTCGATCCTCGGCGGCCTGGCCGGCTCGGGCTCGGCGGTGGCGCTCGGTGCCGCGGCCGGGGCGGCGGCCTCGACGGCACTGGTCTTCGCGCTGGGGCGCGTCGGCGGCCGGCTCTCGCCGGAATCGGCCCTGCTCGTGGGCGTCGTCTTCAACGCCTTCGCCGCTGGCCTCATCACCGTTGTGAAGGTGCTGGTGCCGCCCGAGCAGGCGGCCCGCCTGCTCTACTGGCTCATGGGTGCGGTGGGGTACGCCGACGCGGGGGCACTGTGGGCCGGCTCGACGCTGGTGGCGGTGGCGGTGGCGGGGCTGGTGCTCCTCTCCGGCCAGCTCAACCTGCTCTCGCTCGGCGACGAGGAGGCGGCCTCGCTCGGCGTCGAGGTGGGCCGCTCGCGCGGTGCGGTGTTCCTCGCGGCGAGCCTGGCCACCGGCGCGGCGGTGGCTCTCGCCGGCATGGTGGGCTTCGTGGGGCTGCTCGTCCCCCACTTCCTGCGCCGGCTCTTCGGTCCGGACCACCGCCTGCTCGTGCCGGCCTCGGCCCTCTTCGGCGCGGCCTTCCTGGTGCTCGCCGACGCGCTGGCGCGCCTCGCCTTCCTGCCACTGGGCTCCGAGCCGCCGGTGGGGGCGCTGACCGCGCTGGCCGGGGGCCCGTTCTTCCTTTGGCTGCTGCGCCGCACCGAGCGGAGCGCATAGACTCTGCCCGTGACTCCACGACGCGCCTGGACCCTCGTGGCTGCCGTCTCGCTCGCCATCCTGGCCGGCACGCTGGCGCTCGCCATGGTCCTCGAGGCCCGTGCCCGGGCCCGCGCCGCCACGGCCGGGTACCGCCCGCTCGACATCCCGCGCGTCGACGCGCACCAGCACGCCGGACCGGCGACAGTCGGGGCGGCGATGAGCCTCGACGCCACCCAGGGCGTCCAGTCGCTCGTGAATGCGTCGGGCGGGTGGATGGGCGACGGCCTGCTGGAGCAGCTCGCTGCCGCCGCCCGGTTCCCGGGGCGCGTCGCCGTGCTGATGGAGCTCGACTTCAGGGGCTGCTGCGGCCCGGACTGGGTGGACCGCGAGGTGGTGCGGCTCGTCCAGGGGCGGGCCGCCGGCGCCCGCGGGCTGCACGTGTCCGGCGCGCTCGGCCGGACCGTCCGCGACGAGCGCGGCCCCGGCGAGGTCGGACACCGGCTCAGGAGTCGGGATCGCGACGAGCACCGCGCCCGCGGCGAGCGCTCGAGCGGGGCTCAGGCGCCGGCCGGCGCGCACGATCCGGGCCACGGGCCCT
>Ga0209253_10003726_pt1 | contig 13335 bp, 13 predicted proteins | sample FrelakmetBRP12BR_FD_187145 | JGI IMG/M metagenome (GOLD analysis project Ga0209253, IMG submission 187145) | Freshwater lake sediment microbial communities from the University of Notre Dame, USA, for methane emissions studies - BRP12 BR (SPAdes)... | ecosystem: Environmental > Aquatic >...
TGGGGAGCCTGATCGCGTTCCAGCCGAGCATGACCAAGCCGGGTTCGGAACGCAGCGATGTGCCGGACTATTGAAGAGGTCTTTCTTCCACCCCGGCGAGCGAGAGCCAACGCGCTGCCCGCTGCGTGAAATCGATCTCGATGCGGGTCGGGATGTCACCGATCTGGCGCCCGGCATTGAACAGCCACGTCTCGCCAATTCGGTCGATCCAGGACCCGCCGGTCTTGAAGGGGGCCTCGTGAATGTGCCCACACAAGACCGCAGTGGGCGAATGGCGTCCAATCAGTTCCGGCAGCAGGGCATCGCCGTAGTGGCGTTTGCCGGTCCAGCTCAGGGCACCTTCAGGCGGTGCGTGGTACACCCAGACCCACCGACCGCGGCGCTGCTGCGAGGCGCTTGCCAGCATGCGCTCGACGCCGACACGAGCATGTGGCCCGTCCCACCACGGGCAGACCGTGAACAGCGTGTCCCCGACGCAAACCGTATCGCCATCCACGGCGAGGGCAGCGCTGCGGACCGCGTCAAGCCAGTCCGCCGTCTTCTCGCCCTCGCCATTTCTCGCGTTGAGATCGTGATTGCCGGAACAAATCAGCAGTCGACTTTTCCGCGCCACCGCAGCAAGACTGGCAGACAGCGCCGCGATCTGAACCGCGCCGGGAACCGGCAAGAACGCATCGATGTGATCGCCAGCGATGACCACCGCATCGAAACCTGCCGCCGCGCCAATCAGCCAATCGTATTGTCGCAGCTTGTAGTGCAGGTCCGAGGTCAACAATATGCGCATCGGCGCTTACGGTATCACAGGAGAAGTCTGGAGCCCGAGCGTCTCGAGCGATCGGATGTCCGGTACTGAGCGCGAATCGCCGCGATCGCTCCTGACCGTACCCGAACCTTTGGGAAGTCGTCACGACGGACACCCGCGTGCGCGTCCCGCTGGCCCACCGGCGCCGGCCGTCGTCGTCGCGCATGGAGGTGCCGGCGGGTCGATCTAGCTATGCGATGGGTTGCAGCAAGTCCGCGACGAGCGATGGCAGCGCTTCGCGCTCCAGCGCGAGTGATTCGACGCTGCGCTCGATGCGCCGGGTGCGCGCGACACCGAGCACCGGCTCGGCAAACGCACGGTACTTCCGGCGCAACTCGTCGGCGGAAAGAGGGTTCTCCGGATTGCCGCGCGCGCGGGCCGGCTCTGACGCCAGCGTGCGGCCGTCCACGAGCGCGATGCGCACGCGCGCCCAGCGCTCGGCGGGAAAGCGACGGGAGAATTCCGCGTCCTCGACCACCGTCATCGCGTCCTGCAGCCGCGCGACGCGCGGGTCGGCGAGCGCGGGCAGGCTCACCTCGCGCACGCCGACGTCGCCGAAGACCAGCGCCGCGGCCACGGGCAGCCGCAGGCTGTACTGAGCGTCCTCGGTCGTGCGCGGCAGCGCGCACTCCGACCCGAGGGCGACCGCTTCGCGGAAGCTCTCGATCGCGAGCGCCGCGATGTCCTCCGCCGCGAAGCCGTGCGCGCGCTGCAGCGCGAGCGCGGCCTCGACCGCCGGCTGCGCCCACCGGCAGACCGGGTACACCTTGAAGTACTGCTCGCGAATCCGCCAGCGCGCGCCGAGGTCGTCCCAGAAAGCGCGCACGTCGTCGCGCTCCACGGTGAGCGCTGGCGCACCGGTGAAGCCCTCGCGGGTGAGCAGCGCCGCGGTGACGCCGACGTGCGCCCCCCAGCCCGAGCCGTCCTTCACCATCGACGGCGAATCGCAGGCCCGGAGGATCTGTCCCCGGGGGCCGAAGTACTCGGCCACGCCCAGCGCGTGCCGGAGCAGCTCCGCGTCGAAGTCGAGAAGGCGCGCGGCGACGGCGGCAACGCCGAGCGAATTCCACGCACCCGAGCAGTGGTAGTCGGGCACGCTCGCGTGCAGCGCGATGCCGGCGCGCGTCGCGACCTCGTAACCGAGAACGATGCAGGTCAGGAACTCCCGCCCGTCCATCGCAGCCGCCGGCTCGCCCGGTTTCGCGCCGTCGACGAGCGCCAGCAGCGCCGGCAGGATCGCGGCGCCCGCGTGGCCCTTCGTCAGCACATGGCCGTCGTGCGCGTCGATCGCGTCGATCGTCGTGGCGCCCGCGAACGCGGCGCCGGCGAGACCGGCCCGCCGTCCGTCGAACAGGATGCGCGCGTCGCGGTCGCGCCCGCCGAGCTGCGTGGCCGCGTAGGCATTGGCGATCGCCGCCGCCTTCGTCCGGCTGCCCGCCGCGCCGACGCCGACGAGGTCGAGCAGGCACTGCTGCGCCTGCCGGACGACGTCGTCGGGCAGATCGCCGAACGCGAGCTCGCGCGCGAACGCCGGGACGCCGGCGAACGCCGCGGGAACACCCGCCCCGCGCGCGCCCTCGGCCATCGCCGCGTCGCTCTAGATGAGGCCGTTGGCCTTCAGGAAGCCCTCGGCGACCTCCTCGGGCGTCTTCTTGTCAACGTCGACGCTGGCATTGAGCTTCGCCATGTTGTCGTCGTTGAGCTTCGCCGCAACGGCGTTGAGCGCGTCGGCGAGCTTCGGGTTCTTGTCGAGCACTTCCTTGCGCACGACGGGCGTGAGGTTGTACGGCGCCGCGTAGTTCTTGTCGTCCTTCAGCACGACGAAGTTGAACGCCGGGATGCGCCCGTCGGTCGCGAACACCACCGCCACGTCGACCTGCCGGTCCTTGAGCGCCGAATAGGTGAGCCCCGTGTCCATCCGCTTCACGTTGTCGCGCTCGAACTCGAAGCCGTAGGCGCTCTGCCAGCCCGGCAGGCCGTCGGGACGCGCGTAGAACTCGGCATTGGACGCGAACGTGAGCTTGGCGCCGCCCTTGACCGCCTTCGCGAGGTCGCTCATCGTGACCAGCCCTCGCTTCTGCGCGTCGTCCTTGTTCATCGCGAACCCGTACGTGTTGTTGACCGCCGACATGTTGAGCCAGACGATGCCCTTCGCCGCGTCGACTTCCTTAATCTTCTTGTACGCGTCCTCGGCCGACGCGAACTTGTCGGTGATCTTGTTGAAGACGCCGAGCCCGGTGCCCGTGTACTCCCAGTAGACGTCGACCTGGCCGTTCTCCATCGCCGCGCGCACCGCCGCGCTGCCCATCCCCGCCTTGCGGTCCGGCGTGAACCCCTTGGCCTTCAGCAGCGCGACGGTCATCGCCGTCATGATCTGCTGCTCGGTGAACGCCTTGCCGCCGACGACGATCGTCTGCGCCGCGGCGCCGCCCCAGCACAGCGCCGTCAGCGCGACGCCGGCCAGGAACCTCCCCAATGCATTGCTCATCGCTTCCCCTCCTCGCTTGCAAGCCCTGTCACGAATTCCGCGCCGGGTTGACCCCGCGCGGCACCAGCCAATACTGCGCCTGCCCGAACAAAAAATCCACGGCGACCGCGAGCAGCGCAGTGGGAATGGCGCCGGCCAGCATCATCCCGTGCTCCTGCAGGTCAATGCCGGTGAAGATCAGCTCGCCCAGGCCCCCCCCGCCGATCAGGAAGGCGATCGGCGCGGTGCCCACGTTGACGGCCATCGCCGTGCGCACGCCGGCGAAGATGACGAACAGCGCGTTGGGCAGTTCGACGCGCATCAGGATCGCCCGCGGCCCCATGCCCATCCCGTGCGCGGCGTCGATCAGGTGCGCGGGCACCGCGCGGATGCCTTCGTACGTGTTGCGGATGATCGGCAGCAGCGTGGCGACCCACAGGCCCACGATGGCCGGCAGCGCGCCGATGCCGAGCAGGCTCATCATCAGCGCGAGTTTGCCGAGCGTCGGGATCGACGTGGCCATGTTGACGGCCTGGATCGTGCCTTCCGCCCAGCGCGCCATCGACGGCCGCGACAGCCACACGCCGAGGCCGACGCCGCAGACGATCGCGAGCGAGCCGGAGACGCCAACGAGCACGAGGTGCTGCTTGACGAGATAGACGATGTCCTTCTGGTAGCGCAGCATGTCGGCCGCGAGGCCACTGGCGTAGAGGCCCCACGCGACCGCGAGTGCGATCGCGCCGAGCACGAGCGCAGGCATCGCGGAGCGGCGGGACGCGATGGCCGCGCTCATATGGGGCCGCCTTCAGGCGGCTCGCAATCGATCACCCTGCCAAGTCCGGCTGAAGCCGGGCCCACGATGGCTGCGGGTTGCCTCATGGCGAGGGCTCCAGCGCGAGGCGGGCGGCCACCGCGGCCCGCGTCACGCGGCCGACGACGCGCCCGTCGGCGTCTACGCAGGGAAGCGCGTCGCGATCGTGCGTGAGGAAGAGCGTCGCCACACGGCGCAGGTCGTCGTCCGGCGCGACGGTCGGCCCGGCACCCGCGTCCGACCCGTCGGCCGCCGCCATCACTTCGCGCACGCGGATCAGCCGCAGGCGCTTCAGCGTGCGGTCGCTGCCGACGAAGCCCGCGACGAACGCGTCGGCGGGACGCGCGAGGAGGGTGTCGGGCGCCGCGCATTGCACGAGGCGTCCGGCGCGAAAGATCGCGATCCGGTCGGCCATCTTCACGGCTTCGTCGATGTCGTGGCTGACGAAGAGGACCGTCTTGCGCAGCGTGCGCTGCATGCGCAGGAACTCGTCCTGGATCGCCTCGCGGTTCACCGGGTCGAGCGCGCCGAAGGGCTCGTCCATCAGCAGCACCGGCGGGTCCGCGGCGAGAGCGCGCGCGACGCCGATGCGCTGCGCCTGTCCCCCCGAGAGCTCGTTCGGATAGCGGCCGAGGAACTGTTCCGGGTCGAGCGCCAGCATCGCGAGCAGCTCCTCGGCGCGGCGCCGTCTCCTGTCGCTGCTCCAGCCCAGAAGCCGCGGGACGACGCCGATGTTCTCCGCGACCGTCATGTTGGGGAAGAGCCCGATCTGCTGGATAACGTAACCGATCGTGCGGCGGAGCAGGACCGGATCGGCGGCGTCGGTGTCGCGGCCGCCGATGAAGATCTTGCCGGACGTGGGCACGACCAGCCGGTTGATCATCCGCAGCGTCGTCGTCTTGCCGCAGCCCGACGGCCCCAGCAGCACGCACGTCTCGCCCTCGGCGACGTCGAGGCTCACGCGATCGACGGCCGCGACCTGCCCCTGCGGCGTCGCGTAGACCTTGGTGAGCGCGTCGAGCCGGATCATGGTCAGGGCGCCCGCGGCTGCGCGCCCTTCGGCGTCAATCGCCGCTGCAGCCAGAGCAGCGAGTAGTCGCAGGCGATCGCCAGCAGCCCGAGAGCGAGCGCGCCGGTGATGAGCTGCCGGATGTCGGTCTGCGAGATCCCGCGCGAGATGAACGTGCCGAGCCCGCCCGCGCCGATGTACGCGGCGATCGCGGTGACGCCGATGTTGATCACCACGGCGATCCTGATCCCGGCGATGATCACCGGCAGCGCGATGGGAATCTCGACCCGCGCGAGCCGCTGCGGCACCGACATTCCCATGCCGATCGCCGCCGAGCGCAGCGCCGGATCGACGTTGCGGATCGCCGTGTACGTGTTGCGGATGATCGGCAGCTGCGCGTAGAACATCGCCGCGATGACGGCCGGCAGCCACCCGATCCCCTGGCCGATCTTCGACAGGATCGGGATCAGCACGCCGAACAGCGCGATCGACGGAATCGTCATCACGACCGAGCCGAGGTAGAGGACCGTGTCGGCGGTGCGCTGGCTCTGCGTGATCGCGATCCCCAGCGGCACGCCGGTCAGGATCGCGACGCCCACGGCCACGCCGACGATCGAGAGGTGCTCGAGCGTGCGCTCGCCGATCGCGGGCAGGTTGTGCAGGATGAACGTCAGGGTCTCCATCGCCGTCTCGTGTCGCCGGCAAGTGTTCCAAAGGCGCCCGGGTTTGTCCATCGGGGTACGTCGCATCGTGCCTGCTCCGCGGGAGCGGCAGCACTTGCGGCGGGCGCATGCCTCACCCTAAGCCCGCCGCAAGCGCTGCCGCTCCCGCACGCTGGCGCGCGCCCCCAAACGTGAGCTATTCTGCAGCCTCCATCGTCAATCGCCCCCCCTTGCCATGAACCCACCCACATCACCGCGACAATCCCTGCTGGAACGGCTCGACAAGGGCCCCGTGATCTGCGCCGAGGGCTACCTGTTCGAGGTCGAGCGGCGCGGCTATCTGCAGGCCGGCGCCTTCGTGCCGGAGGTCGTGCTCGAGCACCCCGAGGTCGTCACCCAGCTGCACCGCGACTTCGTGCATGCCGGTTCCGACGTCGTCGAGGCGTTCACCTATTACGCGCACCGCGAGAAGCTGCGGGTGATCGGCCGCGAGCAGGACCTCGAGCCGATCAACCGCCGCGCGCTCGACCTGGCGAAGGCGGTCGCCATGGAGAGCGGCGCGCTCTTCGCCGGCGACATCTGCAACACCAACATCTACGACCCCGCCGATCCCGCCTCGCACAAGGCGGTGCGGGCGATGTTCGAGGAGCAGGTCGGCTGGGCGGTCGACGCCGGCGTCGACTACATCGTCGGCGAGACCTTCTCGTGGGCGCAGGAGGCGCTGATCGCGCTCGACGTGATCAAGCGCGCGAAGAAGACCGCGGTCATCACGCTCGCGATGCACAAGGCCGACGTCACGCGCGAGGACTGGACCGTCGCCGACGCGTGCAGGCGCCTCGCCGATGCGGGGGCCGACGTCGTCGGCTTGAACTGCATCCGCGGCCCGGCGACGATGCTGCCGCTGCTCGCCGAGATCCGCAAGACGGTGAAGATTCACATGGCGGCGCTGCCGGTGCCCTACCGCACCCGCGAGGGCGAGCCGTCGTTCCAGTCGCTGCACGACGATCACTGGCACTTCGCGGAGGGCAGCCGGCCGTTCCCGATCGCGCTCGACCCCTTCACCTGCAACCGCTTCGAGATCGCCGACTTCGGGCGACAGGCTCTCGCGCTCGACATCCGCTACCTCGGCGTGTGCTGCGGCGCCGGGCCGCACCACATCCGCGCGCTCGCCGAAGCGGTCGGCAAGCATCCGCCAGCGAGCAAGTACTCCGCCGACATGTCGAAGCACGCCTTCCTCGGCTCGCACGAGCGGATCAAGAAGGTGCAGAAGGACTACGCCGACAAGCTCTAATTACGCGCCGGCGGCCGCCGATCAGTTGGGCCGCTGGGGGATGCTCGGGTCGATCGGGTAGTAGTCCCCGGCGCTGGCGACGTGGATCTGGAGGACCGTCGCCAGGCCGGTCGGCGGATCGAGCGTGCCGGCGGCGATCGCCACGTAATCCCTGTTCGCCGGCTCGAAGAACAGCGTGCCGCCGCACTCGCCGCAGAAGCCGCGCCGGGCCGACGCCGAGGACGCGTACCACTTGAGCCCTCGTGCTTCGACGAGCCGGAGCGAGCCCTTCGGCGTCGCGGTGTACGCGCCGATGTGGCCATGCGTCCGGCGGCACATCGCGCAATGACAGACGATCACGTCGCGCAACGCGCCGGTGACCTCGTAGCGAACCGCGCCGCACAGACACCCGCCCGTCGCGCGTACGACTAGCGTCGAATTCTCCGCGTTGGTCATGACTCGCTGCCCTCCATCGGGTCGATCGTCGGCCGGCGAAAGCCGCGGCGCAGGAGCAGGAACGACGCCGGCACGGTGAAAGCGAGCGCGGCCAGCATGCCCAGCGACTTCGGCACCGAGAGCCGGTCGACGACGACGTAGAGCACGCCGAGCGACGCGAGATACATCGCCCCGTAGGTCGCGACATAGTTCGCCGCCGACCGCGCGCCCGGTCGCGCCCCGAACACGAATCGCGCGTGTGCGAGGTACCCGCCGACGAGCCCGGCCACGAACGCCAGCGTGTACGCGACCCGATAGTCGATGACGAGCAACAGCAGCAGATAGATCGCATAGCTCGCCGCGGTGTTGGCGGCGCCGACCACGAGGAAGCGGGCGAACTGCACCGGGCCTTCGGGCGACGCCGCGCCGGTCAGCGCCGGACGAGCTTGCGGAACGCCTCGTAGTCGCGGACGTAGTCGCGCGCGTCGTAGGCGTGCGACGCCAGGACCAGCAGCGCGGCGTCGGGGCTGTAGTCGTACTGGACGCCCCACGTTTTCGGCGGCAGGTACACGCCGGTCGCCGGATGGTCGAGCAGGAATTCCTGCCGGTGCGTTCCGTCGTCGGCGATCACGCGGCAGCTTCCGCGCACGCACACGAGGAACTGGTGACACCTGCGGTGGGCGTGCTGGCCGCGCACCTCGCGCCCCGGCACGCCGTGGACCACGAAGAAGCGCTTCACCTTGAACGGCAGGAACGTCTCGATCTCACCCGCCACCACCTTGCCGCGCAGGTCCTCGACCGCGGCAAGGTGCTCGACGAAGACACCGCGCACGCGGCTCGTCCCCGCCCGCGCCGCCTCCGTGCGCACCGCGGGTTGCGCCGCGGACGGGCCGGCATCGCAGTAGCTCACGATCCGCGCCGGATTGCCGACGACGACCGCGTACGGCGGCACCGAGGCGACGACCACCGCGCCCGCGCCGACCATCGCGCCGCGGCCGATGGTGATCCCCGGAAGGATGGTGGCGTTGGCGCCGATCGACGCGCCCTCCTTCACGACGGTCGTGAGAAACGTCTTCGGCCGCTGCCTGCTGCGCGGGAAACGGTCGTTCGCGAACGTCGCGTTGGGGCCGATGAACACGTCGTCCTCGACGCGCGCGCCGTCCCATAGCTGGACGCCGCACTTCACGGTGACGCGATCGCCGAGCACGACATCGTTCTCGATGAACGTGTGATCGCAGATGTTGCAGTCGGCGCCGATGCGCGCGCCGGGCAGCACGTGGGCGAATGCCCAGATGCGCGTGCGCGGCCCCACCTTCTTCGATTCGCAGAGTGCCTGCGGGTGCTTGAAAACACTCATTTGACGACCCCCACGCTTACGGCTGGCGCCGCTACGCTGCCCCCACCCGTAGGGCCGCCTTCAGGCGGCTTGCGAAGACCTGCGCCATCGCGTCCGGCTGAAGCCGGACCCACAAGGGACGCACCTTTGGCTGAAGCCGGACCCACAAAGGACGCGCATTGCATTGCGCTTGTTCCCGAGCTCGACACACGATGCCTCACGCCTTTTCACCCTCCCCGAACGTGAACCGCCGCTGCACGATCGCGAGCGGGCGGCCCTTGGTGTTCTCGAAAGCGCGCCACGCGTACGCGCCGACGACCGACAGCCCGAGCGCGTTGAGTGCACCGAATCCCGCGATCAGCAGCACCGTCGGCGCGTAGCCGGGCTCGACGATGAGGCCGGTGAGCCGCGCGGCGAGCACGATGGCGCCGTAGACCACGGCCACCGCGAGCGCGAGCATGCCGACGCCGAACAGGAGCCGGATCGGCAGGTCGGAAAAGGCGAGGCTGCTGTCCAGCATGTACGCGAGCTTCTTGCGCAGCGTCCAGCCGCTGCGACCGTGCCGCCGGGCGCGACGGTGATACGGAACCTCGACGCGCCGCATCCCGATCCACACGAGCTGGCCGACGAGGCTCGAGTGCGTCTCGGTCAACGCGACGAGCGCGTCGCGCGCCTGCGCGTTGCAGCCGAAGACGTCGACGCCGCCGCGCGGCATCTCCGGCTGAACCAGCCGGCGATACGCGGCCCAGAACAGCGCCGAGGCGAGCCGCGACCGCAGCGGATCGTCGCGCGCGGTGCGCACGCCGCAGACGACGTCGCAGCTGTCCTGCTCGAGGCGATGGAAGAACTCGACCGCGAGCTCCGGCGGCTCCTGCAGGTCCGCCGCCATCACCGCGAAGTACGGACCGGCGGCTTCGATCAGGCCGGCACGGATCGCGGCGAACGCGCCGAAGTTGCGCGACATCTCGAGCACTCGCGAAGCGAGGCCCGTCCGCGGCAGCGCCTCGACCAGCAGCGCGAGCGACCGGTCGGGGCTGCCGTCGACGACGAAGACCACCTCGAGCGAGCCGCCGAGCGCTCCGTCAATCGTCACCAGCGCGGCGAGGAGATCGGGAAGCGTCTCCTCGTTGCGGTAGACGGGGATTACGAGCGAGTAGCGGGTTGCCATCGATTGCATGCCGCCGCGACCGCGTCGATCTCGGCGTCGGTGAGCTCAGGGTAGCACGGCAGGCTCAGGACCTCCGCGCACGCCTCCTCGGTGGCGGGAAGGCTCGCCGGGTGCGGCGCGCCCCCTCCCGGCTGCCGGTGGTCCGGCACGGGGTAGTGGACATCCGTCGCCACGCCGGCGGCGGCGAGGTGCGCGCGCAGCGACTCGCGCTCCCGCGCACGCACGACGTACAGATGCGCGACGTCGGCCCCCTCCTCCGCGGCACGCGGCAGCGCGATGCCTGGGTGCGCGATCGCCCCGGCGTAGCGCGCGGCGACGTCGCGCCGGCGGCGATTCCAGCCGTCGAGGTGCGGCAGCTTCACCCGCAGCACGGCCGCCTGCAGCTCGTCCATCCGCGAGTTCATGCCGCCTGCCACCGTGCAATGGTACTTCGCGCCCCACCCGTAGATGCGCAGCGCGCGCAGCTTCGCCGCGAGCTCGCGCTCGCCGGTGACCACGGCGCCGGCATCGCCCAGCGCCCCGAGATTCTTCGTCGGATAGAAGCTGAAACAGCCGAGCGCGCCGAAGGTTCCCGCCTTGCGGTCGCCGCGCCACGCGCCGTGCGCCTGCGCGCAGTCCTCGACGAGTGCAATGCCGCGCGGCCCGGCGATGCCGGCAAGCGCGTCGATGTCGGCAAGGCGGCCGTAGAGGTGCGTGACGATCACCGCGCGCGTGCGGGGCGTGAGCGCGGCGGCGAGCGCGGCGGGGTCCATCGACAGCGTCGACGCAGCGATCTCGACGTAGCGAGGTGTCGCACCTGCCGCGCGGATCGCGGTCGTCGCGTACATCCCGGCATTCGCCACCGTCGCGACCTCGTCACCGGGGCCGATCGCGAGCGCACGCAGCGCGAGCTCGAGTGCGTCAGTGCCGTTGGCGACGGCGACGCACTCGGTCGCGCCGCAGTAAGCGGCGAATTCGCGCTCGAACGCGTCGACCTCGGGGCCCAGGATGTACCAGCCGCGGTCCTGCACGCGCGCGATCGCCGCGTCGAGCTCGGCGCGCAGCGGTGCATTGTGGCGCGCGAGGTCGTTCAACGCGATCACCGAAGAACCTTCGCGCTTCGCGCTCCGGTATTCGCCCTTGGGGCGGCCCGGCGGGCTCACTGGAGTACCTTCGCGCTTCGCGCTCCGGTATTCGCCCTTGGGGCGGCCCGGCGGGCTCATGCGCGGCATCCGGCTGCGTCGAGCGCGCGCGCCCACGCGGCATCCCAGTCGCGAAAGCCCGCCTCGAACGCGAGCGGCAGCGCGACGAGCGCGTGCTTGCGCGGGCTCCAGCAGTAGTAGCGGTCCGGCACCGCGCGCGCGGGCGACGCCCCCGGCGCCTGCGGGTCGGCGGTCACGCTCGCGAGCGGTTCGCTCTTGAGGCGGCCGATGATGTTCTTTTCCAGAAGTGCGGGCCAGCTCGGCAGATCTTCGGCGAGCTGAACGACCAGCTGCCCCGACAGCGGCCGCGGCTGCACCGGCGGCGACATCAGCCCGCCCTGCGCATTGCGCGCGAACGGGATCGAGCCCAGGTGATCGGGAGCGATCACGAATGCATACGAGCCGGCGGGCAGCGCGTCGGCGGTCTCACGCAGCGCGGCGATCAGTGCGCGCACCTCGGCACCCGCCTGCGCCCTGCGTTCGACCGCCCCCATGGTCAGCGTCAATCCGCCTCCGAGCAATACCAGCGCAACCCCCCAAGCCGCGAGCCGAAGGCGCCGCTCCCGTGAACGCAGAGGAAGCGCTACCGCGAGCGCGGCGATCGCCGCGGGCGCGTACAGCACGCGCCCGCCTTCCCCGGTGTTCGACCAGCCCCAGTGGGAGAACAGCAGCGCGATTGCCGCGAGCCACGCGAGCACAATGGCCGCGAGCACGCGTCGCTCCCGCCGGTCCTGCACTGCCGCGGACACCGCGGCGATGGCGAGCAGCAGCGCGGCGACGGCGTACGTCCGGCGCGGCCCCGCCTCCGGCAGCGCGAGCGGCCACCAGTCGCCGCTCGCCGGCAACGCGGCGAGCCAGTGTCCCGACAGCAGTGCCATGCCGGGCGAGGTGCCCGGGTAGAAGCGGAACGGATCGCCGAAGATCCACGTCCGGTACGCAAAATACGCGGCCGCGATCGCGAGCCAGGGCAACGCGGCGACGAGCGCGCGCACGCCTCCCCGCAACACGCCCTCGCGGTCGGGCCGCTTGACCCACGCGAGGGCGACGATCAGCGCCGGGCCGATCGCGGCCGATTCCTTGCTCATGAACGCGAGGACCGTCGCCGCGAGGCTTGCGATCCCGTAGCGATCGCGCCAGCTTTCGCTCGCCATGAACAGGCACGCGGCGGCGAGCATCCAGAACAGCGCCATCCCGTCGAAACGGGCGGCGACCCACGCGACCGCCTCGGCGGAGGGCGCGAACCACGCGAACGCCACGCCGGCAGCGACCGCGGCCGAGCGCGCCCAGCGCGACGATACTCCCGCGAGCTCCCACGCAAGGAGAGCGACCAGCGCCGCGTTGGCCGCGTGCAGCAGCAGGTTCGTAAGGCGCCAGGCCGACGGGTCCGCGCCGGAAACGAGGTAGTTGGCCGCGAACGACGCCATCGTCAGCGGCCGGTACTGGTTCGACGGCGGTCCTACGCCGGAAACGAAGGTCTTGCCCACGCGCGCCGCGATTTCGCGCGCGTCGGCATCCAGGAAAAGGTGGACCTGGCTGTAGTCGTCGGACAGGAATCCGCCCGGCAGCGCCGGCAGGTAGACGACGAAGGCCGCGAGCGCCGGCAACGCCAGCACGAGCGCGAGCGAGCGCGGCGCGAGTCCGCTCACCGGGAGGAAACCCCACGGTGGTCGGTGCCGCGGGACGGCTGTGGGGTCGGGGCGAGGGCAACCATCGGTGCGCGGAGGGGTCCCGCCCGCGGCAGGATCGGCCGACGGGTCGTGCCGGGATCGAGCCGGCCGGGAACGAATCACGAAATCGGGCCAAAGCATACCCCGAAACGGCCCCCGCTTGAACGTGCCGGCGCGCGGCGGCGCGCCCGTGCCCGCACGCGATGCCCGACCGATCGCTTCGTCGCCACGCCCGGGCCCTTTCACCGGTGCCGACCGGTATCATTGTCGCTGGTGCGAAGCGCAGTCTTCACCTGCAAGCCGGTGCCGACCGAACCGCAACCTCCGGGAGCCCCGATGATCGATGCCTTGAACGGCTGCCTCGCTCACCGAGACGACGAATGGGCGTCTTGGTGAGGGCTGCGTCGCCAACGGGAATCGGTCCCGATTCCGGCGTGGAACGCCTGCTGCACCGGATTCTGCGAGGCGCGATCCCGCCATGGCCTGCGCCGGCCGACATCACGCTCGAGCAGCGCTTTCTCGATGCC
>Ga0209253_10003727_pt1 | contig 13335 bp, 10 predicted proteins | sample FrelakmetBRP12BR_FD_187145 | JGI IMG/M metagenome (GOLD analysis project Ga0209253, IMG submission 187145) | Freshwater lake sediment microbial communities from the University of Notre Dame, USA, for methane emissions studies - BRP12 BR (SPAdes)... | ecosystem: Environmental > Aquatic >...
ATGGGGAATGACTGGCGTCTGATATACCAACTGGTTTACAATGACTTATAACTTATCTTTGCGATACCATGGTGTTGTGACATACCATGCATAAGCGGTTTGAGATATCCAGTGGATTGCAAGGAGAGACACTCATCAGAAAAGGATTACACCGGAAGCGGGCGACCGGAGAGCAGATACGCATAACGCCGGAGCTGAATGTTATCAAAATCGGCGGACATGCAGCGATTGATTACGGTCGCGATGTGATGTACCCGCTGCTCGAAGAGATTGGACAATTATCAAAATTACACCAGATGCTCATTGTGACCGGTGGCGGGGGCCGGGTCCGGCATATCATGGATGTCGGGATGGATCTTGGCATGCCGACCGGGGTACTTGCCGAACTCTCGGCAAAGATTTCCGAACAGAATGCGATTATGGTCTCAATTCTCCTCTCAAAATATAATGGCGTCAGAATCCATACCGGGGATCTTCTTGAACTTCCCAGCCTGCTGAAGCTCGGGATGCTGCCGGTCATGCACGGTACGCCCCCGTACGGGCTCTATGAACATCCTGCCAAGTCCGGGTCAATCCCTCCCCACCGCACGGACACCGGTGCATTCCTTATCGCTGAGGTGATGGGAGCAAAGAACTGTATTATCGGTAAGAATGTCAACGGTCTGTACATGCAGGATCCTACGACACATCCTGATGCGGAATTTATCAAGGAGATTACTGCATCCGAACTGGAAGTGATGAACCTTGAGAACCTGGTGATTGAACCGATGGTTATCGAGTTGTTGAAAGATGCAGCTCATGTAAAAGAGATTAGGATCATCAACTGCCACATCAAGGGAAATATCGAAAAAGCCATTAAAGGAAAGAGTGTGGGTACGGTAATACGGGCGTGAGTACCTTTAATTCACTTTTTTCGTGAAGGAAATTTCAATCCTTTCAAAAAAAATATTTAACATATAGTTTATATTTTTTAAATTGTAAACTAAAATTATAAAACTGTATGTTTTTATTCTCCCCTCTTGAAAAGACTGATTTCTCGATCGAAAACAGGATATACCATGACCGAAAAAACCACATCCTCACTAAATATTACCCAGGAATTCGATGTTATCGATATCTCTGAAAACGGCATCAGCCCGAGTCGGGTGGAAGTTTGCGTAGAGGACAGCATCAACCTTCTGGTGAATGGAGCCCGGGTGGCAAGCCTTACGATTACCCCTCGTGATCTCGAAGCTTATGCGTACGGATATCTTATTTGTGAAGGAATTGTATCTGGTATTGACGCTATTACCGATGTGCATGTTGATTATCCTGATATCCATGCAGAGGTATCTTCAATATCCCGCCAAATCTCACCTGAACACACTGAGATAAGGAGTTCAGGGTGCGTTGGTATACGAACAACATGGGATACATTGTGTGAACCGCTTGGTGAAGGCATAACCCTGGAACTTCAGACCCTCTTTAATAGCATGCGTTCAATCAAAGAATGTGCCCCGCTGTGGAAAACTACCGGAGGCACTCATTGTGCGGTCATTCTTGATGAATGCGGAAATGTCAAATCTGCGATTGAGGATATGGGGCGACATAATGCTGTTGACAAGGCTGTTGGTACGGCACTTCTTCATGGTGTGAACCTTTCACGGTGTTTCATGGTCTGCACCGGCCGGCTGCCTGCAGGGATGGTTGCGAAGGCGTACCGTGCCGGTATATCTATTGTTGCAAGCAATACTGCACCTTTTTCAACAGGTATCTGCCTTGCGCATCAGACTAATATGACCCTTGCCGGTTTTGTCCGACCGCCGCGAGCAGTAATCTACAGCACTCCAGAAAGAATACAATTCGATTCGCAATTAAAAAAAATTACAGAACGAAACATAACTTTTAATCAACCGGATATCTTTTCATAATATTTCTTTGACCCGCATCCACCGCACCGGTCGTTTTCAAACAGGTAATCAGGTACAGAGTCACCACAACAGGGGCAGGTAACAGATTTCCATTTTCGTTTGGGTGTGACACTGACATGGACACGTTCAAATGAGAGGATATCACGACCCGCACGGAATATCTCTTCCTGAAGTGGGATACCCATTGTGGACGACACAAATTTCGGATCGTTTGCGTACCACAAATCAATAACAGGATACTGCTTCAGTTTTTCAGGATCAATATATACCCGTACCGATTCAGCAGTCGGATTTGCTGTAGCGGCATTGACGGTCATGGCAAATTTTCCGATAGGTATTATGCGAAGACGGTTATTACCGGTCGTGATGTTTGCAATCACCTGGAGTGCATCAGGAGCACACTTGGGGGTCTCACAGACGGCAAAGATTTTCTCTCCCGGTGCAACACCAAGAAGTTCGAGAGCATAATCCACCATGAATGCTCCGATGAGCACTCCTGGAGCCGGGGAGTCGTGGAAGGTCACAACCCGGTTCATGTAATCCTTCATCTTCGGGCTAAGCCCGCAGGCATCCATGCGGAAGTTAAAATCTTCAGGAGAGAATCTATGTTTTCCGGGTGTCATCAGATCATATTTCTATTCATTTGATATACAATTTATTAATTGTAATTGCTTGTGGTTAATCACAGCACAGGGACGGGAAAAACCTTGAATAATCTATTTCATTTTTATCTGATGACTTTTCAAGCGGAGCTCCGGATTTCTGTGATGACGGATAACCACAGGAACAAAGAATCTCTGACGCTCCAATTGAAGTATCAATACCATTATTGTAAGTGAGTGCGGCAAGGGAAATAATGGATTCCGGTAGCATGATGCCGTACAGTTCTGTCAAGGGAATACGTCCGGGAATCTGTATCGCATAGTTACGCACACTCCAACGGTCGACGTTCACCCCAAACTCCCGGAGAGAGGTTGCTGCACGGGAATAAGGCATGTTTTTACTGAGTACCACACAAAGATCAACAATAGGTGATCCTGCACGGGTTTTTGGATAAAATGGCTGGTCAGCATAGACTATCGACCTGCACTTACTGCACCTGAACCGTTTTATCCGGACCTTGACGGTTTTTATTGCACTGCCATCGATAACATCCGCAAAATGTTTTGTTTTCACATCATATCCGACAAGACTTCCCCCGCAATGCGGACAGCTGCTACAGCTATCAAACAGGATACCATCACAGGCAGATAATGCTGCTGGGATCAGTTCAGAAAAAACAGGATTTATCCGGTATTTTATCTTCATCGCTTATCCAACTTCAATATGACTATAATCCCCCCTTATATTAACAATTTATTATTAACCTTCCACTATTGTTCACCATTTTTAATATTTTTTAAGAATTCTTATATATAGTTAGAAAAATATCAAAGTTGTATAAAAAAACAAAACTTTTTAACTAGTATTAAAAATCAACGGCTCTTCTTTAAGAAAAAAGAGGTAGCCATAGGAGAACATGCATGAGTGAAACAAAAGAACTGTTAAAGTATGTGCCCACGACCTGCCCGTATTGCGGGATCGGATGTGGGCTCAACCTCGTGGTCAACGAGGGAAAAGTCGTAGGAGTCCAACCCTACAAGCGCAGTCCGATAAACGAGGGCAAGCTCTGTCCCAAGGGGATTACCTGCTGGGAACATGTCCACAGCCCCGACCGGCTGACGAAACCGAAGATCAAGAAGAACGGAAAGTTCGTGGACGCTACCTGGGAAGAGGCGATTGACCTAATCGTGAAGAAGTTCACGGAGATCTACAAGGCAGGCGGTCCCAAATCCGTTGGCTTCCAGACCTCGTGCCGTACGGTCAACGAGGACTGTTATGCCCTGCAGAAATTCGCTCGCGTGGGGTTCCTGACCAACAATGTCGACAACTGCGCCCGTATCTGCCACGGACCTTCCGTCGCAGGACTCTCGCTCTCGTTCGGTTCTGGTGCTGCAACCAACCCATTCGAGGATGTGCTGAACTCTGACCTGATCGTCATGTGGGGCTCCAACGCAGTCGAAGCACACCCGCTTGCCGGGCGCCGCGTCATGCAGGCCAAGAAGCAGGGCATCCCGATTATTGTCGTTGACCCGCGGTACAGCCCGACCGCGCGCCTTGCTGACCAGTATATCCGGTTCAACCCGTCGACCCATATCGCGCTCGCAAACTCCATGATGTACTGGATCATCAAGGAAGGCCTTGAGGACAAGGAGTTCATCAAGGAGCGCACAAAAGGCTTCGATGACCTGAAAAAGACGGTCGAGAATTATGCCGATGCCGAGAAGATCCACGGTGTACCCCTCGCGACTGTCAAGGACTTCGCCCGCAAGTATGCGAAGGCAAAGAACGCGGTTATTATCTACTGCCTCGGCATCACCGAGCTGACCACCGGTACCGACAATGTCCGTTCGATGGGCAACCTCGCGCTGATCACCGGCAATGTCGGCCGCCCGGGCGTTGGTGTCAACCCGCTCCGCGGACAGAACAACGTGCAGGGCGCTTGTGACATGGGCGCGTACCCGAACGTGTACTCCGGCTACCAGGCCGTTGCAGTCCCCGAGAACCGCGCCAAGATGGAGAAGGCATGGGGCCTCAAGGAAGGCTCGCTGCCCGATTGGTACGGCGTTACCCTTACCGAACAGATCACCCAGTGTGGCGACCCGATCAAGGCGATGTACATCCTTGGCCTGAACCCGGTCGTCTCCTACCCGGACTCCAACCATGTCAAGCGGTCGCTCGACAAGCTCGACTTCTGTGTCATCCAGGACATCTTCTGGACCGAGAGCTGCGAGTACGCGGACGTTGTCCTGCCCGGTACCTGCTTTGCCGAGAAGGATGGGACGTTCACCAGCGGCGAGAGGCGCGTCAACCGTGTGAGGAAAGCGGTCGATGGCCCCGGGGATTCAAAGTACGACTGGGAGATTATCGGCCTTATCGCAAAGAAGATGGGCCTCAAGGGCTTTGACTGGAAGACCGCAAAGGACGTCTGGGACGACATGCGCTCAGTGACCCCCGGCCAGTTCGGTGTGACCTATGAGAAGATGGAGAAACCCGAGTCCGTCCACTGGCCCTGCCCCACCATCGAGCACCCCGGCACCCCGATCCTGCACATCGGCAAGTTCTCTGCTGCTGACGGCAAGGGGACCATGTTCGGCCTCGAATACCGCCCGCCGGCGGAAGTGGCCGATGCACAATACCCGTTCACCATGATGACCGGGCGCCTGCTCTTCCACTACCATACAAGGACCCAGACGGACCGTGCCAAACAGCTGCACTATGAAGTTCCCGAGTCCTATGTCCAGATCAACACGGAAGACGCCAAGCAGATGAGCATTAAGGAGGGTGACAAGCTCAAGATCACGAGCCGCCGCGGAGAAACGATAACCAAGGCACGGGTGACGGACGATGTCGGCCCGAAGGTGCTCATGATGACTATGCATTTCAACCAGGGTGTCAACAACCTCACCAATACCGCGCTCGACCCGCTCTCCAAGATGCCGGAGCTGAAACACTGTGCAGTTAAAGTTGAGAAGGTGGCATAAATGGCAAAGAAAGGCGATATGCTCTATGCATGGACCAATGATGCTCACCTTGCACAAAGGGCGGAATGCGGTGGTGCGGTAACCGAGCTGCTGAAGTATGCGCTCGAGAGCAAGACGGTGGATGCCGTTCTTGCCGTGAAGCGCGGTGTTGACCTGTACGATGCGGTCCCGACCATTGTGACGAATCCAAAGGACCTTGATGCGTGCGCAGGTTCGCTTCACTGCGGGACACTCCTCCTCTCCAAGCTGGCAATGGAGTACGTGCCCAAGTTATCCGGCAAGAAACTGGGGATGGTTGTCAAGGGCTGCGACATGATGGGCCTCCTTGAGCTCGCAAAGCGCAAGGCGGTCAACCTTGATAACATCGTTATGATCGGTGTCAACTGCGGTGGATCGGTCAGCCCGGTCTCCGCACGGAGGATGATCAAGGAAAAGTTCAGCGTTGATCCGGATACAGTCACCAAGGAAGAGATCGACAAAGGCCAGTTCATCATCGAGTACGAAGGAGGCCACAAGGGCATCTCCATGGATGAGCTTGAAGAGGCCGGCTACGGCCGCAGGGCAAACTGCCGCCGCTGCAAAGTGAAGGTACCACGGCAGGCGGATCTTGCCTGCGGGAACTGGGGTGTCATCGGTGACAAGGCCGGCAAGGCGACCTTCGTCGAGGTCTGCAGTGAGAAGGGTGCAAAACTTCTTGACGCAGCAGTCAAAGCCAATAAACTTTCGACGGAAGCGGCAAACCCCAAAGGTGTCGAGATCCGCGCCAAGGTTGAAAATGCAATGTACAAGCTCGGTGACAAGTGGCGCAATCATGACTTTAACGCACTCGCACCCAACCTCTGGGAGACCATTGCCAGGGAGACAGGGAGGTGCATGAAGTGTTACGCATGCATTGATAATTGTCCGGTCTGTGTCACCATTGCTGACAAGTGGAAGCAGCCAGACCAGATGGTCCGTGCGGGTTTCATCCCCGCCGATCCGATGTTCCATCTGCGCCGGTTTGCGCACATCTCAGACTCCTGTATCAACTGCGGGCAGTGCGAAGAAAACTGTCCGTCGGAGATACCACTGGCGCTCTTCTCGCACGCTATCCGCACGGAGGCGGACAAGTTCTTTGAACCGAAGCTTGGGAAGTCAGCCTATACCAATTAATTTTTTTACCAGTGGAACAATGGAAAAAATCCAATGTGGAGATGAAAAAAATCATGAAAGCAGATGATGCAAAGAAGATTATAGAGACAGCTATCAAAAAGGAAATCGAGGCATACACGTTTTACCATGGTGTTGCCGATAAGGCAAAGAACCCGGTGTTAAAAGAACTTTTCACCGAACTTGCCGGAGAAGAAATGAAGCACCGTGAGCTCCTGCAGGGGATGCTCACGAAGGACATCTCGAAGATGAAGTTTGATCCATCGCACGACTATAAGGTGGGAGATAACCTCCCAACCCCTGACCTGAAAGTTGGCATGAAACCCCTCGAAGGTCTCGTTGTTGCGATAAAAAAGGAGCTGGAAGCCATGCAGATGTACACCCAACTCGCGAAACTTGCCAGTGACACCGAAACCCAGTTCCTCTTTTCCCAACTGGCAAATATGGAACGAAGCCATAAGTCAAGACTGGAAGATATCTATACCAATATGGCTTTCCCGGAAAACGTGTGGGTGTAAAATTAACCTTAAAATTTTTACCAAAGAAAAAACCCCTTGTTTTTCTCATTTTTTTCTAGTTCTGATACCAAGATTGATTCGGTAATATTAGTAGATACAGACGAAAAAGTCGATGCTGTTACCCACTATTATTAAACATTTTTTGATATTTTTCGGCATGAATATATAATATCGGGTAACAATTTTCCTAAAAACAAGTAGTTAACAATTTCGAAATGGTAATTACATTTATTTTCGGAGATGAAAGATGAGTGACGTAAAAACAAATCTGAATTACGTGCAAACCACGTGTCCGTACTGTGGCGTGGGCTGCGGGCTGAACCTCGTTGTTCAGGATGGAAAATGTATTGGAGTTGAACCCTATAAGCGAAGCCCTATCAACGAAGGCAAACTCTGCCCCAAGGGAGTGACCTGCTGGGAACCCATTCACAGCCCAGACCGGCTGACAAAGCCGATGATCAAGAAAGGTGACAAGTTTGAAGAGGCCTCCTGGGATGAAGCTCTCGATCTGATTGCAAAAAAGTTTAAAGAGACGTCTGACAAGTTCGGGCCGAAATCGCTGGGGTTCCAGGTCTCGTGCCGGACGCCAAATGAAGATTGTTATATTATGCAGAAATGGGCCCGGGTCGCGTTCAAGACCAACAACATCGACAATTGTGCCCGCATATGCCATGGACCTTCAGTGGCGGGTCTCTCGCTTTCGTTTGGCTCCGGGGCTGCGACCAATCCGTTTGCGGATGTCCTGAACTCTGACCTGATAGTCATGTGGGGTTCGAACGCCATCGAAGCACACCCGCTTGCCGCCAGGCGTGTGGTGCAGGCAAAGAAGCAGGGCATTCCGGTTATTGTTGTAGATCCGAGGTATAGCGCGACGGCAAAGATTGCAGATGAATGGATCCGGTTTAATCCCTCGACGCACATCGCGCTGGCCAACTCCATGATGTACTGGATCATCAAGGAAGGACTTGAGGACAAGGAGTTCATCGCGAAGCGCACAAAAGGTTTTGAGGACCTTAAAAAGACCGTCGAGAAGTACGCTGATGTGGAGTCTATCCATGGTGTCCCGGTTGAGAAGGTCAAGGATTTTGCCCGCAAATATGCTAAAGCAAAGAACGCGGTCATCATCTACTGTCTCGGCATCACCGAGCTGACCACCGGTACCGACAACGTGCGGTCGATGGGCAACCTGTCGATGCTCACCGGCAACATCGGACGCCCTGGTGTGGGTGTGAACCCGCTCCGCGGTCAGAACAACGTGCAGGGCGCCTGCGATATGGGAGCGTACCCGAACGTCTACTCCGGCTACCAGAAATGTGAACTTCCCGAGATGCGCACGAAGATGGAAGATGCCTGGGGTGTTAAGGACCTTCCCGGGTGGTATGGTGCAACCTTAACTGAACAGATTAACCAGGCCGGGGATCCCATCAAGGCAATGTACTTCCTCGGATTAAATCCCGTGGTCTCCTACCCGGACTCAAACCACGTGAAGAGATCGCTGGAAAAACTCGACTTCATGGTTGTGCAGGATATCTTCTGGAATGAGACCTGCAGCTATGCGGATGTCGTCCTGCCTGGCGCCTGTTTTGCCGAAAAGGACGGCACGTTCACCAGCGGTGAGCGGCGAATCAATCGCGTCCGGAAAGCCGTTAACCCACCTGGTGACGCCAAAGCTGACTGGGAAATCTTTGGCCTGCTGGCAAAGAAGATGGGACTCAAGGGATTCGATTTCAGATCCGCAGAAGATGTCTGGAACGATATGCGTTTGGTGACACCATCTATGTTCGGGGCGACCTACCAGCGGTTGGAGAAACCCGAGTCGATCCACTGGCCCTGCCCGACGGTTGAGCACCCGGGAACACCGATCCTTCACAAGGAGAAGTTCTCCGCAGCGGATGGCCTGGGCACATTCTTCGGCCTCGAGTACCGCCCGCCGGCAGAAGTGGCAGACAAGGAATACCCCTACACACTCATGACTGGTCGTGTAATATTCCACTACCACACCCGGACCCAGACAGGACGATGCAAAGTACTGGACTATGAAGTGCCTGAATCATATATCCAGATCAACACGAAGGACGCACTGGATCTCGGCATTAAAGATGGCGAGAAGATTAAAGTGCGCAGCCGCCGCGGCGAAACGATTACCAATGCACGCGTGACCGATGATGTAGCTCCCAAGGTGCTGTACATGGCGATGCACTTCGCTGATGGTGTCAATAACCTCACCAACACAGCACTTGACCCGCTCTCCAAGATGCCTGAACTGAAGCACTGTGCTGTTGCTGTTGAGAAGATTTCAGGGGCGAAGTAACATGGCAAAGAAAGGCGATATGCTCTATGCGTGGACAAATGACCCAGAGATCAAGAAGAAGGCAGAACTCGGTGGTGCCGTGACTGCACTCTGGAAGCACGCCCTGGAATCCAAGACAGTCGACGCGGTCTTTGCCATCAGGAAGGGTACTGATATTTACGATGCCCAACCGGTTTTTATCACTGATCCCAAGGACCTTGCCCAGACGGCTGGTTCCCTACACTGCGGTACCCTTCTGCTCCCCAAGCTCGTCAAGAAATACCTTGACGGTGCCGGGAATATGAAGATCGGTGTCACGGTAAAGGGTTGTGATGCTATGGCATTCTATGAACTTGCCAAGAGAAAGCAGATCAACCTCGACAACGTCGTGATGATCGGGGTCAACTGTGGCGGTTCCGTCAGCCCTATCCTCGCCCGCAGGATGATTGCCGACAAGTTCGGGGTAGATCCGGATACGGTTCATAAGGAAGAGATCGACAAAGGCCAGTTCATCATCGAGTACGAAGGTGGACACAAGGGCATCTCCATGGATGAACTTGAAGAAGCCGGCTACGGCCGCAGGTCCAATTGTCGCCGCTGCAAGATGAAAGTCCCCCGTCAGGCAGATCTTGCCTGTGGCAACTGGGGTGTTATCGGTGAGAAGGCTGGCAAAGCAACCTTTGTGGAAGTCTGCAGCGAGAAGGGTGCAAACCTCCTCAGCGGTGCGGTAAAATCCGGTATCCTCGCAACCGAGGCAGCGAATCCCAAGGGTCTTGAGATCCGTGGCAAAGTCGAGGGCGCAATGCTCAAACTCGGCGATAAGTGGCGCAAGCGTGATTTTGAGGCTCTTGGTGACGGCAAAGTCAGGTTAAAGAAGATCATGCAGGAGACTTCACGGTGCATCAAGTGCTATTCCTGTATCGAGGCATGTCCGATCTGCTATTGTGTTGATTGCACGACAAAGAACCCGGCCTATGTGACTCCCGGTACACTCCCTCCCAACTTCATGTTCCACCTTATCCGCTTTGCCCACATCGCAGACTCCTGTGTGAACTGTGGCCAGTGCGAAGAACTCTGCCCGGCAGAAATTCCTAACGCACTCTTTATGCACGCCCAGCAGGTCGAACTCGAGAAGATGTTTGGTCATGTGCCCGGGATAAACATGGAACTTCCGCTTATGGCAATGGTCGAGGAGAAAGAGGAGCGTGCACGGTTACACAATACCGGCAGTGACATGATCTACGAGAATGTGTTCAACCCGGTGAAGAAATAATTACGGCTCTCTCCTTTTTTCCCTACAAATAAAAAAAAACAGCCAGTTTTAAGATCCAGCGGGAAGAATGCTCAAGTGAAATTCCTCAAGCGTGTTATTTTCTGACAAACTACGGATTATTCCCGTTTGCGTTATGTCATACCCGCCGGTTTTTTCAAGCAATGATCTGTACGTTGGCGATCTGATTAGAGAAATAAGCGTGCAGATCCGGGAGTCGTTGAGCATTTCACGCTTTATGGCAAGTTCATAGTCTTCGTTCGCAATCGGCACGAACTGAAGTCCGTAGGCTTTCGCTACACTCGATGTACAGACACCGGCATCGGCAAATCCGTTGCGGATAGCTGCGGCAACAGCCTGGGGACCATTCACCTCATGAAGATACCCATCGATCCGTAATGGTTCAATGCCTCGCGAACTGAGTAGTGCGTCAAAAATCAGGCGGGTCGGTGTACCCTTTCGCGTATTGATGAACCGGACTTTGAACAGATCCTCTAAGACAAGACCATTTCGGGATGCAATACCCTGTTCGATCGTCGCAATGTGGACAAAAGCAATATCCTGTGCCGGAAGATGCTGCATCAGGAACCGCGACTCTGGTAGTAACGATAATGCCGGCAGATCCATCGGAGCAGCATGACACGCATTACGCTTGAGAGCAAGGAGTGCACCAATATTCCCGACATTACTTGCGTGGATAAATAGTCCTTCATCATGGACGAGATTGGCAAGTTCTTCTATTGCGGGATCTAAGGAACCGGAAAAGATGAGCGTCCTTTCTATGCTTCCCGGATCGGTGGTCAGGAAGATATCAAGCTCACGGTCTGCTTCGTACCCCTCCAGCGAAGCCGGGATATGCGTATACCCGTTGGCTTTGACTGTAGCCATCTGAACTCCATGACCACGGTGATGGGGAATCCCCCATAAGGTTGATCCTATGCGCCCAACAAAGACCGGAATGAATACATCGAACCCGAGTTCAGAATTAAGAGGTTGGGACAATCTGACCCGGACAGGATACCGGGGAGCCGGGGCAAAACCCCACGATTCAAGCAGCGGAGCGGCAAACTCACGAAGGATTGTCTGGGCACCCAGCGGGTATCCAGGGAGTCCGAGTACCGGTTTTCCCTCAATTTTTCCCAGCATCACCGGTTTTCCTGGCTGGACTGCAACCCCATGAAAGAGCACCTCTCCCAGCGAACTGATAACTCTTGCAGTAAAGTCACGAGTCCCGGCTGATGAACCGGCGGATATGATAACCAGATCATTCGACCTGATTGCTGAACTGAGTGCATCAGCAATTAATGCCGGATCATCGGGCACAATAGCGAATCTGGTACAATGGGCTCCCATAGAACTCAGAAACACCTGTGCCATGATGGTGTTGCTTTCAACCACTTGTCCTGGCCTGGGGTGGACGCCGAGCGGAACCAGCTCACTTCCCGTGGGTATGATACCGACCTCCACTGCCTTGACTTCAACATGAGTAATTCCATAAGTTGCGAGCGCCCCGATGTCAAAAGCCCGGATAAGGTGACCACTGGGAAGCACCAGATGGTTCTCCCTGATATCTTCCCCTGAATGACGGACATACTGTGAAGGAGCGGCAGATTTACGGATCTGGAATTTGTCTCCATTTTCCCATACCTCCTCAATCATGATAACCGCGTCGAACTCCGGGGGTACAATATTGCCGGTATTTACCCGAACGAAGTGTTCAAGTTTGACGGGGCTCTTTTCTGTTGCACCGACTGTGTCCCGGCTCCGGACAGCAATGCCGTCCATCCGGGAAATATTCACTTCAGGAACTGTATATTTTGAATAAACGGGTTTGGCAACAACACGACCGACTGCCTGTAAAATCGGAATTTTTTCAGTATGGCCCGGATCGGAAAAAGACTCCTTCAGGATTGAAAGTGCCTGTTCCAGTGGAGTAAGTATGAGGTACCGGTTTACCATGCGAGTATCACGATTCATCCTTTTCGAGATCGAAAAACCTTATACAAGTATGAGTTATTCTTAATTAAACAATTATTCATTAACATAGTCATTTTATTAATCAGAATTGCCTGTTCGATAGTGAAGATTCGATGGGAGATACGCCCCCCAGACTTCACCGTGATTAGCCGCCCCTTAAAGTTTCCGGCGTATTTTATTCCTTTATGTTAAACAATCCGAGGTATATCAATGATACAATCTATCACGATAGTTATCAATTGACCCCATGAGATAAAATTCAAATAGTCCTATCGATTGTGAATGACCAATTTAATAGTCGGATAGTTTAGCAGCGAGATGGAAAAGGCTAAAGGCATTCAATCAAACTGCATAAGGAGGTACTAATGAAAAATTTGTCCCTTGGTCTGGAGAAGGCGCTTAGTATAACTCTTTCACACATCAAGCCTTTGGCAGTCGAAAGCATCAAACTGGCCGAAAGTACCGACCATGTTGCTGCATCGGATCTCTATGCACTTGTAGACGCCCCGTCAATGGATTCCTCCTTAAAAGACGGATATGCGGTATTATCTCATGAAGTAGCCGATGCAACACCGGAGATGCCTGTACGCCTGAAGCTGGCCGGTCATCTGGCAGCAGGTGGGAAAAAAGACATTGA
>Ga0209253_10003728_pt1 | contig 13335 bp, 9 predicted proteins | sample FrelakmetBRP12BR_FD_187145 | JGI IMG/M metagenome (GOLD analysis project Ga0209253, IMG submission 187145) | Freshwater lake sediment microbial communities from the University of Notre Dame, USA, for methane emissions studies - BRP12 BR (SPAdes)... | ecosystem: Environmental > Aquatic >...
CGCTGAATATTTTCTTTCCTCCATCGACTGTTATATAAACGTCCTGCGATGAAAGAATCTTCCGTTCACTGTAAAGAAAAGCTTCCCGCCGCAATTCGGAAACGTAAGCCATGACTTCCTGTGCGCGAAGAGAGGCATTGTAAGAGGCATACATGCCATACGAAACCGGCAGGGCAAGCCACAACGCCATCCCCACGAGAATGACAACAATGAGGAGCTCAATGACTGTGAAACCTCTTTTTTTACACATGCAATTCACGATAATTAGGCCCGAAATCGGAACCGTAGATATCTGCGTATGTTCAATGGAAGCACCAGAGGCAGAGTTTTCGAAACCCTATATTTATTGGGACAAGCACCTTAACTATAGCACGAGTAGAAGCATCAGTCCCTGTATGACCATTATTTTAAACGCCGTCACCCATGTTAATTTTTGGTCGGTCTGGCATTTCCGTTACACCAGCGTGTTTATAAACGTCTTCTGTTGCGGTCTTATGACAAAATGATGATGTTTTTGTTAATTGATGATAACATATTGATATTATGCAGTTATTACATAATTTTCTGAAGGCTGGCAAGTATATTTCCCGGCATTGGGGCGGGATAATGAGGAGGGAAACTTCTCGGCAGCTCCCCCAAGAACGGTATATTTTAATTGCTCAGTAAGGAAGGAATGTGTCTACCGAAAATAAGGGACCATCTGGAAACCTTTAAGAAGGACCCCGGGTGACAGAAGTATGCTGTACAGGACGCACCTCCTTCACATCAAATCATTTTTCTATCAAGGTTTCTATACTGTATGGCCTCGGCAACGTGGCTGGAAAGTATTTTCTCTTCTTCATCCAAATCTGCAATGGTTCTGGCGACTTTTAGTACTTTGGTATAGGCACGGGCGGAGAGCCCGAGCTTTTCTATGGCCATCTCCATGAGTTTCTGAGAATCATCATCAACACTACAGAACGCTTTTATCTGTGAGTCCGACATCCGGGCATTGAATTGTATACGCTCTCCTGCGAATCTTCTTTTTTGTATACGTCTGGCCCGCTCAATTCTTTCCTTGATCGTACCTGATGATTCACCGGAAGATTTTCCTGCCAGATCTTTATACCTCACAGACGGCACCTCGATATGAATATCGATCCTGTCCATTAATGGCCCCGATATCCTTGCCTGATATTGGCGGATCTGTTGTGGCGAACATCGGCATACCCTCGTCTGATCGCCATAATAGCCGCAGGGACAAGGATTCATGGCTGCTACCAGCATGAATTGTGCCGGATATGTAGCGGTGGTAGCAGACCTCGTGATGGTTACATGCCCATCCTCTAAGGGCTGCCTCAAGGCCTCGAGGACATTTCTCCTGAACTCCGGCAGTTCATCAAGAAACAGTACACCATTATGAGCCAGGCTGATTTCCCCGGGTCGGGGAATATGGCCCCCTCCTACAAGTCCGGCGTCGGAAATTGTATGGTGGGGAGCGCGAAAAGGTCGTGTTCCTACTATTGTGTTCTTCTTCCCGAGCAGCCCGGCAACAGAAAATATTTTCGTTATGTCAACAGCTTCAGAAAAGGTAATTTCGGGAAGTATGGTAGAGAGCCTCTGGGCCAGCATGGTTTTCCCCGAACCAGGGGGACCGATCATAATAATGTTATGTCCACCGGCGGCGGCAACTTCCAGTGCTCTTTTGGCGTGTTCCTGTCCGCGAATCTCGCTGAAGTCGCAAGGATAGGAGAGGCATTTATTAAATATATCAGCAATGTCGAGCGTTAACGGCGCTATCTCTTTTCTACCGTTAAAAAATTCCACGACATCGGAGAGGGTATCGACGGGAAGAACCTCGAGTGATTCCACCATGGCAGCCTCATAAGCATTTTCCCTTGCCACAATGATACCTCTCTTCCCTGTCTCCTTGGTGAGGAGAGCCGCGGAAAGAATCCCGTCAACTCCCTTAATACTTCCGTCTAGCGACAGTTCACCGATTACGGTATAATCTAGAAGGTTATTTGATTCGATACAACCTTCACCTGTCAGAATCCCTATGGCAATGGGAAGATCAAAACCGGTTCCTTCTTTTTTAATATCCGCAGGGGCGAGATTCACCGTCACGTGGCTCCTGGGAAATCTGTAACCGGAATTTTTTATCGCCGCTTTGATCCTGTCTTTACTTTCCTTAACGGCGACATCCGGAAGTCCCACAGTAGAAAATTGAGGAAGGCCCGGGGAGATATCCACTTCAACATCAACCGGATACGCATCTATGCCGATGACGGTGCTGCTAATGACTTTTACAATCAACCCGCACTCCCTGAATAATTTTTTAAGAGTAAGAGGAATATATATTTTTTTGTGAGTGGGCGAAAATATTATAAAATAAGTATTCTTATGGCAAGGGATTTCTTTTCTGAAAAAGAATTTCTTTCCCTTCTTGACTTAAGGAAAAAGGCTATGCTAACTTTGGCATGAATTCTCCCAAGAAATATCTTCTCCCCTTGTGGGAAGGGATTGTGCATAGAATGGGGTCGAATGCTCTCAACGACATTCAGGAGTGAGAATGGCTAAATTTTCCCACCTCGATGAAAAAGGGAAAGCGAAGATGGTTGATGTGACCGCGAAGGACCCATCTGCGCGGGAGGCCATTGCCCGGGGAAAAGTCCTCATGCATAAGGATACTATCTCGCTCATTGAGAGAGGGCAAATACCGAAAGGGGATGTGCTTGGTGTGGCAAAGATTGCGGGAATCATGGCGGCGAAAAAAACGAGCGACATGATCCCTATGTGCCACCCTTTGGAACTGACGGGCATTGATATTGCCTTTACGAGCAACACTGATCTGGGTGAAATTACCATTGAAGCAAAAGTGAAAAACGTGGGAAGAACAGGTGTGGAGATGGAAGCAATGACGGCCGTCAGTGTGGCAGCCTTGACCATTTATGATATGTGCAAATCTGCCGATAAGAACATTATTCTTACAGACATCAAATTACTCTCAAAACGTGGCGGTAAAAGCGGCACCTTTGTGAGAGATATATAAAAAGGCGGGGGGGAATTCTAAGTTACGAAGAATCCCTTCGTGTACGTTATAGAAAAGTCTCGCAGTATGTACCAAAACATATATAGAATCAAAAGATCATTTGTGATTCCGCTTTCTATCGACGTTTTTCTCCTCTTTTTGCTTCTGCTGCTGTCCTTATTCCTGAAGGGTTCTCCTGTAGAGAAGAACGTTCTCATTATTATTTTTATACCCGTCCTCTATGTGTATATCGAATCCCTGTATCGCAAGGTGCACTCGGAGGATCAAGGCATTATGATCAGGAAGGTCTGGCGGAAAAAGGAACTGCGCTGGGAGGATATTACCCACGTAGGCGCGCTGGTCCTTCGAAAAAGATCATATCTCCTGTTGACCACGGTAAAGGGTTTCCATATTTTATCGAACGCCTATGAGAAATATTCGAGCCTCATTGGCGATATCATCATGCACCTCGATAAGGAGAAAGTGGAAGAAGAAGTCAGGAGGCAACACGAGCACCCTGTCAAAAATATCTCTGATATTGTCATGGCATGGTTCACGGCACTAGTCCTCATGGGAATCATAGCCACTAAACTTTTTATTTCTTAGGAATTCTTCACGACAAAAGCATAAGAAAGGACCCACGGTCATCATGAAGTCGAGAAAAAAGCCAAAATCTGCTGCCTCAGATAAAAGCGTTCGCACAACGACACCTTCGATTGTGGAAGAGACTATCGAAAAAACGTTAGAAGACATTGCTACGCTTCTCTGTTCGATTGGTGAAGGTAAAAAAGGAAAGAGCAGGTTGTACGAAGAAGTATTGGCCGTGGTGGAAAAAGGTCTTTTCCGGATTGCCCTTAGACGTAACGGCAATGTAAAAATTGCCGCCGCCACGTATCTTGGGATCAATCGGAACACGTTCCAGAAAAAAATGGCCAAGCTGGGGATACATAATGAAAACAGAATTTAAATTGTCACATAAAGTTATTGAACTCATGGAAAAAGGAGTCACTATTCCAAATCCTTTTTCTATAGACATCGGAGAGGAGATTCGTGTCGACAGGATTTCCGGAGATAATGTGGTACTGTATCCCGGGACGAAAGTCTACGGAGCAAAAACTCTTATCTGTAAGGGAGCTAAGCTGGGATATGAAGCACCGGTTACTGTTGTTGATTGCCAGTTAGGTCCATTCGTCGAATTAAAAGGGGGATTTTTTACCTCATCTGTCTTTCTTGAAAAAGCAAATATGGCAAGCGGCGCCCAGGTCAGAGAGGGCTGTATTTTAGAAGAGGAAGCAAATGGAAGTCATACCGTTGGATTGAAACAGACGATCCTTTTTCCCTTTGTAACATTAGGAAGCGTGATCAATTTCTGTGACTGTTTTATGGCGGGAGGTACAAGCCGGAAAAATCACAGCGAAGTGGGAAGCTCCTACATTCATTTTAATTACACACCGAACCAGGATAAAGCTACGGGCTCTCTCATCGGCGATGTACCCAGAGGTGTGATGCTGAACCAATCTCCAATTTTTTTGGGAGGCCAGGGTGGTCTGATTGGTCCTTGCAGGATTGGCTACGGGACTGTAATTGCGGCAGGCACTGTATACAGGAAGGATTGTCAAGAAGGAGGTAAACTTCTTCGGCAGGAAGATACTTCTCTTCGCGAAAGTTTTTTTCTTCCAGGGCACTATGCCAGCATAAAGAGGCGAACATATAATAACGTGTGGTATATCAGCAATATTCTCGCTCTCAGAGAGTGGTATACACATGTTCGGCAACCATTCTTTCAGCTTCATGATATGGGTAGCGAGCTGTTCGCGGGAGCATGTGATACACTTGGTATTGCAATCGGGGAGAGGTTGAAGAGATTTAAAGACCTTTCTGAGAAAATGAAGGCTTCCATGGAGCTGGGTAAAGGCCTTCATGAAAAGCATAATCAGGAAGCATTGCTCAGACAGAAAAGGGAATTAAGTGATAATTGGGCAAAGATCGAAGATGTTTTCAAATGCGGACATGAAAAAACAGTCGATATGGAAAACAGGGATAGATTTGTAGAGAACATTCTCAAGCAAATTAATAAAGAAAGTAATGATTATATAAAGGCTATTCAAGGATTGGATAAAAACGTATCGATGTTGGGGACTACTTGGCTTCAGAATATCGTGGATCACGTCACCAATACTGTCTTAGATATTTTGCCGTCTCATAAATTCTAATCATCTCAGCCATAGTTAAGAAAATGTATCACACTACGTGCGTATGAAGATGTTTACAACATGGTGCCATAACACAATTGAGTATCTGAAACAGTGGAGCATCTGCATCGGGGTCGCGATACAGTCAGCACCGTCGCGTTCAATCGTCATATTTCCCCTGTTTACTGATACTCTATGCTGTGGTTTCGCCGGTGTCCTGACAATCAAGGGGAGCGATAAAGCTGAGGAAACCGATCTTGTTGAGAAGTTTATCCGGCTCTTCCAGGGAATCAGGAAAAAAGAAATGAAGGCCCTGCTGTCCGGTTTGATCAAGCCGTTGGACTATCTCAATGATGGCAGTCAAAAGGGAGAGATGGAAGACACTCTTCTCCGGCAAAAAAGAGACATCCCCACACAGCAGATATTCTTCAATCGAGATAAGACATTAAAGCTTTCAGGCATCATTAACGAAATGAATAGATTCCTGACAGAAGAAGAAAAAATACTCGAAGAAAATGCCGGTCACTTTTCAACCGCTGATATGGAAATTATCAACAGCAGGCTCATCCTCATGAAGGATGTCATATGGAGCCTGGAAAAAGATCTGCTTGGAAATATCGAAAAAATAACATCACTCGCAGGAGTGGATGGAGTCAGTCAAATCATCCCCGAATCGTATAGAAAGTACAAAAGTATCAATTTTCTCATGAACTGTCTCGACAGGCTGGAAGTCAGAGGGAGAGATTCTGCAGGCATTCAGATATCCTTTTCTCTTCACGGCAGTGAAGCCTTTGAGAAGATACTAGGCACCCTTAAAGACAAAGGCCTGTATGATGATTTTTCTGAGAGGACCCGTGCGGGGGACCTTATTAACGGCTCCATTTATCTGTGTCCCATTGTTTCGCCCCAAAGCAATGGAATAACGATGTCCTTTGTCTATAAGACATCATCCATCATCGGTGAACTTGGTCAAAATGTCAGGGACCTGCGGAAATTTATCTCCCAGGATACAATATTTCAGGAATTTTCCAGACAGAATACAGAATTTGAGACGTTTATTACCCATACCCGTTGGGCATCCGTAGGTTCCATTACAGACGAAAACTGCCATCCGGTCAATAATTTTACGATTCGCAGAGACATGGCCTCTTATAGTATCGCCCGGCCGGAAGTGATAAGAAATTATCCCTTCTATGGCAAAGGAAACTGGTTCGTCAGCGTTGTCCTGAATGGCGATATTGATAATTATCAAGCTCTCAGGAATGACTTTGAATCGGGGGGGGATTCCATTGCACCGGACATTACGACAGATACGAAAATCATCCCCCTGCAGATCGAAAAGTATCTTCTGACAGGACATGATCTGACAGAGGCCTTCAGGCTCGCCGTCAATGATTTTGAAGGTTCGCACGCCATTGCCATGGTCAGCAACACAGAGCCGGGAAAAGCTTTCCTTGCCCTCAAGGGGAGCGGACAGTCCATCTTTATTGGTATATCGCCTGATCAATACAGCTTTTCATCTGAACTGTATGGTATCGTTGAGGGGACTCCTTGTTTTATTAAGATGGACGGAGAAAAGCCATCCTCACCGGGATTCCCGGAAACAGCAGGCCAGATATTTGTCCTTGACCAGGATTCCCCGGGGGGTGTTTCGGGAATTAAAGCGTTCTTTTATGATGGAACATCTCTGCCCGTTGAAGAGGGCAGTATTCAAAAGGCAGAAATCACCACCCGTGATATTGACAGGGGAAATTACCCGCACTATTTCATGAAGGAAATATCTGAATCAACACTGTCTGTGAGAAAGACCTTACGGGGAAAGTATCGCATTTATAAAAATGAGAGCGGGAAAAATGCAGTCAAATTCAATATGGGCCAGGACATCATACCGGATAAATTCATACAATCATTTATCAAAGGCGAGTTCAGGAACATCGTTGTGATCGGACATGGTACCGCTGCTGTTGCAGGCACGGTAGTTGCCGACGGATTAGAGCGGTACTTGAAAGGTGTCGATATCAGGGTTGAAACGAAAGTCGCTTCCGAATTGAGTGGTTTCTTTCTGAAAGATGACTTACGTGCCACTCTGGTTATTCCCATCACACAATCCGGCACTACAACAGACACCAATCGTGCCGTGGCAATGGCAGTGGAAAGAGGGGCAACAATCATTGCAATCGTGAACAGGAGGCAATCCGACATTACCACGAAGGCACACGGTGTTTTTTACACAAGTGACGGCCGGGATATCGAAATGTCTGTCGCCTCGACAAAAGCTTTTTACTCCCAGATCATAGCCGGTCATGTTTTAGCACTCTACCTCGCGCAGCTTCTTCAAACAGCCTCAGATGATTTCATTGCAGAGGAACTGCTCAATCTGGAGAAGGTCCCGCACATGATGACGAGGGTCATTGAAAAGAGAGACCAAATCAAGCACTCGGTTGATAAAATGGCGCGGCAAAGAAATTATTGGGCTGTTGTCGGGAGCGGGCCCAACAAGGCGGCAGCTGATGAAATACGAATTAAACTAAGCGAGTTATGCTATAAAACAATATCTTCAGATATCATAGAAAATAAGAAGCATATCGACCTGTCCGCGGAACCCCTGATCATTGTCTGTGCTGCAGGAAATCCGGAAACGGTTACGGGTGATGTCATCAAAGACGTGGCTATCTTTAAGGCCCATAAGTCGGGTGTTGTCGTATTTGTGGACGAAGGAGAAGATCGGTTTCATGGCATTGCCGATGCAGTGATTGAAGTCCCCAGGTCGCGCATGCCTCTGCCTGTGATTCTCAATACCCTGGCAGGACATCTTTGGGGATATTACGCAGCGTGCCTGATCGATGCGGAAGCACAGTTTTTCAGAGAATTCAAAAATAAGTTGAATTTGAAAATGACAGAGGAGAGAAGACAACACCATTCCTTCTATGAAATGATTGCGGACAGAGAATTCCGCCGGTTGATCCGGGATTTTTCCACAACATTTAATGAGCGCAGAAACGTGGGAGGTTTTTCCGTTACGAGCGTCAGGACAATTTCCGATCTCACCCTCCTTCTGAAATACGCAGTCGGCAAACTGCCCCTTGAAGATTTCTGGCAGGATTTTAGAGAAGAAGACGAGATGCTCTCTCCCCTTGATCTTATGGATCTGACGCTCGGCCACGCAGTGGATGAACTGTCCAGGCCCATTGATGCCATCAGGCATCAGGCCAAAACGGTAACTGTCGGCACCAGCAGGAAGGAACCGCTGCCTGAAGGAATTCTTTATGATTTTCTCAAGACCCTCGAAATCTCCACCAAGTCCTTGACAAGCAACAATGTCATTGCAATCAACCACCTCCAAAAGGCCATCAACGATATCCGGGGCTACACGTTATACAGCATCGGTAACCTGGATGCAGATGGTGGTCCTGCAGACAATACGACTATCACTATTGAAAAAAGAGGAGGATTTTCTCTGACAATGCGCTCCCGGGTTGATACCTCAGCCATCTTGATGGGAACAAAGAAAACGATCGCCCGGACAGGACAACTTTACGTGGGGCAAGGAAAATCCGATGAGGCGCCCATCGTTATTATTCCGATTCTGAGCAGAAAAACCGGCGTGGAGTTTCTGCTCTTGATACATGTTGCGTTTAATAAGAACCTGTCATTGAGGGAAAAGATTGATATCCTTGGAGATCGGTTCAATGATATCCGCAACCTCATTAATGAATATAATCTTCCCTGGGACGACGGTTATCTTGAAGATATTCCCATTGAGACCCTCATGGGAGAAGCAGTGGAAATTATCGCAGGGAGAATTAAACAGAGCTTACATCCTCGATCTCAATCCCCTGCCGTCTGACAGCATCTGCATTCTGGGTAATTTTTTCTGCCGCAGCTCTATCAAGAACGTAGATCATATTGCCGCCCGCCTTAGCATAAATCTTCCCGTAGGAAATAGGTACCAGAGGAGTCGGATCATTCAAAAGGGACTCGGCAATGGGTTCTGTTTTTCGGGTTCCATTGGCCAGCAGAATAACTGTCCGGGCCTGATACACCAGTTCCGCCCCCATCGAGATCGCATAAGAAGGACTCTCGTCTCTGCTCGCAAAATGACCGTCATTGACGGCGTTTTCAATCGTACTATCATCCAGTTTTACCAGGAGCATCCCGTTTCCCTCAAAAGGAATGCCCGTTTCATGAAAAGCCACATGCCCGCGGCCGCCAACGCCAATAATGTGGAGATCAATGCCCCCGTATCTTGAAATCTTTTCCGCATACGCATCGAGGATTGATTTGCGAATCCATCGCAGATATTCAGATTTTGCCTCCGGATTGATGATAACCGCCTTTCCCTTGTCGGCACCGGCAGCCCGCCAATCCATCGGATTTGCTTCAAGCTCACTGACAAGTTTTGCCTGATCGATCAGGGTTCCCCAGGGAACATTTGTTTCCTTAAACTTCCGCCGTAGGAGACCGAACAACTCCTGGATCATGAAAAAGCCATAACCTTCAGGATGGAGAGCCCGCTGCTGGACGTTTTCTCCCGGAAGACCAATGTACTCATCCAGGTTGAAACTCTGAATCCTTGAACTATCAAAGAGTCCTTCATTGGCGGCTCTGGCCAGATGCTTATACAAGCCTGTCGGAGAATTTCCTGTAGCTAAACCAAGCGTATAGGTATTATTCATATTTAAAACCTGTCTTATGTTTTCAATGACAAGACTGGCACCAACCGCGCTCATCTGTTCGAAATCTCGTGTAATAATCACTTTAAACGGCATACAATACTCCTGACTGCCTGCGAAACTAACCAAGCTTTTCCCGCACCACATCGGCAATTTGTTTGCAATATTTGAGAGTCTCCTCCTGAGTGGGACCTTCAACCATGACACGGCACATGTTTTGTGTTCCCGAATACCGGACAAGAACCCTGCCCCTGTCCCCAAGTTTTTGTTCAATCGCATTAATAACGGAAACGATTTCCGGTACCGTAGATATCTCCGGTCTCGATTTGGTATCGACATTGATCAGTGACTGGGGGAATACATTCATGATTTTGGCAAGTTCCGAAAGAGGTTTCCCTTCTTTTTTCATGGCCGACAAAACCTGTAGCGCCGTTAAAATACCATCACCCGTGGTGTGGTGCTGCAAAAAGATTATGTGTCCCGAGTCTTCACCGCCGAGGGCGCTGCCTTTTGCCTGCATTTCTTCAAGAACGTACCTGTCCCCTACTTTGGTCATAACCGATTCAACCTGGATATTTTTGAGGGCAACTGAAAGACCGATATTACTCATCACGGTTCTGACAACGAGATTGTTCGTAAGGGAGCCTTCATTTTTCATTACATTGGCGCAGACAGCAATAATCTGATCGCCCGTGAGGACTGTTCCCTTCTCATCCACCGCGATAAGACGATCACCGTCTCCGTCAAAGGCAAATCCCACATCGGCCCCTTTCTTCACAACCTCCGCAGCCAGCGTTTCCGGGTGCTGAGAGCCGCACCGGACATTGATGTTTTTCCCGTCGGGATCATCGAACAGGGTTGTGACCTCCGCCCCGAGTTCAAAGAATGTGTCCGGAGCCACCCTGTAGGTTGCACCGTGTGCGCAATCGAGCACAACTTTTGTTCCCTCCAGGGTGACGTCTCGAGGAAAAGAGTGTTTTAAAAAGACTATATAACGACCCCTTGCATCATCCATGCGATAGGCTTTCCCCAGCTCGCTCGGGGAAGGGTGAAGTTTATGCATGTTATTTGCAAATATCATTTCTTCAATAGCGAGTTCCTTTTCATCGGGAAGCTTGAATCCATCACCGGAGAATATCTTTATCCCGTTATCCTGAAAGGGATTATGTGAGGCCGATATGACGATCCCGGCGTCGACTCTCATGCTACTCGTGAGAAAGGCAATGCCCGGTGTAGGAATTACGCCCACCAGTATGGCATCAACGCCCATGGAGCAAATACCTGAAACAAGGGCATTTTCAAACATGTACCCGGAGATGCGTGTATCTTTTCCGATGAGAATTTTTGGTGCATGCCCCTGCCGCTTGAACAGATGGGCTGTCGCCCTACCGATATTTAGTGCCATTTCCGCTAACATAGGATATTCATTGGCAACTCCTCTGACTCCATCGGTTCCAAATAATTTTCCCATACAGGTTTCTCCTTTAATATTAATTATGTTCTGATGAAACACCGTAATCTTCTACTATACTGGAGTGTGTTTTGCAATAGTGAAAAAAGTTTGATATTCAAACTTGATTTCTATCTGCTCTGAGATTATAAAGGCAGAAGCTTTTATTATCCCTTAGGTACATACAACGATACCGCTCTCATGGAATTCGAAGACTGTAATGCTACATATTAACTCAACATGACCATATAACGTTATATTTTTTCAAAAAGACCTTATTGATGATATTTACACCATATAATGGAAATCCAGATGAGAAAAACTAAGTTTATATTTGTCACGGGAGGTGTCCTCTCTTCTCTTGGCAAAGGTCTTGCGGCAGCCTCCATCGGATGCCTTCTCGAATGTCGAGGGTTGAAAGTCACAAATCAGAAACTGGACCCGTATATCAATGTTGATCCGGGCACCATGAGTCCGTTTCAGCACGGTGAGGTATTTGTAACCGATGACGGAGCGGAAACCGATCTGGACCTCGGCCACTACGAACGGTTTACGTCCACCCGCATGGGCAAATGCAACAATCTTACAACGGGGCAGGTATATTTTTCTGTCATTTCAAAGGAACGAAGAGGAGACTACCTTGGGAAAACCGTTCAGGTCATTCCTCATATTACAGATGAAATAAAGAATTATATCAAATCAAGCGCCGCCGGCTTTGATGTCGCCATTGTAGAAATCGGCGGAACGGTAGGCGACATTGAAAGCCTTCCCTTCCTCGAAGCCATCAGGCAGTTCCGCAATGAAGTGGGAAAGGAAAACGGTATTTTTGTTCATCTGACCTGGGTTCCATTCATCAAGACCGCCGGAGAAGTTAAAACAAAACCGACCCAACATAGCGTCAAGGCTCTTCGTGAAATTGGTATTCAACCCGACATTCTGCTGTGCCGGACGGAGAACTTCCTTGCCGAAGATATCAAAGCAAAAATCGCTCTCTTCTGCAACGTGGAGATGGCGGCCGTTTTTACGGCCAAAGATGTAAATTGTATCTATGAGGTGCCCCTCCTCTTCCATCGGGAAGGTCTTGACGAAAAAATCGTCAATCTTCTCAATATCTGGACTGGTCGGCCTCATCTGGATGAATGGGAAGCTGTGATCAACAAAATGAAAGAGCCTTCCCATGAGGTTTGTATTGCTATCGTGGGAAAATACGTAAACCTCGCTGACTCCTATAAAAGTTTGAACGAAGCCCTTGTACACGGAGGCATCGCGAACAACTGCAGGGTAACTCTGCGTTTTGTAGACGCGGAAAAGATTGAGAAAAAAGAAATAGATCATCATATCAATGGCGCCGATGGTATTCTTGTTCCCGGGGGATTTGGTCAGAGAGGTGTCGAGGGCATGATCACTGCCATTCAATATGCCCGCGAAAATCGTATCCCGTATTTCGGCATCTGTCTAGGGATGCAGCTTGCGGTGGTGGAATATGCAAGACATGTCTGCAATCTGGAAAAGGCGAACAGTTCTGAATTCGATGAGAAAACCCGCTATCCCGTCATTGATCTTCTCCCCGAGCAGAGAAATGTTACCGAAAAGGGAGCTTCCATGAGGCTGGGATCCTACACCTGTATTCTCACAAATGAATCCTTCGCTTTCGATGCATACGGTGAACACGAGATCAAGGAGAGACACAGGCATCGTTATGAACTTAACAACGAATTTAAGAATATCCTGACCGGAAAGGGATTGCTCATAACCGGAGTATCTCCCGACGGTCGTCTGTCAGAAATCATTGAAATCAAGGATCACCCATGGTTTCTGGGATGCCAGTTCCATCCCGAATTCAAATCACGACCGACAGAGCCTCATCCCCTGTTTGGCAAGTTTATCGGAGCAGCGTTGCAGTATCACAATAATTCTGTTAAAGATTAGGGACAGAGACCACGCGTATGTGTCTCTTTCATTGAACACGTCAGGGTTAAATCTAATCCTCACATGATGATATTATCTCTG
>Ga0209253_10003730_pt1 | contig 13333 bp, 12 predicted proteins | sample FrelakmetBRP12BR_FD_187145 | JGI IMG/M metagenome (GOLD analysis project Ga0209253, IMG submission 187145) | Freshwater lake sediment microbial communities from the University of Notre Dame, USA, for methane emissions studies - BRP12 BR (SPAdes)... | ecosystem: Environmental > Aquatic >...
TTCGGGACCAGTCCGGGAAGGGCTTTTTTCATGGCCTCGGGGGTGACAACCTTGGCGATTGCCGTGAAGAATCCGAGCATCACCAGGTTGGCAAAGATACGGTTGCCCATTTCCTCGGCAAACCGGGTGGAAGGGACGCCATAGATTTTAATCTTGGCCCGCGCCGGTTTCAATTTGACCAGGTCGGTGTCGTAAATCAGGATGCCGCCGTCTCTCAGTTCAGGTTCGTATTTTTCGTAGGCGTCTTGAGACATCGACACAAGAATCTCAGGCCGAGTAATGTAGGGGTAAAGGACGCGGTCTTCGGAAACAACAACCTGAGAGCTGCAGGCGCTTCCCCGGGCCTCCGGCCCAAAGCTCTGGGTCATAGTGGCATATTTATTGTCATAGAGCGAAATGGCCTTCCCGGCGATGAGACCGCAACGGATGATGCCCTGCCCGCCATAGCCTGAAAAACGGATTTCGTTCATGGCCTGACTCCATAGGGTACATATTTTTCGCCCAAGGCTTTCTGGAGATGAGTATTCATGCATTCGAGATAGGTTGGTTTCTCTTTATCAATGAACTTGCCGACGATGAATTTTCCTTGAAAGTCGATGGCCAGAGTGCGCGTGTCGGCCCCGTGCTGGATCTCGGATTTTTCGTGATAATACTTCATCAGGTTAAGCCCGTCTCCAAGCCTGTTGCGGCGGGCGTAGAGGGTAACGCATGGGGTGATGACTTCGATAAAGGAGAACCCTTTTTTACCCAACGCTTCCTGGATAGATTTGGTGACTCTTCGGAGATGAAGGGCCGTCCAGCGGGCGACATAGGTCGCTCCGCAGGCATCGACCAGATAAGGCAGGTTAAACGGATACTCGAAATTTCCGTACGGGGCGGTGGAGAGGTTCGCTTGGATTGGCGTTGTTGCCGCAACCTGGCCTCCGGTCATGGCATAGTTGAAGTTGTTGACGCAGATGACGACAAGGTCCATGTTGCGCCGGGCAGCGTGGATGAGATGATTGCCGCCGATGCCCGCGATATCCCCGTCCCCGCTGAAGACGACGACTTTGAGGTCGGGGTTGGCCAGCTTCAGGCCCGTGGCGAAGGGAATGGCCCGGCCGTGAGTGCTGTGGAAAGAATCGAGCTTGACATAGCCGGCGACCCTTCCTGTGCAGCCAATCCCGGAGACGACTGCGACCTTGTCCAAATCGAGCTGGCTTTTGCGCAGGGCCTCGGTAAAGGAGGTTACAACGGTTCCGATGCCGCACCCGGGACACCAGATATGAGGAATCCGGTCCATCCTCAGGAACTTTTCCATGGGGCTATGTTCTTCGATCCGGTCTTCTTCTTTCATCGGACTGCCTCCTTGATGGCTTTAAGAATGTCATCGGGATCATGGACCCAGCCGCCGCAATGAGGGACCCCGATGGCCGGAGCCAGGCCAAAGGCGCAGCGTTCCACTTCCAAGCGGATCTGGCCCAGGTTGAGCTCCGGGATGACGAACGCTTTGACTTTTTTAGCCAGCTCTTTGATGCGTTTTTCCGGGAAAGGCCAGACAGTGATCAGCCGCATCGTTCCCACTTTAAGGCCGGACTTCCTGGCTTCCTGGATTGCTTTGGTCGCGACCCTTGAAGTGATGCCATAAGATATGACCACGGCATCTGCGCCTTCTGTCTGGTCTTCTTGGTACTCGATGATTTTGTCAGCATTCTTGTCGATCTTGTCGACGAGGTGGCGAACGACCCAATCCTGGCACTCGGCGTTGATCACCGGATAGCCTCTTTCGTCATGGGTTAATCCGGTGGTATGGAATCGGTATCCGTCGCCCGCTTTAATCATAAACGGAACCAGGTCTTTGTCCGGCTTGTAGGGAAGGTATTTATCTTTGGGGCCTTCGTACCATTTCCTTTCGACGACTTCGATCTGGTCGGCAGGGGGGATAACGACTTTTTCGTGCATGTGGCCGACACACTCGTCGGTCATGACAAAAACAGGAACTCTATATATTTCTGACAGGTTAAACGCCTTGATGGTCAGGTCGAAACACTCTTGAGGAGAATCGGGGGAGAGGGCGATAATCCGAAAATCACCGTGGGATCCCCATTTGACCTGCATCATGTCACCTTGGCCGACCAGGGTGGGAAGTCCGGTGGAAGGACCGCCCCTTTGGACATTGGCGATGACGAGAGGTGTTTCCATCATGCAGGCCAGGCCGATATTTTCCATCATTAGAGAGAACCCGGGACCGGACGTCACCGTCATTGGTTTTTGGCCGGCCCAGGAGGCGCCGATCAGAGCGGTGATGGAGGCGATCTCATCTTCCATCTGGATAAAAATTCCACCCACAAAAGGAATCCGTTCGGCGAACCGTTCCGCCGTTTCTGTGGAAGGAGTGATCGGGTAGCCGGCAAAGAAGCGACAGCCAACCGCCAAGGCGCCCTCGGCTATGGCGAAATCTCCATCGAGGTAATGGGATCCGGTCAGGACTCCCTTAGGGTCTGCTTTCACTTTTTTCACCTTCTTCCTCCTCTTCTTTGAGAGTGACAAACAGGGCGAACTCAGGGCAGATCGCTTCGCAGAGCTGGCAATAGCAGCATTCTTCCTCTTTCACGATCCGGGGCGGATGATAGCCCTTCTTATTGAACTCTTCGGACAGTTCGAGGACATCCCGGGGACAATATTCCACGCAAAAACCGCACCCCTTGCATCTTTCCTTGTTGATATGAATGTTGCCTTTTTTTGCCTTGAGGTCGCCAAAATGGATCATTTTTCCCTCAGATCAAGCCTTTCTGTTTCAAGAGCGGCTTGGGGTCGATATAATGAAGGCCGAAACCGAGGTCCTTTTCCTCGCACCCCAGAGCGATAGCCATGATTTGGGTGAAGTAGAGGATAGGCATCTTCTTGAAGTCGGAATATTTGTGAGCCGTCTCTTTCTGGCGGTGGTCCAGGTTGAACGCGCAGAGTGGGCAGCTCACGGCGACGACGTCGGCCCCCTGGCTGCGGGCGGAGGTGAGAATGCTGTACGTTCTCTCGGCGATGACCTCTGGTTTGTCGACTGTCTGATAAGCGCCGCAACATTCTGTCTTGTACGGAAAATCCACGGCCTTGGCTCCCAAAGCGTTCATCAGGTCGTCAAGGACCCTGGGATTTTCCAGGTCATCGAAACCGATATCCTTGGGGCGGACCAGGAGACAGCCGTAATAGCTGGCGACCTTGAGATCTTTAAGGGATTTTTTGACCTTCTTGGCGATATTCTCGAATTTGAGGTCATCCCGAAGGAGCTCCAGGAGATGCCTGACCTTGACATCACCCTGGTAGGGGACCTTTTCCTCGTCCATGAACTTGTGGATCTTTTCCAGGCTTTCCGGGTCGGCTTTGATCCTCTCGTTGACCCTTTTTAAGGTGTTGTAGCACATAGCGCAGAGAGTCATCACCGTATCTGTTTGGGCTTCTTTGACGTGGATCAGGTTGCGGATGGAAGCAAGATGATGCATCAGGTCGTCGGTCGCCAGGGAATAGACGGTTCCGCAACAGTTCCAGCGCTTGAGCTCCTGGACGTCAATCCCGAGCTCTTTTAAAGAGCATAGCGTCGAGTCTTCAAAGTTCTTGGCATTGCTTTTTAAAGTGCAACCCGGGTAATAGCTTATCTTCATCATGATTCCTTGTTTTTTTGAGGTCTATCAAAGGTGTCCGCCCATATCACAATCACGACGTGAATTTCCGGAAATTGCTGATCAAGGCGATAGCGGGCACGTCGGCCTTTTGTTCGTCGGTGAGCTTGGGGATATCGATATGGTCGTGCCTTTGTCTTAATAAGACCTGCCTGAGGGCTTCCATCACCTCGGCAATTTTTATCCCCTTCGGACAGCGGACGTTACAGGTATAGCAGGAGGCGCAAACCCAGATGGATTTGGATTCGAGGAGCTCCTCCTTGAGCCCGAGCTGGGCGAAGCGAATAACCTGATTGGGCAAGATGTCCATTTCGTTGACGGCAGGGCATCCGGCCGAGCACTTGCCGCACTGATAACAGACCAGAAGCTTCTGGCCGCTCAGCTCCTCGATCTTTTGAACAAAAGGGCCCCTTATTTTTTTCTTGGAGATAATAGTTCTCATGTGTTTTGCTCTTTCCAGACAGGACAGCGAAATATCTATCTCTCGGTCAGATTTTCAGGCCAAAAATAACCTCTCAGTAAAACATAATTTCGTCTTACTGTCAAGAAAATTTGACCGAACGAGCTCTTAATTCCAAGGCCCTTTTCCGTTGACAAAAAGAACAATTTCTTTGATCGCTTGATCAGGAATCCTGTCCCGGAAATAGTCCGGCGTGATGGCCAATGGATAGTGATCAATGCCGACTTCGACCACCTTCAATTTTTTCGCCTTCTCCTGGAAGAATCTGAGCAGGGGATCGTTCCTGATGGTTTTGTCCGATGGACTGATGATAAGAACGTAGGGCAGCGCGTGAAAAGGGACAGGTTCACGATGACTCAGGATAATCCTGGCGGTCTCAAAGAAGGTCCGGCCGTCCATATGGCTCAACAGGTTGTCAATCCGTTCCGCAGGATAGTCGCTGTACCAGTGAAAAGCCAGACGAAAGCGGCGGCTTTCCCAGATCTTAGTGGAGAGGCTGAGCCTCAGGGTCAGCCGGACAAGAAGCCAGTAAACGGACGTTTTTAAGGGGCCCAATTTCAGCCAACGGGAATTGATGTAGGGAGCGATGGCAATGAATCCCTTGCATCTGGGATCTGGCGGTAGATGGCTGGCAACTAAGAAGCCAAAGGAGATGCCTGCCAGAACATAGCTCTTGAGGCCCAAGCTTTCCAGCCTTTTTTGGACATGCTCAGCGTAATTTTCGACAGAGATCGTGGAAAGCGGCGGCACATCTTGGATAAAACCAGGGAGGTCGATGAAATAGACGTTGAAATAGCCGCCCAAGAATTCGATCAGACCCTTCAAAAGCAGGCTGTTGGTCAAATAGGCATTGACGAGGACCAGGTTTTCTTTGTGGGGATCCGTGGCTGAATCGTCCATGCGCCTTTCAAGTCCTTAGCTTGATACGAAGGCGTTACCTAATAGCATAGCCTGGCCCTGAAGTCAATTGTGCGCTATGGATTTCTGGGACGGACGAGCAGGAAAAGGAAGCAGAATGAATTGAGAAGAATGAGATATCGAAGAAGGAGGGGTAATCCAACCAGGGGGATAAGAATTGAGGATGTCACCAGGGCTCCGAGAAAAGAGCCGGCCAGGTCGAGTCCGTACCCGATTCCGTAGTTGGCTTTCTCTCCCAGATAAAGGCGGTTGGAAACAAGGAAAAGACCGCCGCCCAGAAACCCGAAAAGGAAAAGGAAAAAAAACGCCAGAAGTTCTGGCGGAGCTGCCTTCAGCGCCAAATGAAAAAGGAAAAGAAGGACGACGAAAATGGCCTGGATAGCGAGAAGATGCTGGAATCTAGCGATCTTGATCCTTGAGCCCGCCAGACTGCCGGAGAACAGCCCTAGCATGAAAGCTGTGAGGAGGAGGGCGATCCTTCCATATAGATAGCCGTAGAGCGCCTGGAACCAGACGAGGAGAATGATCTCTACCGCAATTGTCGTGAAGCCCATAATAACCAGAGGCATCAGGAAAAAGCTAGTCCTATTCTTTTTGAGATAAAAGAAAAGGAGGATGAGCAAAAAGAGGAGAAGAGGGAAATCGAGCAACCAGAAAGATGAGAGCCCGGATAGAAATCCCAATATTTTTGAGTCGGCGCTTTTGAACTGAGTGTTCCAGAGCACGGAATAAAAAAAGAAGCTCACCGGAGCCAGGTCGAGGTTGGCCCTTTTCTCTCCCGACCTCAGCATGTCATCCAGGTATTTGACCCGGAGAGGGTGGAGCCGGGAAGCAAGTAAAGAAGGGCTCACATACGTGTTCGCCAGATGATTGGACTCGATTTTTTGGCTGAGGTCAGCGGCATCGATGGTGAGGGGACGGGTCGAGGCGAGGAAGATATTCCGGTCTCCGGGCACGACTTTGACCTCAGGAAACACGTCGGCCAAAGTAAAATAAAGGGAGGAAAGAAACTTCTTCAGGTCCGGGCTGATATAATTTTCGGCCGAAGGGACGCTAAAAGAAAAAAGGCCGTTTGGGGCGAGCTTCCCTCTGGCCAGCAAGAAAAATTCTCTGGTATAGAACCGGTTGACCTGGGCTGTGGCCGGCTCCGGCAGGTTGAGGATAATGAGATCGTATTTTATCGGTATTTTCTGAAGGAAGGCTCTCCCATCCTGGAAGAACAGGTGAACCCGCACGTCATTCAGGGCCTTCTTTCCGTCGGGACTCAGAAACCTCTGGGATAAGCGGATGATCTCAGGGTCAAGTTCAACATAATCAACCTCAAGGCGGGGATATTTGAGCATTTCCTTGAGGCTTCCGCCCGCGCCGCCTCCGATGAGCAGCGCGTGTTGAGCCTCAGGGTATTGGAGCAGGGCGAAATGTACGGATTCCTCGGCAGCGGCCAGGTTCGGATATGAATAAACCTGGATGCCGTTTCCGTAGAGAGAAACCTGTTCCTGGGTTTTGATGACCTGGAGTTTTCCATAGCGCGTATCCATGCCGGCGATAAGTTCAAAGGGCTCCCAGTAAATTTTTTGGCTGGGAAGGTCAAAGAGGCAGAATCCGCCGAGGAAAATCAGAATGAAACCCAGATAGAGCCAAGGCGGCTTCTTCGAGGTCGTGAACGAGATCGCCAGGGCGGTGACAGCGCCGATGATCGAAGCCGCCAGCCAGGCAGAAAGAAAAGGAAGGAGAAGCAGATGGACGATCAGTCCAGCCGTCGCCGCGCCAAGGGATTCAAAAATATAGACGCGGGCTATCTGGCCCCCGGCGCGGTTGACGTTGAAGACAAAAAGAGCTCCCAACGGAAAACTGATCAGAAAACATAACGCCAGGGACATCAGGAGGACCGAGGCCATACCGGTGAGCTCTCCCGGCAGGAGATGCAGGATGAAGCGGGAAAACCTGACGCCAAGGAGCGAAACGGGAAAAAGGAGAATGACTAATCCGTAAGCACGAGACAGATACCTCGGGTCGAGCTTTATTGTCGGAGCCAAAATGCTGCCGATCCCTCCCCAGAGCAGCCAGCAGGCCAGGACGATCCCGATGGTCAGTTCGTTCCCGTAGAAATAGGCCGAGAATTCTCTGAGAAGAAGGATTTGGAATGAGGTAGCGAGAAAGCCGAGTAAAAAAGGGGGGAGGACGTTTGTCAAGCCCAAATTCCGGGGATAGGATTGCGGCAGAATTTGCACTTCCCGCCGTCAAGGTCGATTCTATCTATGCGGAACCCATCCCTCTCGATAATCAAACGCCGGCAGCTGGGGCAGAAGGTACCTTGGGCCTTGTGTCCGGGAACATTGCCGATATAAACGTAGTGGAGACCCTCTGCCAGGGCGACATCGCGGACCTTTTCGAGGGTCGAGATGGGAGTGGGCGGCAGATTTTGGATCAGATACATCGGCTGAAAACGGGAAAAGTGGAGCGGGACGTCGGGCCCGACCTCGTTTTTGATCCACCGGCTCATCTGCTGGATTCCTTCGGCATCGTCGTTAAGCGTGGGGATGACCAGATAGACGAGCTCGAGCCAGACTTTGCTCCGGCGAACGGTTTGGATGGCCTCGAGAACCGGCTTCAGGTCGCCGTGAACGTAGTTTTTATAAAAATCTTGGCTGAAGGATTTTAAGTCTATCTTGATAGCATCGACGACCTTGACCAGGTCCAAGAGAGGCTCTTGATGGATGTGGCCGGCCGTGACAACGCAGTTTTTGATTCCCTTGTTGCGCGCTTCCAGGGAGGTATCATACATATACTCAAAATAGACAACGGGCTCTGTGTAAGTATAAGCAATGCTCGGGCAACTGTATTTGAGAGCGCTGGCGACGACATCTTGGGGAGGCAGGTCAAAGGGCTTGACCTGCTCTGCCCGCACCTGAGAGATCTGCCAATTCTGGCAGAACTTGCAGTTGACGTTACACCCCGCAGTAGCAATAGAAAAAGCCGTGGTGCCGGGCAAAAAATGGAAGAATGGTTTTTTTTCGATGGGGTCGATATTGGCGGCGCAGGCCTTGCCGTAAACGAGCGTATAGTAAGTTCCGCCGATATTCTCCCTGACCCCGCAGTAGCCCCGTTCTTTGTCTCCCAGTTTGCAGTTTCGAGGACAAAGCTGGCACTCTATTTCCCTGTCAGGAAGCTTTTTGTAGTACCGTGCTTCCACGCGAGAAAGGTTGGCTGTTTCCTGGAAGGCGACGAGATCACCAAGAAAGCCGCCCCCCTTGGTGCCCAGAAGCAGGCTTGAGCCCGCCAGAGCTTTAAAAAATTGACGCCTTTCCATGGTTCAGTTTGTCCCTGCGACCTTATTATACCTCATCTTCGATGATTTGGATCTTCTGGGCATTCGCCTGCCCGAGTCCCATCTTTTCGGCGGTGCTAAGATAATCAGGGGCTCTCTTATCTTCCTGAAGCGACGGAAGCCCTTTTTTAGCCCGCAGTTTTTCGATCATCTGCCAGCCTACATAATCTGCGGCGACGGCATCCCGGCTGAAAACAAGGACACCGCATGGCTCCGCCCATTGAGGATGAAAGGAGGGTCCCCTGTTGTACTGAACGATCAGGCCGTCGAGGATGGAGAGTCGATGCTTCCTCTTGACGGCCTCCGTGTCGAAAAGCTCGGCGACATAGGGATTGCAGTTGGAGTCATGATATTTGTTGGGATTATGGATGGAGCCGAAGTAGTTCTTCATTCCCGCCGTGACTCCGGCCAGGCCGTGGTCCTTGAGGATGGCCAAGCTGACCGAAGCCGTTACAAAATTGGTTTGGATTGTGGAGAAGAGGCTTCCGATATTGAGATGGGACACAAGCTCGGTTTCGTACCCCGCTCCGTCCAGGTCGGTGCCGAATATCTTCAGGCCGCCCGAGGAGAAGGTCAGCCGATAGCCGGCTTCTTTGAGCTCCCGATTGGTGCGGTCCCAGATGATGATATTCTTGTCCTGGAGGCCGCTTTTGATCAGACGATCGGCCAGCGAAAAGGACAGTTCCGGCCGCGTCGAGATCTTGCGGCCGCCGATGGTATTGATCTTGATGCCAACGCGGTCGTTCTTGGCGAAGATTTGGTTCAGACCTTCACGAGCCTCGGGCGCCGCGGTCAAGGCTTTGAGGCCGCGCTGAATCATTTCGTCGATCTTTGGCTGATATAGATCTCCCCCCGATGTCAGAAATCCTTTAGCCCTAATAACGGCAACCCTGGCTTCGCTCATCTCGATGAAAAAATTACTCCTCTTTAACGAGACTGTCAACCAGGGCCGTTTGAATAATCGGGGTTTATGTAGTAAGGTTGAGACGAGATTCCAGAAGAGAAGGAGAGTGGCCATGGCCGATCAGACTTTTAAAAGGGTGGCGTTTTCCGGCTTATTTTTTCTATTTTTGCTGCCTTTAGGTTGGGCCCAGCAGGCAGTTCATCCTTCTCTGGAGTCTCTACTGCCTCAAATTCCCGGATGGACTCAATCAGAAAAGCCACAGACCTTCCTTCCTGGAACGCTCTTTGAATACATCGATGGAGCCGCTGAGGCCTATCTGGGCTATGACTTCAAGGAACTCGTGGTGGCTCAATACAAGGAGGACAAGTCCAAGGCGGCCCTCACTCTTGAGATTTATGATCTGGGCAACGACAAAAATGCCTTCGGCATTTATAGCGCCGAGAGGTATCCGGAGAGCCGCTTTGTTTCCATTGGCAACGAGGGCTATGTGGAGGAGGGAACCCTCAATTTCATCGTTGCCGGACACTACGTGAAACTTCTTTGCTACGACTGCGAAGGAAAGGCCGGGGAAGTTTTGAGCCAGTTCGCCCGGGACGTCGCCCAAAAGATCGGCACCAAAGGCAGCCTGCCGCCCCTTCTGGCCCTCTTTCCCAAAGAAGGACTCGTGGCTCACAGTGAAAAGTTCATACTGCACAATTTCATGGGCTACAGCTTCTTGCACGACGGCTATCTGGCCGGCTACAAGGTAAAGGACCTCGAATTCGAACTCTTCATTATCGAGGGGAAGAGCGAAGCGGATGCGGTCGATATGCTGAAGCAGTACCTATCCAGCCAGGTCAAGAACAACCAGCCTCCTGATGAGATCCCTCTCGGGTATCATATTAAGGATCGTTACGCCCAAAACATCTACATTGCCAGGGCTGGGAAGGTCATTTGCGGAGTGACGAAGGTAAAAGACGGTTTCGAGGTGAGGGGGCTTGGATCTCTCCAAGCCTTGGTCGTCTCAGCGGCGAAATAGCCCTTCTCTTTGGGGGAGATGGCCTCTAATCTGATCCTTTTTTCAAAGGGGAAGCAATAAGATAGTCTTTGAGCTTTTGGAATTCCTTCTCCAGGGCTGCGAGGGCGCTTTGGGCCTGCTCGATCTTGTTTTCTCTGCCGGACACCTCGAGAGAGAAGCAGACCTTTTTCAGTACGGTTAGGCTGAGGTTGGCCGAGGCTCCTTTCAAGCTGTGCCCGAGTTCTTGGATCAGGGTGAAGTTTCCCTGCTCAATCGCCCTCTCGAGCTGGGCGTGTTTTTCGCCGAATTCTTCGAAGTAAATCTTCAGTAACTCTTCAAGGAAGAGCTCGTCCCCCCCGATTCTTTCGAGAACTTCTGGAAAATCAATGGGCAGGTCCTGGCTGGAGTTCAGATGATTAGGCATTTTTTCGTCCTTTATTCGATAAGTTTTCCACAACGACGCAGTTTCGTCCCTGACTTTTGGCCTTGAGGAGAGCTTCATCAGAGGCTCTGATGAGCTTTTCAGCCGTCAGTTGCGGAGAATCGTCCGAGCATGCGCAGCCCACGGAGATGGTCAGGGGAATTGTATCCAGGTCGGTTTTGATGCCTCGCCGGACAACAGAAAGACGCAGCCGTTCGGCGATTATTTTTATCTCTGACTGCGGGCAATTGGGCAGGATAATGATGATTTCGTCGCCTCCATAGCGGCCGACTTTATCCGATGTTCGCACCTTTCTTTTGACCCGCGAGACAACCTGAAGAAGTGCCGCATCCCCGATATCGTGGCCGTAAAAATCGTTGATCTTCTTGAAATAGTCCAGGTCCGCCATGATGACGCCGACCGCTTTCTTTTCTCTTTTGCCTCGTTCCAGCTCCTCACGGAGAAATTTGATAATCTCGCCCCGGTTCCAGAGCTTTGTCAGGCTGTCTCTGCTGGCCATGTCCTTGAGCTGATTTTGGATGAAGATCAATTTGTCTTCCAGGTCGATGATGCGCTTGCCTGTTTGCAGGCGGGCCCGCAGCTCGAGGAAGTTCACCGGCTTGGTCATATAGTCGTCCGCGCCCGAGGAAAGCCCGGCGATGATGTCCTGCTTTCGGTCCTTGGCGCTCAGCAAGATGATGTAGGTATATTTATTCCTTTTTCGGCGCCTTATCTTCTTGCAGATTTCCACTCCGTCCATCCCCGGCATCATCCAGTCCAGGATGGCCAGTCTCAAATCTTCGTCCTGGAGGGCCGCCCAGGCTTTTTCACCACTCTTGACCAAGCTGACCTCATAGCCCCAATTCTCGAGGTTCTTTTCCAGAATCTTGGAGCTGATCAGGTCGTCCTCGGCGATGAGTAATTTCATTCCATCCTGCCTTTATTCCTACATTATTTCCTCGTGGCCGCGGGGAGCGGGTCTCATCACGCGGGCGATGGTTTCGGCGAGTTGCTTGGCATTGAGGGGCTTAGAGATATAGTCATCCATCCCCATCTGCAGGCACTTTTCCCGGTCTCCCTTCATGGCGTGAGCAGTCATGGCAATGACTGGGAGATGTTGACCCGTTGCTTTCTCTTTATCACGGAGCACCTGGGCAAATTGAAAACCGTCCATCTTGGGCATCTGGACGTCCATCAACACAAGCTCGTAGTTCCCCTTTTCCAACGCTTGGAGTGCCTCCTCTCCATTCATTACTCCTGTAGCCTGGTGACCCTGCTTCTCCAGCATATAAAGGGCAACCCTCTGGTTGACCAGGTTGTCTTCCGCGATGAGAATTCGGTACGTCGTGCGCTCCTGTGCAAGCGTGGATAGAGGAACAACAGGATTGGGCTCCGCGGGTTTAGTTTCCAGCCCAAGCACCTGCAGGATCCTGTTCTGGAGCTCGGACGGCTTGACAGGCTTGCTGAGGTGAGCAGAAATGCCCAGCTTCTGCCAAGGCGTGGCATCGATGCCTTTGCTTGTTGTGTTCATCATCATGATGATGGCCTTGGCGATCTCCGGCTCATTCTTGATGTAATCGAGGAGGACAAAACTTTCGTGCCCCGGGAGATTGGCGTCCAGAAGGATCAGAGGAAATGGTTTCTTCTTTTCTTTGGCCTCATCGAGAATTATGGTCGCCTCATCGGCGCTTTCGGCTTCCCTCACCTTCAAGCCCCAGTTGAAAGTTAATTCCCTCAGGATGCGCCGGCAGGTAGCGTTGTCCTCGACGAGAAGAAGCGGGAGATCCTTGAAATCGGGTTTGGCTGGGGGCATTTTCCTCTGGTCAGAGTCCTGGAGAAGGCCAAAGCGGGCTGTGAAATGGAATTTGCTGCCTTTCCCTGGAGTGCTCTCCACCCAGATTCGCCCTCCCAGCAGGTCAACCAGCTGGGAAGAAATGGTCAGGCCCAGGCCCGTGCCGCCGTATTTTCGGGTCATCGAGCTATCGGCCTGGGCGAAGACATCGAATATAACTTTTTGCTTATCTTCAGGAATGCCGATTCCGGAATCTGCAATGGTGAAATGGAGAATGGCGTCGTGCTGTCCCTTTGTTTCTTCCTCAACGCCGATCACCACCTCCCCTTTTTGGGTAAACTTGAGGGCATTGCCGATAAGGTTGACCAAGATTTGGCGGAGCCGTCCGGGATCGCCGAGAAATTCGGAATCCAACCGAGGGGCCATTTCACAGGTGAGGTCGAGCTTGTTTCGATGAGCCTGAATGGCGAGAGGGGCCAGCGTCTCGAAGAGAAAATCTTCTAAGTTAAACACGGTTGATTCGAGCTCAACCTTCTTGGCCTCGATCTTGGAAAAATCAAGGACATCGTTGATCAAGGTCATCAAGGACTCGGCCGAGGATTTGATGCCCTTCAGATATTCTTTCTGTTCAGGCGATAGATTGGTATCCAGAGCCAGCTCTGTCATGCCGATGATGCCGTTCATGGGCGTCCGGATCTCGTGGCTCATGTTCGCCAGGAACGCACTCTTGGCCTGGGTGGCTTCCTCGGCCTTGGCCATGGCCTGACGCAACTCGGTCGCCATCTGCCTGATGTCCGTGATGTCGGTGAACATCGCGAATGAGCCGATCTTGACGCCCCGGTCGTCGAGCAGGGGCATGG
>Ga0209253_10003733_pt1 | contig 13329 bp, 9 predicted proteins | sample FrelakmetBRP12BR_FD_187145 | JGI IMG/M metagenome (GOLD analysis project Ga0209253, IMG submission 187145) | Freshwater lake sediment microbial communities from the University of Notre Dame, USA, for methane emissions studies - BRP12 BR (SPAdes)... | ecosystem: Environmental > Aquatic >...
TGGTTGCCGGCTTCGTCGGCCGGGCCGGGCACGACGACCTCGGCCACGAGGTACGGCGCGTACTCGCGGACCTCGAAGCCGTTGTATTGCCGGACGACGGTGTACTTCGGCTCTTCGATTGCGCGGGCCATGGGAGAGGCAAGGCCGAGGACGATGGCTGCCGTTGCAGTGGCAAGCAACTTCACGGGATCCGCTGGCATCGAGCTTTCACGGTGCTTTCGACACATGCAGCGGCGGCACACGCTCCGCCCAGGGCCTCGCCGCCTCCAGCGCCGTCGCCAACTGAAGAAGCAGATGCTCGTTGGCCGGGCCGGCGCCGAGCTGAACGCCGATCGGCAGCCCGTTGCCGTGCGTGGCGAGCGGCAGGGAGATCGCCGGCGTGCCCATGATGTTGTGCGGCAGCGTGAACTGCGCCACCGGCCGCATCAACTTCTCGGCCAGTTCGTCGATCCCGATATCGGCGCGGCCGAGGTTGTAGTTGCCCCAGGGCTCGGCCGTGCGCGCGGTGGTTGGCGTCAGCCAGACGTCGTATTTGGTGAGGTAGCGGCCGAGCTGACGGCGGATCGTGTTCAGCCCCGCCAGCGCGCCGAGGAACCGCGCCGGCGTCATTTTCCGCGCGTGCTCGTAGATCGAGAAGGTCACCGGCTCGAGCGTGTCGCGGCCGATGGCATGGCCACTGCGCTGCGCGAAACCGGCGAGCCGCAGGTCGAAGCCGAAGAACCAGATGTCGAGCATCTGCTTCATGGCCGCCAGGGCGTCGAAGGCCGGTGTTTCCTCTTCGACGTGGTGGCCCATGTCGGCCAGCAGGCGGGCGGTGTCGGCCACCGCCGCGGCGACTTCCGGGTCGACGGGAAAGCCCATCAGCGGCGCGGTGCACCAGCCGATCCGCAATGGCGCGGCCGGCCGCGTGGCGAGCCGCGCATAAGGCTCGGCCGGCCGGGGAATCAGGAACGGATCGCCCGGCTGCGGCACGGCGAGGCAGTCGAGCATGGCGGCGGTGTCGCGAATGCTCTTGGTCTGCACGAAGTTGGTGGCCAGGCCGTAGCCGTTCTCGTCGAGCATCGGGCCGAACGAGATGCGGCCGCGCGAGGGCTTAAGTCCCACGCCGCCGCAGAAACTGGCCGGGATGCGGATCGACCCCGCGATATCCGAGCCGTGGGCGATGGGCACGATGCCCGCCACCACCGCCGCCATGCCGCCGCCGGTGGAGCCGCCCGCCGAGTAACCGTGCCGCCACGGCGTCGATGCGTTGCCGTACAGCGCGCCCTCGGTGGTGCCGGCCATCGAATACTCCGGCGCCGCCGAGCGGCCGAGGATGTTCACGCCGGCGGCGCGCAGCAGCTCGGCGTAGTGCGTGTCCTGCTGCGCCACCATGCCACGGCAGAGGCGGCTGCCGAATTCGATCCTGCGGCCGGCCTCGTGGCCGAAGACGTCCTTGATCAGGAACGGCACGCCGCGGAATGGCCCGTGACCCAGGTTCGTCTCATCGAGCGAGGCGATACGGTCGGCATAGGTCTCGACCACCGCATTGACTTCGGGGTTGATGGCGGCAACCGCCTGCGCGGCCAGGCCGGCCAGTTCGGTCGGCGTGACTTCCTTGTTCGCCACCAAGGCGGCGAGACCCAGCGCGTCATAGCGTGCGTACTCGGCGAGCTTCATGTTCGTCCTCCCAGGCGGCGCAGAGCCTGCACGTTTCAAGGCGGCATTGTCATTCATTGAAGGCCGGACGCGGCGTGGCTACGATGAAGTCCAGGATCGGACACTGAGCCAGGCGGAAACGATGAACGTGGACGGCATCGACGTGCTCGTCGAGGGAGCAGGACCCGAGGCCATCGTGATGGTGCACGGCTGGCCCGACACGCACCGGCTCTGGGATCGGCAGGTCGAAGCGCTGCGGGGGAGCTATCGCTGCGTCCGCTTCACGTTGCCGGGCTTCGACCGGCGCCAGCCGCGTCGCGCCTACTCGCTGGACGAGGTGGTCGAGGCGATCCATCGCGTCGTCGAGCAGGCCTGTCCGGGCGAGCAGGTGACGCTGCTGCTGCACGACTGGGGCTGCGTTTTCGGCTACCAGTTCGCGATGCGGCACCCGCAGCTTGTGAAGCGCGTGATCGGCGTCGACATCGGCGACGCGGGCTCGCGCCGCCATGTGCAGACGCTGGGCGCCAAGGCGAAGGCGATGATCTTCGGCTACCAGGTCTGGCTGGCGCTGGCCTGGCGAATCGGCGGGCATGTGGGCGACTCGATGGCCCGCGCGATGGCCCGCGCGCTGGGCTGCCCGAGCAACCCGGAGTACATCGGCTCGCACATGGGTTACCCGTACTACCTGCAGTGGACGGGCGCGCTCGGCGGCCTTCGGCAGGCAAAGGTGTTCACGCCTTCGTGCCCGATGCTCTTCATCTACGGCAAGCGCAAGTCGTTCATGTTCCATTCGTCGGCCTGGGCCGAAGGCATTGCATCCCGTCCGGGAAGTCAGGCGGTGGGATTCGACACCGGTCACTGGGTGATGGTCGAGAAGCCGAAGGAATTCAACTCGGCCGTGACGGCGTGGATGTCGGCGGGCAACGCAATGCGGCGATAGACGAAGCGGACGAAATCGACTCGGTCCGACATTCGTTTGTTTGCGGCCGGTCAAGTGCGGGCCCGTTGCCAGCGAAGCGATGGCGGGCATACAGTTTCGGCGGGGTGGGGCGAGGGGAGCATTGGTGGCGGCGTCAGGCCAGTTTGTTCGTGCCGTGAAGGAACTCGAGCGGCTGACGACGGAGATGACCGAGCGGGCGATCATCCAGCGGGGTGTGGACATCGCGCAGATCGCCACGGCAAGCAGGATCGCGTATCTGCACTTCCTGAACGCGGACCAGAACACCATCGAGCTCGGCGTCTGGTCGCACGACACCCTGGCGGGCTGCGAGGCCGTCTACGACCGGCACTACCCTGTCGAGGCGGCCGGCATCTGGGCGGATTCCGTGCGTACGCGGGCGCCGTGCATCCACAACGATTACGAAACGCAGGCCGGCAAGCGCGGCCTGCCCGACGGCCATTCGCTGCTGGTCCGCCATCTGGGCCTGCCGGTCATCGAGGATGGCGTCGTGCGGATGCTGATCGGCGTCGGTAACAAGCCGACCCATTACGACAAGGACGACGTCGAACTGCTCGACGCGGTGGCGCAGCGCATCTGGTCGGTGACACGGCAGCGACGTGTACTGGAGCGCTACCTCGACCTCGGCCAGCGGTTCCGCCACGTCCAGGAACTCGCCTCCGTGTGCGGGCTGGAATACGACATCGACGAGGACCGCCTTGTCTTCGACGATGTCTTCGCTTCCATCTTCCGCACCCGCACCTTGGGCGAGACGCCATCGAACCTGCACGAATTTCTGTCATTCGTTGCGCCGACCGACCACGACCGCGTTCGAGAGGCGTTTTCGGGGTTCGGCGGTTCGCGACAGACACTGCGCATCGGCTGCCTTCGGCAGCCCGGCGAACACTTTCCGGCGGAGCTGAAGGTCGAATTCCGGCCGCGCGAGGTCGGCATGGGAGTCATCTGCTTTGGCATCCTGCAGGACATCTCCGACGAGGTCGTCACCGAGGAACTGCGCCACCGCGCCGATCACGATCCCCTGACGGGCTTGCCGAATCGCCATCGCCTGCATGCCTGGTTCAAGCAGGGACTGGGCCGGCGCGGCACGCATGACGGTTTCGTGTTCCACTACATCGACCTCGATGACTTCAAGCCGGTCAATGACACCTGGGGGCACGCATTGGGCGACGAGGTTCTCCGCCAGATTGCGCAGCGCCTGCTTCAGGCGGTGCGCAAGGACGATCTGGTCGTCCGCATGGGCGGTGACGAGTTCGTCGTGGTGCAGACCGGCATCGACGATCGTGCGGACGCTCGCCTGCTGGCGGAACAGATCCTCTCCGAGATCCGCACGCCGATTTCGGCGCTCGGCCGCTCGATCGAAGTCCGGGCGAGCATCGGCACCGCGGTGTGCCTCAGCGGCCACCGCTCGCTCGCCGAAATCAGCGCCGACGCCGACCGCGCCCTGTATCAGGCCAAGGCGGCGGGCGGCCGGCGCTTCGTCGTTGCCGGCTCGGAGAACGGTTGAGCGAGGCTCCTGCGCGCGACGATGTCGTTGAGCAGTCCGACCGGCTCATAGGAATAGCGGTCGATCGGCACGCTCGGCGACGATCACGGTGCCAGGCGCTCGCCGTCGCCGGATGGCGCGTTCTCGCCCTCCTTGCCCGCGTCCCGGATCCGCGCGAGCCGGATGATGGCGTTCGCCGGCAGCGCTTCGCTCAGCGCCCCGACGAACCACGCCTGCTCGCGCCGCTGCGGATCGATCACCCAGCCCAGGCTGAACGGGTGCTGAAAGAAGCCCGCCTGCGTGCGCCGATCGGTGCCGCTGAAGAACGCGCCGATGCCCGGATGGCTGTGGAACCAGCCGACGACGACTTCAGCCGGGCTCAGCGCGTTCCTCGCCGCATCCCACACGCCGGCGTGCAGGCGCAGCGAGAACTCGGTCGCATCGTCGTCGAGTCCGGCGACGGCGGCGCGCACGTAGACGACGGCGGGCCGTGCATCGCCGGCGTCGTCCATGAGCGGCTCGCCGAGCAACAGGCCGCCACGTTCCAGCGCACTGCCGCGGACATGGTTCCAGGCTGCTTCTGCCGCCGCTGCTTCCAGCGCGACGATCGGCGTGCCAGCGGGACTTGCCGGTCGCGCATGCCGGGCGATCGCCGATAGCGTTGCCTCGTCAACGCGCCGCCGCATCGTTTCGAGCCAGGCGGCGACCGTGCGGCGGGCCGGCGGCGCGGGCTCATCGATCCAGCGCATCAACTGCTGGTCTCGAAATCGCGCCGGCAGCGCGGGCAGCAGACGATGCCCGATCGGCCCGCCGGCAGTCGCACCGCCGCATCGCAGTGCGGGCAACGCCGGATCACGCGTTCGGGAGCGAGCGTTTCCGGCTGCCGGCTTCCGGCGAGGCCGCCGACGCCCAGCTCGAGTGCCGCCGGGTCAGTCGGAAACGCGCCGGGGTGCCGCAACAGAGCGAGGCCGTACCAGGCCTGGGCGACACCGTTGGCGATCGAACCCGGGTTCATCAGCAGCGGGTCGAAGGCGAGCAGCCGCACGATCCGCTGCAGGAAGAGATCCATGCCTTCGCCGGGCAACCACCTGGCGCCGATGCAGATCACGCCCGAGACGAACACATGCGGATGGAAGACCGGCGTCAGGACGGTCGTCACCGGCGGCTGCAAAGGGTGCCGGGAAGCGAGGTCGATGGCGATGCGCGAGGATGCCTGCCGCACCGCCGGGTAGGCGCTCGAGCCGACGGTGGCATAGCCGAGATCGAGCACGAATCGCGGCCGCCCCGCGACCGGCAGCGTGACGATGCCGATGCGACCGGAACTCGTCGCCGAGAGAGCGCGCACGCGCTCGATGTCGATGTCCCGTCGCGACGGCGCAGCCATGCCGATGATGCTCGTCGAGGAGTCGAGGATCAGACCGGGGCCGCAGCGCCGGCGACCAGCACCGGCTGCACCTCGAGCAGGTCACCGGCATTCACTCCAGCCTGCCCCAGAGTCTCGTTCGGTTTCAGAGCCCGGCCCTGCGTCACGTTGACCAGCGTGTAGTCGGCGTCGGCCGGCAGCGCCCAGTGCTCGACGGCTGACTGGATGATTTCCGCGCCTTTCTGCTCGGGCGACAGCGAAAGCTCGGCGCGCCGCGTCTGGTCGGCGGTGCGGATCGAAAGCTTGTATTCCTGGGGAAGCGTCATCATCACTCCTCGAGGTCGATGCAAACTGCATCCGGCTCGCCGACCCGCGCGAGCAGGAATTTCGCCGGAGGCGGCGAACTGCCGAAAAGCTGCCGCAGGTCGCCGACCGCGGCCTCGGTGCGAATGTCGACCCGCGCCGACAGTTGCCCGCACGCCTCGCAGCGCATGATCCGGTCGTCGAACTCGTCGGCTCGGTGGCCAACGTAGCGCTTCGTCTGCGGTGTCGGCCCGCACTCGGTGCAGGCGTAGCCGAAAATGACGGCATCCGAAAGCAGCACGGCCTCGGCATGCGGCGCATGCGCAGCCAGCGCCTGCTGCCAGTCGCCGCGCGCCGGGACGCGCCGCGGCCGCGGCGACAGCGGGGCGCAGCCAGGGCACTCCGGGTTGCGGTCGAGCGCGGCGGCGGTGCTCGTGCCGGATCGCGTGTCGATCATCACCCGCTGCGAGCCGCCGGCCGCGCCGCCGACACGAAGCGCCGCCTGCACCGCCAGCGCGCCGGCGACGCTGGCGGTGATCGCCGTCGTCGCGATGGTGTTCTCGGCCAGCAGCCGGCGGCGCAGCCAGCCGCACGAATAGCGCTCGGCGACCTTCTGATACGCGCTTTCGGGCAGATGGCACTCGAAACAGGCGGTGTCGTCGGACGAGCGGAAGCGGAACGCCTCGATGCTGGCATGGCGGCTGTCGATGCCGGCGTTGACAAGGTCGACGCCGGCCAGCAGGCACAACTGCGAAAGCCTCATCCGCGCTTCGAAGTTGTCGACTGCGCAGATCAGCACGTCGCGCCGTTCGAGGTCGGCCAGCCGCAGGGTGCGCCACGCATCGCCGTCGACGGCGCGCAGGCGGACGTTCGGATCGATCTCGGCCGCCCGCGCGACGATCGCCTGCGCCTTGCCCACGCCGACGTCGGCCTCGCGCAGGAACACGCTACGCGTCAGGTTGTGGATCTCGACGCGGTCGAAGTCGTGCACGTCGACGGCGCCGACGCCCATCAGCACGAGGTTCTTCACGATTTCGTTGCCGACCGCGCCGGCACCGACGACCGTAACGTGCATCGAACGCAGACGGTCGACGCCGAGTCCTTCGACGCCCTGCTGGCGCAGGTAGCGCTCGCGGTCCATGCGGTGTCGAGACGGGCGAATCGCTACAGGACGTGCACGGCGCGCAGATCGTCGCTGCCGCACAGCGCGCAGCGGCCGTGGTTGTCCGCCTTGAGCGCGTTGAGGCTGGACTGGTGGTAGTAGGCCTGGCAGCCGCCGCAACGGTGCAGGGGCTGCCCCGGATCGAGCGCCGCGCTGGAATAGGCGTCGCGCAGTCCTTCGAGCTCGGCACGGCGAACGACCCACTGCGTGCCGTCGGCGGCGTGTCCGCTTCCGCCCCAGCCGTGGCGGGAACTGGGCCGGGGCCGGTAGGTACGGTCGCTGCGCGACCGCGCCGCCTGCTGGCGCGCGATGGCCACGAGCAGAAAGGCTGCCAGCGCAAGCAGCAGCGGAAGCAGGCGGGCCATACCGGTTCCTCCCCGAAACTAGGTTCATCGGCTCGCTGGCGGCATCGCTTCCTCTGGCGCGACGCCGACAACCGTACGCAAGATGGTGCCATTGCGACGAAAAGCAAGCGGGCGTTGGACGCATCGCGACCGACGCCGACGGCCAGCGCGAGCCGCGGTCAGGTTCTCCGGGGACACGAAACACCGTTGCAAGGGAGTGCCGAACGCGGGGCGGGCGCGGATAATGCGATCGTGCGGCCGGCGGAATCGCTGGGACTGGCGCGCAGGTCGGGCCCGCGCCCGTGATCGACCCCTCATTTCGACACCCAAACCCATGACGACGGCGCCTGCATCCTGGATGCCGCGGCTGCGAAACATCGCCATCGGCGTCGCGGTCGCGGTCGTGCTGTTCGGTGTTATCGGCTACTTCGCGATCCCGAAGGCCGTGCGCTGGGGCCTGGAAACGGTCGCCGCGCGCGAACTGGGTCGAACCGTCCACGTCGAGGCCATCAGCGCCAACCCCTTCACCCTGAGCGTCACCGTGCGCGGGCTGGTGGTCGACGGCGCCGCGGGGGAGAGTGCGCCGCTGCTTACCCTGCGTGAACTGACCGCCGATGCCTCGGCGGCGTCGCTTTTGCACCTCGCGCCGGTGCTCGACTCGCTGACGCTGGACGGGCTCACGGCCAACCTCGTGCGGCTGGCGCCCAATCGTTTCAATTTCAGCGACATCATCGACCGCCTGCAGGCCAAGCCGAAGACGGACAAGCCACCGCCGCACTTTTCGCTGAACAACATCCGCCTCACCGGCGGCACGATCAACTTCGACGACCGGCCGGTCGGCAAGCAGCATGTCGTCAGCGAGCTGGCGGTCGGCATTCCGTTTCTCTCGAATCTTCCGACCAAGATCGAGATCGACGTGCAGCCGGCGCTGTCGGCACGGCTCGATGGCACGCCGCTCGAGGTCAAGGGGGAAACGCGTCCGTTCGCCGAAACGCTCGAGTCGTCGATCAACCTGAAGCTGGAGGGGCTCGACATACCGAAATACCTGGCCTATTCGCCGGTGCGGCTCAATTTCGTGATCCCCAAAGGAGCGCTGAGCACCGACCTGCGCATCGCCTTCAGGCGCGCGGTGCCGGCGCGCGGCGACCGGCCTGCGGTCGATGCGAAGACCCTCGTTTCCGGGCGTTTCGAGGTCGCCGGCTTTGCGCTGGCCGCGCCGGCCGCTCAGCCGAAGCCGCTGATCGCCTGGAAGTCCGTGGCGGTCTCGCTGGAAGAGGTCGAGCCGTTTGCGCGGCGGGTCGTGATCGCCGATGTGGCCGTGCAGGCGCCGACGGTCGAGGCGGTGCGTGATGCGTCGGGCGGCATCAACTGGCTCGAGTTCGCCAAGCAGCCGGTCCTCGGCGAGCCCAAGGCGGCAGCGTCCGGCACCGCAGCCGCGCCGGCAGCGCAAGCAGGCACGCCGCTCGCCTTGACGCTCAAGCGAGCGTCGGTTCGCGACGGCACGGTGAATATCGCTGACGATTCGGTCGGGAGCTTCCACCAGCAGGTCGTCAACCTGAATGCCGATGCCAGCGACCTGACGACGACGTCGGCGCAGCGAGGCAAGGTCCTGGTGAAGGGCGACATCGGCGAAGGTGGCGGCTCGTTCACTCTCGACGGCGACGTCGGGCTCGCACCCGTGACGGGCCAGTTGGCGGTCGCCTCGCAGGACGTCAAGCTACGTGCTGCCGCGCGCTACCTGGCCAACGTCGTCAATGGGACGCTCGACGGCAGCAGCGACGTCAAGGCAGTGCTCGAGTTCGCCGCCGCCGAACCGGCGATGAAGGTGCTGTTGCGCGACATCTCCATCCGCGGCACGGACATCGCGCTGCGGGGCCCCAAGGGCAGCGGCGCCGACTTCGAGCTGAGCGGACTTAAGGTCGACGACGGCGCCATCGACCTCGCCGCGCGCACGATCACCTTCGGCAAGCTCGCACTCGACGCTCCGCGCGCCACGGTGCGCAGGCTGCCCAACGGCGATATCAACTGGATGCAGGTCCTGCGCGCCAAGCCGGCGGGCGGCGGCGCTGCCGCCAAGCCGACTGCGGCGGACACAGCGGTCAAGCCGTGGAAGGTCGTCGTCAAGGAGGCGGAGATCGCGCGGGGCGACTTCCGCCTCGAGGACCTGGCCATCGATCCCGCCGTCAAGCTGCGCGCTTCGGCCACTGCCGGCACCGTGCGCAACGTGGTCAGCGACGGATCCGAGCGGGCCGAGATCGCGATGCGCACGCGCTTCGGCAGCGGCGGCACCGTGTCGGTCAACGGCGGCGCCCGCCTGGTCCCGCTGGCGTCCGACCTGCGCGTCGATGCGCGCAGCCTCGACGTCGCGGCGGTGCGGCCCTACATCGCCCCGTACATCAGCGCGACGCTGGCGCGCGCCGAGGTCTCCGGGCGAGGCCGGGTGACCGTCGAGAAGGGGCCGGATCAGGCGCCGCTCCGTATCAGGTACACGGGCAGTGGGCAGCTCGCCAATCTGCACCTGCTCGATGCGCGCGGCGAGGACGACCTCTTGAAGTGGCAGGTGCTCGACCTCGAGCAGATCGATGCCCGGGTGGGCGAGGGCCCGCCCAGCGTGGCGGTCGGCAGGATCGAGCTGTCGGACTTCTACGCCCGCGTGATCGTCTCAGAGCAGGGCCGGTTGAACCTCGTCGATGTCTTCAAGCGCCCGGGGGAGGCAGCAGACGCTGTGGGCACAGGGACACAGCTGGCGCCGTCAACGGCCGATCCGTCCAAACCGCGCCCGGTGATCCGCATCGGGCACATGGACTTCACGCGCGGCAACGTCAACTTCACCGACAACTTCATCAAGCCGAATTACACCGCCAACATGACGGGACTCGCCGGCTCGGTGACGACGCTGGCCTCGGACAGCGCCGAGCCGGCCACGCTGACGCTCGCCGGCAGGATCGACGACGACGCACCGGTCGACATCAACGGCCGCCTGCAGCCGCTGGCGCCGAAGCTGTTCCTCGACATCGAGGGGCGCACCAAGGGCGTCGACCTGCCGCGGCTGACGCCTTACTCGATCAAGTACGCCGGCTACCCGATCGTCAAGGGCAAGCTGTCGATGGAGGTGAGCTACAAGGTCGAGAACGAGAAGCTCGCCGCGAACAACCATCTGTTCCTCGATCAGCTGAGCTTCGGCGAGAAAGTCGAAAGCCCCACGGCAACCAAGCTGCCGGTGCTGCTCGCGGTGGCGCTGCTGAAGAACTCGCGCGGCGAGATCGACATCAACCTGCCGATCTCGGGCACGCTGACCGATCCGAAGTTCTCGGTCGGAGCCATCATCGTCCAGGTCATCGTCAACCTGCTGACCAAGGTGGTGACCGCGCCGTTCACGGTGCTGGCCGCGATCTTTGGCGGTGGCGAGGAGATCGGCTACATCGAGTTCGACGCGGGCGCCGCGGTGCTGAAGGACGACCAGGCGAAGCGGCTCGAAACGCTGGCCAAGGCGCTGAACGACCGGCCGGCGCTCAGGCTCGACATCATCGGCCGCGTCGACCCGGCCGTCGACCACGACGGGCTCTGGCGGGCAAAGTACGAAGCGAAACTCAAGGCCGCCAAGGTCAAGGGCCTGGTGCGCCGCGGCGGCGAGGCCGTCGATCCCGCCACCGTGGCGGTGACCGCCGAAGAGCGTCCGGCACTGATCGCGGCTGTCTATTCCGACGAGGACTTACCGGGCAAGCCGCGCAACTTCATCGGCATGGCCAAGTCGATCCCTGCCCTCGAGATGGAAGCCCTGATCCTCGGCACTCTCGCCGTTACGCCCGAGGACCTGCGCGCGCTCGCCAACCAGCGCGCGACCGCGGTTCGCAACCAGCTGGAAACGCAGGGCAAGGTCTCGCGCGAGCGGCTGTTCCTGGTCGAACCGAAGCTCACCCCGGAAGGCATCCAGGACAAGGGCGCGAAGACGCGGGTCGATTTCTCGCTGAAGTGAGCGGCCCGGGAGAAGCGAATCAGCCCTGCGGCACGGATTCGACGGCTGGTGAGACTAACGTTGCGGCTTGCGACAGGTCGCGCACCTTGCCTGCCGCCCAGGCGCGGTCGAAGGCATCCGCAGACAGCGCCGCCTTGCACGCGTTTCGGGTCGACTGCAACTGGTTCTGCAGATCCGGCCAGGTCACGACTCCGATGCGTTCGCGGAGGTGGTGGCCGGCGCTGACGAGCGTCGCCGAGCGCATCGGATCGCGGCGGCGCAGGCTGACGGCGCCGAGCCCGTCGCAGATATTCGCCATGAGCTCCCAGCTGCCGGCTCGAAGCGCGGCCTCGGTGGCGGCAAGCAGGTCAGCCGTCGCCGCGTCGAGCTGGCCACGCAGCAGCCGGGCGATTCCGCGGTAGGCGAGCGTGTGCGCGAGCAACCAGGGGTTGGTCGCGGTCTCGGTGCTGTCGAAGGCGCGAGCCAGGGCGATGTCCGCCTCGTCCAGGCGGCCAAGAGCCGCCAGGACCATGGCCAGGTGCCCAAGCGCCGCCACCTCGAAGAAACGTTCTGCCGACCGCGCGCTCGCCTGTGCGGCTTCTGTGAGCAGCGTCGCGGCTGTCTCCAGATTGCCGCGATAGGGGGCGGCACTGCCGCGCATCAGGAGGCACACGGCCAGGTCCTGCACATGGCCTTCACCCAGCCCTCGAAGGAGCGTTTCGCTCTCGGCGAGGCGGCGCTCGGCGCGCTCGAATTCGCCCACCTCGAGATAACTGCCGCCGAGGGTGTACAGCACCCTTGCCCGGGTCAATGCAGACGACGCCGCGGCGCTCGTCAGGGCCTGCTCGAAAAGACGAATGCGCGGGGCAGGACTCGGATGGGACCGCAGGCCCCAGATCATCAGATCGGCGGCAAGCTGGGCAAGCTGAGGTACGAGGCCGAGCGCCAGGGCGCGCTCCTCGGCCGCGCGCAGGTTGCCGAGCTCGCGGTCCAGCCGTGCGACCCACAGGTCCTGTTCGGCGCTGCGCAGACCCGCTCTCGCTGCCTGGGCGAGCTGTATCGCCCATTGCATCTGGCGCCTGTCCACATCGTCCGCGTTTCCCGAGGCCTGCAGCAACTCGCGGGCGTACTCCCGGACCGGCTCGAGCAAAGTGAAGCGGGGCTCGCCTGGGACGCGGGCGTCCACGCCGACCAGGCTGTGATCAGCGAGAGCGCCGACGCCGTTCAGGATGTCGCCCGGGTAGCGGCAGACCTGCTCCACCGCCGCCAGCGTCGCTCCGCCGACGAACACGCTCAGCTGAGCCAGCAGGTCCCGGTCGGCTTCATCGAGCTGGCCGATGCTCCAGTCGAGCGTGGCCCGCAACGTGCGTTGTCGCTCCGGCAGGTCGAGCAGCGTGGAGGCGGGCAGGTCCAGGCTGCGTCCCAGCCGGGCAAGCAGGCCGGCCGGGCCGAGCAGGCGCACCCGGGCCGCGGCGAGTTCGATCGCCAGGGGCACGCCGTCGAGCCGGCGGCAGATCTCGGCCACCGCCGTCACCTCCGCATTCTTTCCCGGCGAGAAACGCGGATCGTCTTGCCGGGCTCGCTGCAGGAACAACTGCGCGGCCGGAACCTGCAGCACGCTGATGTCCGCATCGCCCGCCGGCGAAACCGGAAGCGGCGGCACCACCAGCACGTGTTCGGCCTCCAACCGCAATCGGCGACGGCTGGTCACGAGCAACTTCAGATTGGGGCAGCTCTCCAGCAGCTGCGTCACCGCCGCGGCAAGCCCGTCGAGGCGCTCGGCGTTGTCCAGGATGAGCAGGATCGGACCGCTGTTCGCCAATGCCGCGGCGAGTGATGCCACCGCACCCCGGCTGTTATCCAGCTTCACGCCGAGCAGTTCGGCGACCGTGGGCAGCACCATGGCGTCGTTGGACACGGCCGCAAGCGGCGCCCACACCGCCGAGCACGAGCCGGCCTGCGCTAACTTGTGCGCGGCTTCCAGGGCGAGCCGCGATTTGCCGATGCCGCCGATCCCGGTGAGAGTGACCAGGCGCGTGCCCGGCTCGGCGAGCAGCCGCTTGATCGCGGCCAGTTCTTCCTGGCGTCCAACCAGCGGTGTCGCCGGCACCGGCAGCGGGGCA
>Ga0209253_10003734_pt1 | contig 13327 bp, 10 predicted proteins | sample FrelakmetBRP12BR_FD_187145 | JGI IMG/M metagenome (GOLD analysis project Ga0209253, IMG submission 187145) | Freshwater lake sediment microbial communities from the University of Notre Dame, USA, for methane emissions studies - BRP12 BR (SPAdes)... | ecosystem: Environmental > Aquatic >...
CTCGACAGCACGCTCGCGATCCGATACGTTAATCCTGCCGCCGAGCAGCTGTTCGAGGTTTCGGGCCGCGCCGTGAACGGCCTGCCGTTCGCGCGACTGTTTTCCGATGCCGGCGACCTCGAAGCCAGGTTGCACCAGGCGGCGGACACCGACTGGAGCTTCTGGGACCAAAAGACGACCCTGACGCCGATCGGACGCGAGCCGTTGCATCTGAACGTGATCGCTACGCCGATCGACTTGCCTGCCACGCCGATCCTCCTCGAGATCCGCCTGATCGAGCAGCGGTTGCGGGCCGAGCGCGAGGAGCAGCTCGCAAGCGTCTACGAGGCGAGCCGCGAGTTGGTGCGCAACCTCGCGCACGAGGTCAAGAACCCGCTCGGCGGCCTGCGCGGCTCGGCGCAGCTCCTCGAGCGGGAGCTCACCGACCGGCCCGAGCTGTGCGAATACACCCAGGTCATCATCAAGGAAGCCGATCGCCTGCAGCTCCTGATGGATCGCCTGCTCGCGCCGAACCGTCCGCCGCACATCGGGCCGGTGAACATCCACGAGGTGTGCGAGCGGGTGAGGAGCCTCATCCTCGCAGAGTTCCCCGAGGGCGTCGCCATTCGCCGGGACTACGACGCGAGTCTTCCCGAACTGCGCGGCGATCGCGAGCAGCTGATCCAGGTGGTGCTGAACGTCGCCCGCAACGCGGCCCAGGCGCTTGCCGCGCTGCCCGCGGGCGAGGATCGCCAGCGCGCGGAGATCGTGCTGCGCACGCGTGTCGCGCGACAGGTGACCATCGCACGGCGCCGCTACCGGCTTGCGCTCGAGCTCTTGGTGATCGACAACGGGCCGGGGGTGCCGGAGGCGATCCGCGACCGCGTGTTCAACCCGCTCGTGTCGGGCCGGGAGGGCGGCACCGGGCTCGGCCTCACGCTTGCCCAGACCTATGTGCAACGTCATCGCGGCACCATCGAATCCCAGAGCCTGCCGGGCCGCACGACGTTCAGGATTCTGCTGCCGCTCGACGCGGACAAAGGGGAGAAGTCATGAAACCGGTATGGGTCGTCGACGACGACCGCTCTATTCGCTGGGTCTTCGAGAAGGCGCTCGCGCGTGAAGGCATACCATTCCGGACCTTCGGCCTCGCCGCGGATGCGCTTCAGGCGCTGAAGGCGGATTCGCCGCAGGTCCTGGTCTCCGACATCCGCATGCCCGGCACCTCGGGTCTCGAGCTCCTCCAGACCGTCAAGGCCCAGCATCCGAACCTTCCGGTCATCATCATGACGGCCTACTCCGATCTCGAGAGCGCCGTTGCGGCATTCCAGGGGGGCGCATTCGAATACCTGCCGAAGCCCTTCGATGTCGACCAGGCGGTCGAGCTGATCCGCCGCGCGCTCGACGAGTCCATGCGCGAAGAGGGCGGCGAAGAGGCGCCCGCGACCTCGCCGGAAATCCTCGGGCAGGCCCCCTCGATGCAGGAGGTGTTCCGGGCGATCGGCAGGCTCTCGCAGTCGAACGCGACGGTGCTCATCACCGGCGAGTCGGGCTCGGGCAAGGAACTCGTCGCGCGGGCGCTGCATCGTCACAGCCCGCGTGCGGCGAAGCCGTTCGTCGCCATCAATGCGGCGGCCATGCCGAAGGATCTGCTCGAGAGCGAACTCTTCGGGCATGAGCGGGGCGCTTTCACCGGCGCGCAGCAGATGCGCCGCGGCCGCTTCGAACAGGCCGAGGGGGGAACGCTTTTTCTCGACGAGATTGGCGACATGCCGTTCGACCTGCAGACGCGGCTCCTGCGAGTGCTTTCGGACGGGCAGTTCTACCGTGTCGGCGGCCATCAGCCCTTGTCGGCGAACGTGCGGGTGATCGCTGCGACCCACCAGGACCTCGAGTCGAGGGTGCGCGACGGCCTCTTTCGCGAGGACCTCTACCATCGCCTGAACGTGATCCGCCTGCGTCTGCCGCCGCTGCGCGAGCGGCGCGAGGATGTGCCCCTCCTCGCGCGCTACTTTCTCGCCAAGAGCGCGCGCGAGCTCGGTACCGAGCCGAAGCGTCTTTCGGACGATGCAATGAACTTCCTATCGGCGCACGACTGGCCAGGCAACGTGCGCCAGCTCGAGAACGTGTGCCACTGGCTCACGGTGATGGCGCCGGGCCAGTCGGTCGAGCTCGTCGACCTCCCGCCGGAGCTGCGCCAGGACGCTGCGCGCCCGGCGGAGGCGGATTGGACCCTCGCCCTCCAGCGCGAGGTCGAGCGCGCGCTCGTGCGGGGCGAGTCCGGGCTCATGGACACGATGACGCGAACCTTCGAGAAGATCCTGATCTCGCGCGCGCTCGCGCACACCGGGGGGCGGCGTATCGAGGCGGCGAACCTCCTCGGCATCGGCCGCAACACCATCACCCGCAAGATCGCCGAACTCGCGATCGAGGACAAACGCGTCGCCGCTGCGACGCCGCCCTCCGAGTAGTCGGTACGCCGCTGGAGCCACAGATGCTCCCCGGCCGTGGCGACGGGCTGTGGCTACCGCGCTGCAGGACCTACGCGGGGCAACGGGATGCGCTGCGGCGCCCGCATGACCACAGGGCGTCCGTCGCAATCCCGCTCGCCGGCTGAGACACCGCGAAGGTCAATAGGAACGCCGGTGCAACTGCGATCGGACCTCTGGTCCGCGCCGCGAGCTCCCGAATCCTCGTTAAACTGATCCACGAGATGCTGGGTCGTGAAGCCACGAAGGGCCTCGCTCCGCATCGGCATGGGCGTCGCGCGGGTACTGGAACGTACTGGAACAATAGGAGGAGCAATACATGGAAACACGAGTGGCACTGATCACCGGTGGCATGGGTGGCCTCGGTGAGTCGATCAGCACCAAGATGCACGACGCGGGGTACCGCGTCGTCGTGACGCATTCGCCCGGCAACAAGAAGGCTGCGGCGTGGCTCGCCGAAAACAAGGCGAGGAATTACGCGTTCAGCGCCTATCCGGTGGACGTTGGCGATTTCGACTCATGCCGCGAGTGCGTGGCGAAGGTGCAGGCCGAGATCGGACCGGTGGACATCCTCGTGAACAACGCCGGGATCACCCGGGACACCACGTTCAAGAAGATGACCAAAGCCGACTGGGACATCGTCATTCGGACCAATCTGGACAGCGCCTTCAACATGACCAAGCAGGTCATGGACGCCATGACCGACCGCGGGTGGGGCAGGGTGATCAACGTCTCGTCAGTGAACGGCTCCAAGGGCGCGTTCGGGCAGACCAACTACTCCGCCGCCAAGGCCGGCATGCACGGATTCACCAAGGCGCTCGCGCTCGAGGTGGCGAGGAAGGGCGTCACGGTGAACACGATTTCGCCTGGCTACATCGGCACGAAGATGGTGACGGCGATCCCGCAGGAGGTGCTCGACTCGAAGATCCTGCCGCAGATCCCGCTCGGCCGGCTCGGGAAACCCGAAGAGATCGCAGGCCTGATCATCTACCTGTGCTCCGACGAGGCCGCGTTCGTCACCGGCGCGAACATCGCGATCAACGGCGGGCAGCACATGCAGTAGACTGCACAACGCGCGGAACACCCGGAGCGCGCTCGAGGCTTGCGTGCTCAAGGGTGTTCCCGGTGCAGGGCGATGCCTCTCGCCTCCCTGCTCGCGTTGGGCACCGCGGTCGTAGGAGAGCGCAGCAAGCCGGCGCGGTCGGCGGCTGACCGGGGTCCCAGGTCGCCCGACGCGCGTTGAATTGGCACGATCGGCGCTTTCGGTCCAAAATCGCGTACGGGTGACATCGAAGGGAAGACCATGTCGGCATCCAACAGGCTTCGCAATGCGCTCGTCGGCGTCCTGCTCGCCGCGGCGCCGTTCGCCGCGAGCGCCCAGCGCCTCGCCGACGGCAACGATTGGGTCAAGTCATCGATCGAGCAGAAGCGCGCGTACCTCTACGGAATTGCCAATGCGGTCTCCGTCGGCTACGAGTACGACGCGAGAAAGGTACCCACGGGGCAGATCACCTTCGCCCGGCGGGCGGAGCAGGGGCTCACTGGCGTGACGATGGCCGAGGCCGTGGACCGCATCGACAAGTGGTACCAAGCCAACCCGGCGCAGCTGGACAAGGCGGTGATCGCGGTCATGTGGCTCGACATCGCAAAGCCGCGCCTGCAAGAAAAGAAGTGATTCGCCCGTGTATCGATAGGTGAATGCCATGAAGAAGCTCGTAGCAGCGATGCTGATTGTCGTCGCATGTGGAGTCGTCTCATCCTGCGCGACCATGGCCGGTGGCATGGTCGGGGCGGGCATCGGCTCCATTTCGGGCAACACTGGCGCGGGCATGCTGATCGGCTCCGGCGTCGGCATGATGGTCGACATCATGGATTGATGCCCCGGCTCGGCCGCGACGCAGCCGGCGCGAGAAAGTGCTACTCTGCGGGCTCGGCAGATCGCCGCGACGGGAGAGCGTGCCGGGTTTCCCGGCACCGCCGAAGGCGCAAACCGCCCGTGAATCGCTCAGGCCGAACACCGTCGCCGGCGCGCCGCTCTGGAGAGCGTCCGCGCGTGCGGCAGTGCGCGGACCACCGAAGGGGCACACGGGGAGTTTCCCCGTAATCTCTCAGGTACCGAGGACAGAGGGGCAAGGCGAGTCGTTCGCTTTGCCCTTTTTTTGTTTCCAGGTGCGGGAGATCGCGACGTGCTGAAGACCACCGTGCTGCACCCCGTCCACCGCGAGGCGGGCGCGAAACTCGTCGAGTTCGGCGGCTGGGAGATGCCGCTCCACTACGGTTCGCAGATCGAGGAGCACCATGCAGTGCGCCGATCGGCGGGCATGTTCGACGTTTCGCATATGCGCGCGGTGGAGGTCCTTGGCGCGGACGCTCAAGCGTTCCTGCGCGCTGCGCTCGCGAACGACGTCGCGAAGCTCCGCGACCCCGGCCGCGCCCTGTACTCCTGCATGCTGAACGAGCGCGGGGGCGTGGTCGACGACCTGATCGTCTACTTCCTCGGTGACGGCGCGTACCGGATCGTCGTCAACGCTGGGACCGCGGACAAGGACGTGGGTTGGCTCGCGCGCCTCGCCGCCGGACGCGCAGTGTCCCTGGTCGAGCGCACCGACCTTGCCATGATTGCGGTCCAAGGCCCCGAGGCACGCTCATGCGCGGGGCAGGCGTTCCCGGGCTTGCAGGCCGTGGCCGAAACGCTGCGGCCGTTCTCGGCTGCGTTCCATCGCGACTGGCTCGTGGCGCGCACCGGTTACACCGGCGAGGACGGGTTCGAGATCATGCTGCCCGGCCCGCTCGCGACGCTCGCATGGGCGGCGCTTGCGCGCGCTGGCGTAAGACCATGCGGTCTCGGCGCGCGCGACACCCTGCGTCTCGAAGCAGGGATGAACCTCTACGGCCAGGACATGGACGAGGATACGAGCCCGCTCGAAGCGGGGCTCGCTTGGACTATCGATCTGAAGAGCCCGCGGGATTTCGTTGGACGCGCCGCGCTCGAGGGTGCGAGCCCGACACTCGCGCTGCGCGGCCTCGTGTTGCGCGATCCGGGCGTACTGCGGAGCCACCAGCGGGTGCGCGCCGCCCAGGGCGACGGTCACACGACGAGCGGCACCTTTTCGCCCACGCTTGGCCGTTCGATCGCCTTGGCGCGTGTCCCCGCTGCCGTGGAGTCCGGCGACACGGTCGCTGTGGAAATTCGCGGCAAGTGGCTCACTGCACTCGTCGCGCCCTATCCGTTCGTTCGTCACGGCCAAAGCTGTGTCGACGCGTATCTCAAGTGACTCGCCCCGGAGACCCGCACATGATCAAGACCCCGCAGGAGCTCAAGTACGCGAAGACCCACGAGTGGGTCCGCCAGGAGGCGGACGGCACCGCCGTCGTCGGCATCACCGATTTCGCGCAGGAGGCGCTCGGCGACATCGTGTTCCTCGAGCTCCCCGAGGTGGGCCGCAAAGTGAAGGCCGGCGAGGCGTGCGCGGTGGTGGAGTCGGTGAAGGCCGCTTCGGACATCTACGCACCGCTGTCCGGGGAGATCGTCGCGGCGAACAGCGATCTCGCGGATGCGCTCGAGCGCGTCAACCAGGATGCCTATGCGGCGTGGCTGTTCAAGGTCAAGCCCTCGAACGCGGCCGCTGAACTCGGCGGCCTGCTCGACGCGGCCGGCTATGCAGCTGCGGCTGACGCCGCGAAGTGACCGGGAGCCGCGCGTGAACGCCCCCCAATCCAAGCTCGCCGTGCTGCCCTCGTTCGCGGCGCGCCACATCGGTCCGGATGGAAACGAGCAGGTCGAGATGCTCGCGACACTGGGCCTTGCATCGCTCGACGCGCTCCTCGACCGGGTGGTGCCCGAGGCGATCCGCGACCGTTCGCCGCTCGACCTTCCCGCGCCGCGCGATGAGGCGGCAGTGCTCGAGCGCCTGCGCGCGATTGCGGAGAAGAATCAGGTGTTCCGGTCTTTCATCGGCATGGGCTATTACGGGACGCACACGCCGGCGGTCATCCTGCGCAACATTCTCGAGAATCCTGCGTGGTACACCGCATACACGCCCTATCAGCCGGAGATCTCCCAGGGCCGCCTCGAAGCGCTCATCAACTTCCAGACAATGGTCACCGACCTCACCGCGATGGACGTCGCCAACGCGTCGCTCCTCGACGAGGCGACCGCGGCCGCGGAGGCGATGGTGCTTTGCCAGCGCACGGCGGGCAACGCCGCGAAGCGCTTCTTCGTCTCGCGCGACTGCCATCCGCAGACGATCAACGTCGTCGCGACGCGTGCCCGGTGCCTCGACATCGATCTGGTGATCGGCCATCACGACGAAGCGGCGAGCGCCGACGTGTTCGGGGTGCTGCTCCAGTATCCGCTGTCGACCGGGGAGGTCGTCGACTACCGCGAGCTCATCGCAAGACTCGCCGCGCGCAAGGTGCGCGTCGCGATGGCCGCAGACCTTCTCGCGCTGACGCTGCTCGCCCCCCCGGGGGAACTCGGCGCCGACATCGCGCTCGGCACGACACAGCGGTTCGGTGTGCCGATGGGTTTCGGAGGTCCGCATGCCGCATACCTCGCGTGCCGGGACGCGCTGAAGCGAAGCCTTCCGGGGCGGCTCGTCGGCGCGTCGATCGACAGCCACGGCCGGCCCGCGTATCGCCTCGCGCTCCAGACGCGCGAGCAGCACATCCGGCGCGAGAAGGCCACCTCCAACATCTGCACCGCGCAGGTGCTGCTCGCGGTGATGGCGAGCATGTACGCCGTTTATCACGGACCCGAGGGGCTCACGGCGATCGCGCGGCGCGTGCATCGACGCGCTGCGGTTCTCGCAGCGGGCCTGCGCGAGCTCGGATGGGAAGTTACGACTACGGTCTTCTTCGACACCATCGCCGTACGAACCCGACTCGACACGCGCGGCCTTCACGAGAGAGCGCGCGCGGCGCGAATGAACCTGCGGTCGATCGACACCGAGTCGGTCGGCATCGCAGTGGACGAGACGGCGACCGAGGAGCACGTGCGCGCGCTCTGGCAAGTGTTCGCGAGCGGAGGCCGGCGCGTGCCGGAGTACGCAGAAATCGACGCGAAGGCGGCGGACATGCTGCCGGCCACGCTCGCGCGTACGAGCGCGTTTCTGACCCACCCGGTGTTCCACGCCCATCGCTCCGAAACCGAGATGCTGCGCTACGTGCGCCGGCTCGCCGACAAGGATCTTGCGCTCGATCGGACGATGATTCCGCTCGGGTCGTGCACGATGAAGCTCAACGCGACGACCGAGATGATTCCGGTCACGTGGCCCGAGTTCGCGAACCTGCATCCGTACGCGCCGGAGGATCAGGCTGAGGGCTATCGCGAGCTCGTCGGCGACCTCGAGCGCTGGCTCGCCGCGGTCACCGGCTACGACGCCGTGTCGCTGCAGCCGAACTCCGGCGCGCAGGGCGAGTTTGCCGGGCTGCTGGCGATCCGCGCCTGGCACGAGACGCGTGGCGAGGGGCATCGGCGCGTCGTGCTGATCCCGAGCTCGGCACACGGTACCAACCCGGCTTCTGCGCACATGGCGGGGTTCGACGTCGTGGTCGTGAAGTGCGACGAGCGCGGCAATGTCGACATCGCCGACCTTCGCGAGAAAGCGACGGCGCACGCGCAGGATCTCGCGGCCATCATGGTCACCTATCCCTCGACGCACGGCGTGTTCGAGGCCGGCATTCGGGAGATCTGCGAGATCGTCCACGCGCACGGCGGCCAGGTCTATCTCGACGGAGCCAATCTCAACGCGCTCGTGGGGGTCGCGCCCCCGGGCAAGTTCGGCGCCGACGTCTCGCATCTGAACTTGCACAAGACGTTCTGCATCCCGCATGGCGGCGGCGGCCCGGGCGTCGGGCCGGTCGCGGTAAAGGCGCATCTCGCGCCCCTCCTGCCCGGCGATCCGATCCTGCATGCGGGGTTCGTCGGACCGGTGTCCGCCGCGCCCCAGGGCAGCGCGAGCATTCTGCCGATCTCCTGGGCTTACATCGCGATGATGGGCGCGGAAGGTCTGGCGCAGGCGACGCGCGTGGCGATTCTCAATGCGAACTACATCGCCACGCGGCTCGCGCCCCATTATCCGGTTCTCTATACGGGCGACAGCGGGTTCGTCGCGCACGAGTGCATCATCGATTTGCGCATGCTCAAGGACACGTGCGGCATCACCAACGAAGATGTGGCGAAGCGGCTCATCGACTACGGCTTCCACGCGCCGACGATGTCGTTCCCGGTCGCAGGCACGCTGATGATCGAGCCGACCGAGAGCGAATCGAAGGTCGAGCTCGACCGCTTTTGCGACGCGATGATCGCGATCCGCGAGGAGATACGCGCCGTGGAGGAGGGTCGGTGGCCACGCGCGGACAACCCGCTGAAGAACGCTCCCCACACGGCGGCTGCGGCCATGACCGAGGAGTGGGCGCATCCTTACACGCGCACGCGAGCGGTGTTTCCGCTGCCGTCGCTGCACGAATCGAAGTATTGGTCGCCGGTGGGCCGCGTCGACAATGTCTACGGCGATCGCCATCTCGTGTGCACTTGTCCGCCTCTATCCGACTATGCGGGCGCGGACATGCCGCAGCCGGCATGAAGACGCCAACGCTTTCAGGAATGCGAAACGCACTTCGTATTGCGAAACGGCACCCCAATGCCTAGAATTCGGGTGTCCCCTTGCCGGCTGTGCTATCGCGCGCCGGCTTTGTCGTCCCTTTCCCGGAGATCCCCATGACCGCGAAGTATCCCGGCGGCGTCGAAGTCCACGGCCGCGTCACCCCCGAGTACGCGCAGATCCTGACCCCCGAGGCGCTCGCGTTCGTCGCCAAGCTCCACCGCGCTTTCGAGGACCGTCGCCAGGAGCGCCTCGCCGCGCGCGCCGCGCGCCAGAAACGCTTCGACGCAGGCGAGATGCCCGACTTCCTTCCGGAGACGAAACAGATCCGCGAGAGCGAGTGGACGATCGCGCCCCAGCCGAAGGACCTCCTCGACCGGCGCGTCGAGATCACCGGCCCGACCGATCGCAAGATGGTGATCAACGCGCTCAACTCCGGCGCCTCGACCTTCATGGCCGACTTCGAGGATGCCAACTGCCCGACCTGGGACAACATGATCGACGGGCAGCTCAACCTGCGCGACGCGATCCGCCGCACCATCACGTTCGAGCAGGGCGGCAAGTCCTACAAGCTGAACGACAAGACCGCGGTGCTGCTGCCGCGTCCGCGCGGCTGGCACCTCGACGAGAAGCACGTGCTGATCGACGGCAAGAAGGTCGCCGGCGGCATCTTCGACTTCGGACTGTTCTTCTTCCACAACGCGAAAGAGCTGCTCGCGCGCGGCAGCGGGCCCTACTTCTACCTGCCGAAGATGGAATCGCACCTCGACGTGCGCCTGTGGAACGACATCTTCACCATGGCGCAGAAGGAGCTCGGCATTCCCCACGGCTCGATCCGGGCGACGTGCCTGATCGAGACCGTCGTCGCCGCATTCGAGATGAACGAGTTCCTGTGGGAGCTGAAGGACCACTCGGCCGGACTCAACATCGGCCGCTGGGACTACATCTTCTCGTGCATCAAGAAATTCCGCGTGAACAAGAATTTCTGTCTTGCGGATCGCTCGCAGGTCACGATGACGGCGCCGTTCATGCGCGCCTACGCACTCACGCTCGTCAAGACCTGCCATCGCCGCAACGCACCGGCGATGGGCGGCATGGCGGCGCAGATTCCGATCAAGAATGATCCCGTCGCGAACGAGGCCGCGCTCCAGAAAGTGCGCGCAGACAAGCTGCGTGAAGTCACCGACGGCTGCGACGGAACCTGGGTCGCGCATCCGGGGCTCGTCCCGATTGCGAAGGAAATCTTCGACAAGCACATGCCGATGCCGAACCAGTACACCAAGCAGCGTCCGGATGTGAGCTTCAGCGCGAAGGATCTTCTCGACTTCCAGCCCGAGAAGCCGATCACCGAGGCGGGTCTGCGCAGCAACATCTCGGTCGGTATCCAATACCTGGGCTCGTGGCTTGCGGGCAACGGCTGCGTGCCGGTGTTCAACCTGATGGAAGACGCCGCGACTGCCGAGATCTCGCGCTCGCAGATCTGGCAGTGGATCCGCTCGCCGAAGGGCGTGCTTGACGACGGCCGTAAGGTCACGGCCGAGCTCTTCCGGCAACTGCTCGCCGAGGAGCTGCCCAAGGTGAAGACGTATGTCGGCGAAGAGGCGTTCAACGCCGGCAAGTACGCGGAAGGCGCGAAGTTATTCGACAAGATCACCACGGGCGACTACGTCGACTTCCTCACCCTTCCGGCGTACGAGCTGATCGACTGAGCCGGGCTGCCGCAAGAGGGCCGCTCGGCCCTCTTGCCGATGCCGTTGAACCGGTCCGCCCGTACGTTTCAGCTGTGCGAGCGCTCCACCCGCTTTCTGTGCAGTTTCAATGTCGCGAAGCGAAGCCTCCGGCGTGCGCATTGGACAGTGCCGGCAATGCAAAAGGGGCCCGCCGTCCGACCGAAGGCCTCTGTTGTCGTAACCGCGCCGTTTCTCGATCGGGCTCGTATCGCCGATCCCGGCGGTGTGTCTGGCCGTGTCCGCCGCCGCCTGCTTGGCGTCCGATCGGCCGAGCTCAGTCGATGATGTCCACCACCGCACCGACAGCCGCGCCGATCGCTGCGGCACATCCGACGGCGGTCGCGAGGACTGCGAAGAGCGTGGTCATCCAGCGTTTCATCGCGATTCGCTCCTGACGGTCGCAAACACCTCGGAGCGGTCGCACCGGGGCGTCGCGGGTGATGCCGTTGCCGTTTCGAAGTCACTGGCGCGCAACGGCTCGAGACGCGGATCGCCGCCGGCGAACACCCAGTGCGGGCACGACTGCCCGCGTGCGAGCGCCCACGCCGCACTCGCCCGTTGCCGGTCGCCGAGCGCGAGGTGCACCGCGGCCATGTGCGTGGGCGGCGGATGAAGGTCCACATCCTCCCGCCATGCGCGCGCGATGCGGCACGCACCGAGCTCGTCGCCGGCGCGTGCGAGCGCGTACGCGAGGACGCTCGTACCGTCCGACACAGCCCCTTCTGTCGCTGCCACCCGGCGCGCTGCACCGACCGCCTCGTCCCGAAGCCCCGCCCACGCCGCCACGACCGAAAGCGCTCTCAGCACTTCAGGCGGCCCGCCAAGCTCCTCGCAACCGGAGCGCAGGTGCGTGAGCGCCTCGGGGGTGCGCCCGGAGCAGAAGAGCAGCCAGCCCACCAGCGTATGCGGCGCCGGATGCAGGGGGTTGAGCTCGCAGGCGACACGGGCCTCTTCGAGCGCCTGGTCGTACTCGCCGAGCGCCGGAAGCAGCCACGCCCGGTAGAAGCGCGCGAGCCAGTAATGGGGATCGAGACTGACGGCGCGATCGAGATCGGCAAGGCCGTCGCGAACATTCTGCTCGATGACCCCGCGCACCCAGCCGCGCGCCGCGACTGCGCTCGCCGCTTCGGGGTCGATCGCGAGCGCGCGCTCGGCCGCCTCCAGCGCAAGTCGCCCCGCCTTGGGCGGGCCGACATACCAGCGCATCGCCTGCGCGATGTGGCAATCGGCGATCGCGGCCCAGGCCGCCGCATAGCCCGGGTCGATGTCGGCAGCGCGCCGGAACGCGCGTATCCCCGCCTCGAGATCCGAGGGCGTGCGCCGCGCCAAGCGTTCCCGCGCGAGCTGGAAAGTCTCGAACGCCGCGGGACTCACGCCCTCGACGAGCTTCGCGGCGGTGGGCGGCGTGCTCGCGGGGGCTTCGCGCACCGGCACACCGATGCGGTACCCGAGCCCATAGACGGTCTCTACGAACTGGGCCGCCTCACTTCTGCCGAGCGCGCGGCGCAGCAGGTAGATGCTGCGCGCCATGCTGTCATCGGAGACCTCCCCACGAGGCCAGACCGCCTGGGCATATTGGTCCCGGCTGACGACCTTGCCGCGCCGCGCGAGCAGCAGCGCGAGCCCACGCAGTTCCTTGCGCGAGAGGCGGATTGAGCGACCCGCACGCGACAGTCCACGATCCGCGCCGAAGCGGAAGCCGGCGAACTCGAGCACCGGCTCGTGCACGCTCGAGGACATCACGCGCACCTCCGGCCGAGTCCGGTTGTCCCGGTCCGTGACTCTGCCACTGCTCGAACTCCCGCCCGCAGGCATCTCAACTCTCGACACGGACTCGCCGCTCCCTTGGTTGCGCGTTTTCTCCACGGTTCCTCCGCCCGTGGGTTCGCGGGCGTGAGGATCGTCGCGACATCGGACGAACTGCAGGCAGGAGGCGACGGCTCGGGTGCCGGACCTCGCTCGAGTCGCCTCTGGTCAGCGTTCGATTCTAGTGGTGCGGGACTCGCCAATCCAATGCGCGCAGCGTACCGGGTTGATGCGCCGCGCGCATCGTCCATGCGTTTTGGACTGACCCAGTCCCTCAAGGCCTGCTCGACTGGAGCATCTCCCAGAACTGTCGGGACGTCACGATCTTCGCCTTCTCGACGTGTCTCCCGTGACGAAGACGTCCGCTTGGGCTGCGACAGCTTTGCCGAGCACCATGGCATCGTCCGCGTCGACCCTGGCATCGCTCGGCGGGCCTCATCGCCCCACTGAACCGCCTCGCCGATCACGAACTCGACGATCTCCGCCGACCGCGCTGCGGGCAACCTGACCTTCTCGCGAAGCGCCTTGTTCAGCTCGCGGACGACGTTGCGCCCGAGCACGAGGTCATGCTCGAGCAGCACGAGTTCCAGAAGATCCGCACACAACCCTCGGGCAGCGAATGCGCTGACCAGCGCGTTGGGCACTGGCTTGAACTACTACCAAGGCCAAAACTATCTGAACGCGCTGCGACCGCCAGCTGCAGCTGCGCCAGCAGCGT
>Ga0209253_10003735_pt1 | contig 13327 bp, 8 predicted proteins | sample FrelakmetBRP12BR_FD_187145 | JGI IMG/M metagenome (GOLD analysis project Ga0209253, IMG submission 187145) | Freshwater lake sediment microbial communities from the University of Notre Dame, USA, for methane emissions studies - BRP12 BR (SPAdes)... | ecosystem: Environmental > Aquatic >...
GTTCGACGGCCATCCGGTCGAACTGACCGATGCGAATTTCGCGCGCCACGTGTCGGACGGCGACCTTCCCGTCGTCGTCGATTTCTGGGCGCCGTGGTGCGGTCCGTGCCGGATGATGGCGCCCGTGTTCGAGGAAGCGGCACGGCGCATGGAACCGTCGGCGCGGTTCGCCAAGCTCAACACGGACGAGGCGCAGGAGACGGCCGTGCGTTACGGCATTCGCAGCATTCCGACGTTGATGGTGTTCAAGGGCGGCAAGGAAGTGGCCCGCCAGTCGGGCGCGATGGACCCGACGCGCCTGGGCCGCTGGTTGAGCGAGGCGATCAATCGCTGAAAAAACCCTCTCCCGCTTGCGGGAGAGGGCACGAGCTTCGTCGCGAGTGCGGCGATGCGAGGGGTGAGGGCCCGCTCCCTCTCCCGCTTGCGGGAGAGGGTTGGGGTGAGGGTCGTTACCTGCCCTTCGTCGCGCAGGTGCTGATGCCGAACGGTAGGTAGGCGGGGCAAAAGCGGAACGTGCCCGTGAGGATCGGCACGATGCCGAGCAGCCCCCAGTAGCGCGCATTGCCCTCGAGCACGAAGAACAGCGACAGCACCGCGATGCCGACGACGATGCGCAGGATTCGATCGATTCCACCGACATTTGCAGTCATGTTGATCCCCACTGGATTGAAAGGTCCGGTCCCCACGGTGGGCCGGCATGGAGGGGATACTACCGGGTGGGGCCCTGCGGTTCAGTAACCAAAGTCACCCACGCCGTCATCCCGGCCCCTTCGTTGCGCACCTCACCTGGCCATCCGGTCATTGATCCGGATGCGCATTCGGCCGTAACGTCCGGTGCTGGCGGTCGCCGGAACGGCCGCACAAGGAGGGCTGTCTTGACCGCATTTCGCATGTTGCTCGTCGTGCTCTGGGTGATCATCTTTGGATACACGGCCATCGTGATCGCTCACCACGGCATGGGACTGCTCGACGTCTTTTTCGGGGACATGGCGGCGATGGGCTGGCCCGGCCAGTTCAACCTCGATTTCACGAGCCTGCTGACGCTTTCCGCGTTGTGGGTTGCGTGGCGCCACCAATTCTCGGCGTCAGGGCTGATGCTAGGCCTGCTTGCGTTCTTCGGCGGCGGCCTTTTCCTGACCGCCTATCTGCTCATCGTGAGCATCCAGAGCCAGGGCGACATGAAGGAATTGCTGATGGGAAAGGCGCGGGCATCCGGGTAGGCGTGCGCCTCGGCGTGGACGTTCCCGCCGGAACGTCAAGTTGTGCTACTCAATCGACTTCCCCCGAAAACGTCCGAGTTCGGCCACAAGCGGCCGGTCGGCACCGGTGCCAAGTCTTGCGTCTTGCGCCAAGGTCTTGCGGTAGCTCAGATTACGCGAGCGTCTCCAGATAGAGATTTGCACCGAGATCGGCGGAAACTTGATGGGCACGGGCCGGGCTTATGCCGACATCGGGTGTGTGGACCGACATGCATGTCGTTGCATTCAAAATCAGGCGTCGCAGCCGCGTTCCGTACGTTGAGAGGTAGAGACGAAAGACATCGAAGCCAGAAATATCGCGGTCGTCCGCAAGTACTCTGACGGTTGCAACACCGGCAATCTCGAGGATCTGCTAAGCACGCTCGCGCCAGACGTTTGTCACTACTTCTTGCCCCCATCGTTCCCACCGATCACTGGCGCGAGGCACCGAGCGGTACGTCATGCGAGGCGGCCGTATCGCCGAGGTCCGGGCGTACTTCATCGCGAATTCAGCCGCCAACGCCGAGCTGGCCACGTTCCCGTACGCGCAAAGAGGCTATCTGCTCAGCGACGGCGCATGACGCCCTTGGCCAGCGTCGGCCAATGGCTGAGTTCAGGCGTTGCGAGGTCACCTTTTCGACGCGGCTGACGACCGCTTCGGGCCGATTGTTCGCGCAGATCGTCCGGTTGCGCGAGCGGTGATTACGGCCCGGAATGGTCCTCCGGTAGCGGCCAGTTGCAAGACTTGAAAAACGAGTGCCGTCTAGGATTTCACTGTTCGATGATGACTACTATATTGCCGGTTTTGCGCGCCGGTCGGGCTAGCATCGGCTCGCCGCGCATAATTGAGCATCATTCGGTCAGGCCGTTCTAATGATCGCTCGAGGCAACCAGCGACGGCTTTGCACGGAGTCGTCCCCGTGATCTAACGCTTCGTGGATTTTCGCGCGGCCATCGCCGCATCGACCTTCGCAACGAAATCCTTCGTTGCGTCGATGCGCTCGATCTCGACGCGTTGGCGGGCTACGTCCTTGCGGACGATCTCCATCTGCACCTGGAATCGCGGATCGTCCTTGAGCGCGGCCCAGTAGGGATCGTTCAGGCGCAGGTAGTAATCGCGCCAGCCGGCGGCTACGGCACGCGTGAGCCACGCCAGTGCCTCGTCCACGTCCCCGCGCAAGAGCGCCGTCTCCGCGCAGTAGTGCAGGAATTGGCCGTTGCGAATCCCGCCATCGGCCGTTTTGACCTGGCACTTCTGCCAGAGGCCCGCAAGCAGTGTCATCGCCTTCGCATTGGCCCCCGTACGCAGATACGACCACGCCAGTGCATGCGGGCCGTCGAGCTGCGGATCGGGTCCAGTCTGGGACAGCAGTTCTCCGGCCGGATCGACCACGCGCTCCAGCTGCTCGATGGCGGCAGCGTGTTCGCCAGCCCGCGCGAGCAGCGCTCCGTACCAGAATTGAATCCAGTCCGCCTCGTCCGAGATGTCGATCTCGTTCGTGGTCAGGGCCGCACGGAAGCGCTGCAACGCTTCGCCGTGCTGACCCTGCCACGCCGGCACAATTGCCGATGCATACACATTCGGGTGGAACTCCGGAAAGTCGCGGACGGATCTGTCGAGCCAGTATTGCGCGGCATGCCAGTCACCGAGCACGCCGTAGCTCAGCGTGATCGTATAGTGATGCGCAACGCCGCGCAGCGCCTGCTCCTTCGCAAGCGCATTCAGCTCGACCAGTTTGCCGCTTCCCAGGTAAAGATCGCGCAGGATCAGGAACGGCGCGTAGCTCGGATTCGGCTGTCGTATGGCGTTCTGGAGAATCTGGATGCCTTCAATCTCCCTGCCACGCGAAATGAGCAACTGTGCGAGATTCCCCGTGATCGATGGATGGAGCGGGTCGATTCGTACCGCTCTTTGCAGCACCGCCAGCGCATCATCGCTCCGGCCCTGCGCGTCCAGCGAGTTGCTGAGCCACAGCTGCGCATCGCTCATGTTCGGATCCTGCGCCAGCACATCCCGCAGGATGGTCTCGGCTGCGGCCGGATCGGGGGGACGCGACTGCAGCAGCCAGAGTCCCTGTGCCGCGCGCGCGCGCAGCGATTTCGGCTGTAACGTGAGCGCGCGGTCGATGGCGGCGCGTGCTGCGTCGAGATGTGTAGCGGATGTGTCGCCGATCATGCGGCCGATCGCCCACTCCGCCTGCGCTTCCGCGAAGTCCGGGTCGATCGCGATTGCACGCTTCAATTCGACCAGGGCGCCGTCGCTGTCGCGCCTGTGCAGCAGCGCGCGACCGGTGAGGAAGTGCTCGTAGGCGGCTAGGTCGGGAGGACGGCCCGTATCCGCGCTCGACGTGACCTGCGACGCAACCTTCGCGGCCACGGCCGCAGCGATCTCCGATTGGATCTCGAAGATATTCGCGAGCTCGCGGTCGAAGGTCTCGGTCCAGACCTGGCGCCCAGCCTCGTCGAGCAGCTGGGCCGAGATGCGCAGCTGCTTGCCGACCTTGCGCACGCTGCCCTGCAGCACGTGGCCGACGCCGAGCTGGGCGCTGATCTGAGCGATGCCGACGTCGCTGCCCTTGAACGCGAACGACGACGTGCGTCCGATCACGTTCAGCTGCCGGAAGCCCGACAGCGCGTTCAGGATTTCCTCGGAAATACCTTCGCAGAAGTACTCGTTATCGGGTTCGTTGCTGATGTTGGTGAACGGCAGGACGGCGATTGAGTTCTCGAGACGCGCCACGCTCTCCCGAGGTACGACACCGACCGCGGCCGGCTGGTCCGCGGGCGCGTGACGAACGCCCTCAGCCGCCCGATAGAGCAGGGCCAACCCGATGGCGGCGAAGGCCGCCAGAAGCAGGTAGTCGGTGCGCGCGAGTGGCCGCGGCGCGGTCGCGTCGGAGCCTGCTGGCGGGGTGCGCCGGATGCCGGCGGGACCGACGTCGAACAACCAGCCGAATACGAGTGCAGCCGGAAATCCGAGCACCGCCGCCCACACCAGCGCCTGGATCGCGGCGTTTGAAACGCCGAATCCCGGGAACAGCACGTCGGCGACCTGCAGCGCCAGCCACGCGCCGAGGACGTACAAGGCGGCCGTACGGAATACCTTGCGCCGGCGAGCTTCCCGGAAAAGTCGGACAATTGCCGGTCCTTCGCGATTCAATGCTTGAGTCCCGGCCGTATCGACGGCACATGCCGAACCGCAGCGGTGCCGGGATCATCCATGGCCGCTTGCGCGGTGGCCATCAGAACCTGTACGTCAGATTGAAGTAGTAACTGCGCCCGAGCACGTCGTACTGCGAGGGATCCGTGTTCGCTCCAATCGGGCTGGCGACCAGCGGCGGGTCCTCATCGGCCAGGTTCTCTACGCCGGCGCGCAACGTGAGGCCGTCGAGCATGCCCTGGTCGAATACGTAACTGGCAAAGAAGTCGAAATAGTCGTAACTCGGCACGGTGTATTCGTCGAACTCACGGTCGCGCATGCTGTCGATGTAGCGCCAGCGGCCGCCGAGCGACAGAGCGTTCCACGTGTAGCTGAGATTGAGGTTCCACTTCCACTCCGGCAGCGTGCCGCCGATGAAGTTGCCGATGCGACCGGCTTCATCGACCGGCGGAAGTCCTTCGGCATCGATCGACTCGAAGCAATCCATCCAGGACGCCAGCCAGTTGACCCCGACCTCACCGGGTCCAGCGCCAAAGCTCCAGTCGAACTGCAGGTCGATGCCCGACACCTCGTAGCCCACGATGTTCTGGTAGATATCTCTCAGGTCGACGATGTCGCCGTTGACCGGGTCGCGCGAGAAGAGGCGGCACAACTCGTTGTCTGCGCTGAACCCTGGATTCACCCGTGCGTCGAAGCAGAGCGGAATGTAGTTCAGCGCCGTGGCCTGGACGATCGCGTCCTCCACCTCGATTCGGTACCAGTCGAGCGACAGCTGCATGGATGACCACAGCGGACGCTCGGACCATGGGCGCAACACCAGCCCGATGGTCAGCGTGTCCGCGGCCTCGGGTTCGAGATCCGGATTGCCGCCATAGACTCCCTGGAAGAAACCAGTGGAGTTCTCGTAATCCGGCAACAGGGCCGCGGGCACGCCCTGTGCGATGCAGAGGGCCTCGACCTGCGCGGAGTTCGGGCCACTGCGCTCGTCGCTGCCGGCCGTACAGGGATCGAGGACTCCGTCGAAATCCGGCGACGCCGCGTAATCCGTCGGCAGCAGGGGCTGGTACAACTCGAAGACGCTCGGCGCGCGGACCGCACGCTGGTAGGAGCTGCGGAGCGTCAACGCCTGCACCGGGTCGTAGAGCAGCTCCACCTTGTAGGCATCCGCGCCCCCCGCCGAGTCGTACTCCGAGTGGCGGTAGCCGAGAACAACGTCGAGCCTCTCCGCGCCGGTCACCTCGCGCAGCACCGGCACGGCGGCCTCGACGTAAATGTCGGTGTTGTGGTCCGAGCCTTCGATGTCGTCGCTGGCGTTGAACCCCTGTATGTCGGCGAACCCGTCATCGAGAACGACAGAGCCGATCGGATCCGCGCGGTAAAAATACTCGTCACGCTTGTACATAAGCCCCAATGCCAGCTTCAGATCGCCGGCAGGCAACGATACAGCGGGTCCGGAGAATGACACCTCGGCAACCGTCTGGTCGAAGCCGGCGCGATTCGTCCCGCCCACGACGATGTAGTCGGCGCATTCCTTGGAAACCGAGCCGGGTCCGAACAGGCGGAGTCCTCCGCAGGCCGCAAGTCCCCCGTCGGCTGCGTAGGTGAGTTCCTGGATCCTGGAGCGAAGGACATTCCCGGACTGGGATTCAGTCGAATCGTAGCTGCCAGCCTGAACGTAGGCATCGTACGACCAGTCTGCGAACACCTGGCCGCGCAAGCCCAGTGTTCCCTGCAGCACGTCGTGCTCGTTCGACGCGATGCGTGGTCCGAGCTCGGCGAATCGCTTGACCATGACGATATCCGCCGCCGGATTCTGGCGCGCTTCGAACAGGAACCGCAGGTCCGCGGGGATATACGGATTCGTCACCGGCAGGGCGATGGACGAGGCCGGGGTCGGTGCGAGCGCGGTATCGGCCGTGTAATCCGCATACAGTGCCTGGCCGTAGATCTCTGCTGAGGAGCCGACTTCGAGCGAGGCGCGCGCGAAGGCCGACACGCGCTCCAACGGCAGCTGCAGGTAGTTCCAGGGACCGAAGTTGTACGTGTAATTGCGATCGTTGAAGAGCAGCGGGTCCTGGTCGCCCCGGTAATTGACCACGCTGCCCGGGCTGCCATTGCCGACCGAGAACACGCTGCCATCCGCATTGACGCTGTAGGCATTGCCCAGTCTCGGCACAGTGCCCGGCGCAAAGCCATAGCGTTCGAACAGTGCGTCGATTGCGGCCTGGCTGGGGCGCTGGGTTGGCTGGAAACTGTTTCGACCCTCGGCGATGTTCAAGTTGCCCAGGGGCAGGAAAGCGCCGCCCGGACCGACGCCACCGGCGCCGGGCCCGAAATAGCCGAGCGACACCGCGGAGAAGTTCCGCTCGGACTGGAAGACCGCCTTGCGCTCGGAATACCCGACGTAACCATAGGCCTCGCCACGTCCCTCGGCGAAGGGAAGTCCGGCGGTGACGCCGGCCGAGTATTCCGACCCGTCACCCTGGTCGGTCTGTCCCCAGCCGCCGTCGAACTGGACACCGTTGAATTTGTCCTTGAGTTTGAAGTTCACGACGCCAGCGATCGCGTCCGATCCGTACACGGCCGAGGCGCCGCCGCTGACGACCTCGACGCTCTCAACCAGCGAGGCCGGTATCACATTGACGTCGACCACCCCATTGCCGTTGGCCGGTACGATGCGCCGACCGTCCAGCAGCACGAGGGTCGAGGTCGCGCCGAGGCCACGCAGCTGCAGGTTGCCCTGGCCGCCGTTGCTGGGATTGTTCGAGGTGCTGGTGAAGTCAGGCGTGAACTGCGGCAGCTGACTCAACACCGTATCGACGCTGCTTGAACTGGTGCGGGCGAACGCGTCTGCCGTGATGCTCACGATTGGGCTTGCCGACTCGAAGTCAGGCCGCGCGATGCGCGAGCCGGTCACGATTATTTCTTCGAGATCCTGTGCGCGCGCCGGCGCAAGCACCGACAAGGCCAGTAAAAGTAACGCCGAGGCCAGGCCCGCATATGCTGCAGACCTTTGTGGGTCTAGCTGGAAACGCATTGCCGGCACCGCGCCAGAACCGCGATGGCTCCCCTCGGATGTGGGCGCTGCGGTTGTATCCAAGCTCCCTCTAACAGGTGGGATGCAACAAAAGACCGCTGATTCGTGCGAAGCGACGCGCTTGGTTCTTCGGGCATATATATAGAGGCGGCAGCCTGCCGCGTCAATGTCTGTAACAGCCCCCATCCGGTAGCCGGGCGAGCAGGAGACTCCCGGTCATTGGGCCGTATGGTCCAACCGATACATCCGGGGCCACCGGCACCGAGCTACGCCGGGCCTTAGTGCTGATCCTTCATGATCCTGCGTCGGAACCGCCAACCGCTTCCGTTCATGACTGGACGCCAAGAGGTCTGTAGGAACGAACTTGCAGCCTGACCAGCCGTCGCGCTTGAGCTCCGAGAGTGGTCGTGTTGCGTCGCCTCGGTCGCGTCAACGGTAGACTTTGAGACAGCCGATCTCGCACCGCTTTGCGGTGGTGACTCGAAGCTGATCATCTGACGAACGTGATCCGGTCAGCATGGACGGAATGACTGCTCAGGGTCGACTGCAGCCGCCTGACTCGCTTCGCCATTGCGTAGCTAATTTTGACGTTCCGGCGGGAACGTTCCGGCCTCACTCCCCGGCCGCGATCTTCCGCAAGCCCGGCGCATCGAGCACCTCGATGGAACCGCGGGCAAGCCTGACGAGACCCTGGTCGGCAAAGCTGCGCAGCACGCGCGTGACGATCTCGCGCACGCTGCCGAGTTCGTCGGCGAGTTGCTGGTGCGTCGCCTCGATCACCTTGCCGTGCCCGAGCAGCGCCGTGGCGACACGCCGGTCCAGCCGATGGAAGGCAACGGCCTCGACCAGGCTCATCATCTCGGTGAGCCGTTCCGCGAACAGCCCGAACACGTACTGGCGAAACGGCGCGTGTTGCGCCATCAATTGCTCGAAGACCGGCCGAGGCAGCACGACGAGGCGCACGTCGCTTTCGACGATGCCGGTGGCCGGGTAATCGCTGCCGCCGACGAGACAGCTGCTGGTGAGCACGCAGCTCTCGCCAGGGCCGACGCGATAGAGCTGCAGTTCACGACCCTCGCCCACCTTCGCGACGCGGATCGAGCCCGACAGCACCAACGGGAATTGCTCGCACACGGAGCCTTCGGCGAACAACTGCGTGCCGGCCGGGAGGTCCACGACCTGTGCCCGGGACAGCGCGGCGAAAAGCGCATGATCCTCGAGACCCGCGAGCGCCGGATACAGCTTGCGGATCTCGCCCCGGGGGTCGCTCATCCCGCCGCATCCTCGAAGACGACCAGCAGGTCCTTCGCGTCCACCTGCTGCCCCGGCCTCGCGACGACTTCCTTCACCACGCCGTCGCGCTCCGCGCGCACGCTCGTCTCCATCTTCATCGCTTCGATGGTCACCAGCACTTCGCCGCGCACGGCCTTGTGACCGGCGATCACATTCACCGTGGCGATCGTGCCCGGCATCGGCGCACCGATCTCGTTCGGGTGGTCCGCTTCCGCCTTGCGGCGCGGCGGCCGCTTGGCGACCTTGCTGCGGTCCGGCACCTTCACCGAACGCGGCTGGCCGTTCAACTCGAAGAACACCGTGCGCGTGCCGTCGTCGTGCGCGTCGCTCGTGGCGACGTAGCGGATGATGAGGTGCTTGCCCTTCTCGAGGTCGACCGTGATCTCTTCGCCCGTCTCGAGTCCGTAGAAGAACGCGCGCGTCGGCAGCACGCTCGTGTCGCCGTAATGCACGCGATCCGCCATGTAGTCGGTGAAGACCTTCGGGTACATCAGCCACGAAGCGAACTCGTAATCGGTGATCGCGCGCGGCATCTTCGCCTGCAGGTCCTCGCGAGCCTTCTTGAGGTCGACAGGCGGCAAACGCTCGCCCGGCCGCGTGGTGACGGGCTGCTGCGAGCCGAGGATCTTCTTCTGCAACGCTTCCGGGAACCCGCCCTGCGGCTGCCCGATGTCGCCGCGGAACAGCGAGACGACTGACTCCGGGAACGCCACCTCGACATTCGGGTCGAGCACGTCGCCGGCCGTGAGTCCGCTCGTCACCATCAGGATCGCCATGTCGCCGACGACCTTGGACGACGGCGTCACCTTCACGATGTCGCCGAACATGTCGTTGACCTGGGCATAGGCCTTGGCCACTTCGTGCCAGCGCGTGTCGTCGATGCCGAGCGAACGGGCCTGCTCGCGCAGGTTCGTGTACTGCCCGCCCGGCATGCCGTGCACGTACACTTCGGACGCGCCCGAGCGCATGTCGCTCTCGAATGCCGCGTAGCCGTGGCGCACCTGCTCCCAGTAGTTCGACAGGACGCGCAGGTTGTCCGGGTTCAATCGCGAATCACGGGGCCCGAAGCGCAACGACTCGACGATCGAGCCCAGGTTCGGTTGCGACGTGAGGCCGCTCATGGCATCGAGCGCGCCGTCCACCGCGTCGCATCCCGCGTCGATCGCCATCAGCACGCTCGCCGCGGCGATGCCGCTGGTGTCGTGCGTGTGGAAATGCACCGGGATGCCGATCTCCTGCTTCAGCGCCTTGACGAGCGTGTGGGCCGCGCGCGGCTGGCACAGGCCCGCCATGTCCTTGATGCCGAGGATGTGCGCGCCGGCCTTCTCGAGCTGCTTCGCCATGCCGACGTAGTACTTGAGATCGTACTTGGTCTGCCGCGGGTCGTTGAGGTTGCCCGTGTAGCAGATCGCCGCCTCGAGCAGCTTGCCGCTCTCGCCCACTGCGTCCATCGCCACGCGCATGTTCTCGACCCAGTTGAGCGAATCGAACACGCGGAACACGTCCACGCCGTGCTTCGCCGCCTGCTCGACGAAGTAACGGACCACGTTGTCGGGATAGTTGGTGTAGCCGACGGCGTTGGCCGAGCGCAGCAGCATCTGCAGCAGCAGGTTCGGCATGGCCTCGCGGAACGCGATCAGCCGCTCCCACGGGCATTCCCGCAGGAAGCGCATCGCGACGTCGAACGTGGCGCCGCCCCAGCATTCCACCGAGAACAGCTCGGGGGCGAGGCGAGCGTACGCCGGCGCGATCGCCACCATGTCGCGCGTGCGAAAGCGCGTCGCCAGCAGCGACTGGTGCGCGTCGCGAAAGGTCGTGTCGGTGAGCAGCACCTGCGGCTGCTCACGCATCCATTTCGAGAACTTCTCCGCGCCGAGTTCGTCCAGCTTCTGCTTCGTGCCTGCCGGCGGGGTGGAGATCGGCAGCTTCGGCGGCCGCGCATCGACGAGACGCGTCGGACGAGCACGTCCGGTGACTTCCGGATTGCCGTTGACGATCACGTCGCCCATGAAGCGCAGCAGGCGCGTCGCGCGGTCGCGCTTGCGCGCGAAGCGGAACAGCTCCGGCGTCTGGTCAATGAACTTGGTGGTGTACTCGCCGTTCGCGAACAGCGGATGCGCGATCACCTGGTCGAGGAAGCGCAGGTTCGTCACCACGCCGCGCACACGGAACTCCTGCAGCGCGCGATGCATGCGAGCGATGGTCTCATCCGGGGCCGGCGCCCAGGCCGTCACCTTCACGAGCAGCGAGTCGTACGAGCGCGTAATGAACGCGCCGGTGTAGGCCGTGCCGGCGTCCAGGCGTACGCCGAAGCCCGCCGGGCTGCGGTACGCGGTGATGCGGCCGTAATCCGGGATGAAGTTGTTCTCCGGGTCCTCGGACGTGACGCGGCACTGCATGGCGTGGCCGGACATGCGGATCCCGCTCTGGGCAGGCACCCCGCTCGCCGGTGTGCCGATGGCCGCGCCCTCGGCGATGCGGACCTGCGCCTTGACGATGTCGATGCCGGTGACGACCTCGGTCACGGTGTGCTCGACCTGGATCCGCGGATTGACCTCGATGAAGTAGAACTGCCCGGTGTCCGCGTCCTGCAGGAACTCGACGGTGCCGGCGTTGAGATAGTTCACAGCGCGGCCGATGCGCAGACCCAGCTGGCAAAGTGCGTCGCGCTGGGCATCGTCCAGGAACACGGCTGGCGCGCGCTCGACGACCTTCTGGTTGCGGCGCTGTACCGTGCAGTCGCGCTCGAACAGGTGCACGAGGTTGCCGTGCCGGTCGCCGAGGATCTGCACCTCGACGTGCCGCGCGCGCCGCACCAGCTTCTCGAGATACACCTCGTCGTTGCCGAACGCGGCTTTCGCCTCGCGACGCGCCGCCGCGACCATCTCCGCGAGATGCTCCTCGCCCTCGATGACGCGCATGCCGCGGCCGCCGCCGCCCCAGCTCGCCTTGAGCATCACCGGATAGCCGATCGACCGCGCCAGCTTCGCGGCCTCGGCCTCGTCGTACGGCAGCGGCGGCGTGGCCGGCATCACCGGCACGCCTGCGGACGATGCCAGGTCGCGCGCCGTCACCTTGTTGCCGAGGCGACGCATGATCTCGGAGGTCGGGCCGATGAAGATGATGCCTGCGGCGTCGCAGGCGTCAGCGAAGTCGGGGTTCTCGGAGAGGAAACCGTAGCCGGGGTGGATCGCGTCGGCGCCGGCCTCGAGCGCCACGCGAATGATGTCCTCGATGTCGAGGTAGGCCTCGACCGGGCCCTTGCCCTCGCCCACCAGGTAGCTCTCGTCCGCCTTCATGCGGTGGAGCGAGAAGCGGTCTTCCTGGGAGTAGATCGACACGGTGCGGATGCCGAGCTCGTGCGCGGCGCGCATCACGCGGATGGAAATTTCGCCGCGGTTCGCGACGAGCAGGGTCTTGATCTTGCGGGGTGGGCGCATTGGGACGTTGACCGGGCGTGGGATGCAGGAAGACGGATCGAAGTCGATAATGTCACAAGTCGGGCACGTTTCCCGCAACGCAAAACATCCACAGGATCCCGCCATGCATGCGATCGCCGTTCATGGAGGCGCCGGCGCCCTCTCGCCCGCCGACCTCACGCCCGACAACGAGCGCGCCTACCGGCACGGGCTCGAGCAGGCGCTGCGCGCCGGGTTCGAGGTGCTGTCGAAAGGCGGTGCCAGCCTCGATGCCGTCGTTGCGGCGGTTCAGGTGCTCGAGGACGACCCGCTCTTCAACGCGGGGCGAGGCGCGGTGCTGAACGCGGGCGGCGTCGCGGAGCTGGACGCGTCGCTCATGGACGGTCGCGACCTGCGCGCCGGCGCGGTCGCCGGCCTGCGGCACGTGCGCAGCCCGATCGAGCTCGCGCGCCGCGTGATGGACCATTCGCCGCACGTGATGCTCGCCGGCCCGGGCGCCGAAGAGTTTGCACTGGAACAGGGCATGGCCCCGGTGGCCAACAGTCACTTCGTCACCGAGCGCCGGCGCCGCGAGCTCGAACGCTTCCTTCAAGGCGTCGCTGCATCCGGAGACGAGTCGCTGATGGGCACGGTCGGCGCAGTTGCGCTCGATGCCGACGGCAATCTCGCGGCCGCCACCTCGACCGGCGGCACGACCGGCAAGCGCTGGGGCCGCGTCGGCGATTCGCCATTGATCGGTGCCGGCACGTACGCCGCCAACGACTGCTGCGCGGTTTCGGCGACGGGCCACGGCGAGTACTTCATCCGCGCGGCCGTGGCGCACGAGATCGCGTCGCTGATGCGGTATCGCGGACTCGGCGTCGCGGAAGCGGCGGACGAAGTGGTGATGGGCCAGCTCGTGAAGCTCGGCGGGTCGGGTGGCGTGATTGCCGTGGGCCGGGACGGGCGCATTGCGATGCCGTTCAACTCGGCCGGCATGCTGCGCGGCGCGATGGATTCGCGGGGAACGCTGATGACGGGATTGCTGTGATGACGGGATTGCTGAGGGAGTGACTCCCTCTCCCGCTTGCGGGAGAGGGCGCGAGCGATGTGGCGCAGCCATGTCGCGAGGGGTGAGGGATCTTCGGACCCTCACCCGCCCTGTCGGGCGACCTCTCCCGCAAGCGGGAGAGGTAAGACA
>Ga0209253_10003736_pt1 | contig 13327 bp, 16 predicted proteins | sample FrelakmetBRP12BR_FD_187145 | JGI IMG/M metagenome (GOLD analysis project Ga0209253, IMG submission 187145) | Freshwater lake sediment microbial communities from the University of Notre Dame, USA, for methane emissions studies - BRP12 BR (SPAdes)... | ecosystem: Environmental > Aquatic >...
CCGGCGGGCTTCAGCGCAATCTCGGGCGTCTTGACTCAGGCGGCCGGCGTGATCGCCACCCCGTAGGGCGGGTACTCGTCGGTGAGGCCCAGGAACCAGGTCATCACCCGCGTGTACCACTGCATGGCCCCGGCGATGAAGTCCTGCATCCCGGTGGGGAACCGCCCGGTGAAGAAGGTCACCAGGTAGCCCACCCAGGTGACGACCACCACGCCGATCATCACGAACCAGAGCAGGAACAGGTGGGGGATCAGGCAGATGCCCTTGGGGAACAAGAAGATCCCGGCCACCGCCCAACCCTTGCTCGGGCTCTGGTTCACCGGCGTCCGGGCGTCGATGGGAAAGCCCTGGGGGTCGGACTCGAAGGGCGGGTACTCGTCGGTGATCCCGGCCAGCCAACCGTAGGAGCGAACCCCCCAGCGCACCCACATGGTGATCAGGCTCTGGAGGCCCTCGGGGAACTTGCCGGTGAAAGCCACGATCCAGAACCCGATGTAGCCGACGGCATAGGCCAGGTAGCCCAGGACGCCCACGATGATGAGGTGGGGGATCAGCAGGATGGCCTTGACGCCGAAGATCGCCCCGGCCAGCGCCAGGCCCCGGCGCGGTTGCTGGTTGTGGCGGTAGGTGATGGCGGCTTGGGTCATGGGTCGGCGCTCCTCGTCCGGTTGGGCCCGATACTACGGCCCCAGGGCCCGGCGCTCCCATTCGGCCGGATTACCCTGGCCCCAGGCGCGAGAGAGGCGGTGCGGTGAGCGGTCCACGAGTGGTGCGGGCGCCGCGGGGCCCGCAGTTGCGCACCCGCGGCTGGCTGCAGGAGGCGGCGCTGCGCTGCCTGATGAACAACCTCGACCCCGAGGTGGCCGAGCGCCCCGACGACCTCGTCGTATACGGGGGCCGGGGCAAGGCGGCCCGCAACTGGGAGGCCTTCGACGCCATCGTGCGCTCCCTGGAGGCCCTCGGGGACGATGAGACCCTGCTGGTGCAGTCGGGCAAGCCGGTCGGGGTGTTCCGCACCCACCCCATGTCGCCCCGGGTCCTCATCGCCAACAGCCTGCTGGTGCCCGACTGGGCCGACTGGGAGCACTTCTGGGACTTGGAGGCGGCGGGCCTGACGATGTACGGGCAGATGACCGCCGGGTCCTGGATCTACATCGGCACCCAGGGGATCCTGCAGGGGACCTACCAGACCTTCTCCGCCGTCGGGGAGCGCTGCTTCGGCGGCAGCCTCAAGGGGACGCTGACCCTGACCGCCGGCCTCGGAGGCATGGGCGGGGCCCAGCCGCTTGCCGTCACCATGAACGAGGGGGTGGCGCTGATCGTGGAGGTGGACCCGGCGCGCATCCGCCGCCGCCTGGAGACACGCTACCTGGACACCATGGCCGGCAGCCTGGACGAGGCGGTGGCCCTGGCCCTGGCGGCCAAGCGGGAGGGACGGGCCCTCTCCATCGGCGTCGAGGGCAACGCCGCCGAGGCCTTCCCCGAACTGCTGCGCCGCGGCGTGGAGATCGACATCGTCACCGACCAGACCTCGGCTCACGATCCGCTGAACGGGTACGTCCCGGCGGGGCTATCGCTCGAAACCGCCGCCGCCTTGCGGGCCAAGGACCGCGACGCCTACGTGACTGCGGCCCGAGCCTCGATGGCCCGGCACTGCGAGGCCATGGTCGGCTTCCAGAGGGCGGGCGCCGAGGTCTTCGACTACGGCAACAACCTGCGGGGAGAGGCCGTGCTCGGGGGCTTCGCCGACGCCTTCGCCTACCCGGGATTCGTCCCCGCCTATCTGCGCCCGTTGTTCTGCGAAGGGAAAGGCCCCTTCCGCTGGGTGGCGCTCAGCGGCGATCCGGCCGACATCGCCGCCACCGACCGGGCCGTCGGTGCTCTCTTCCCCGACGACCGCCCGCTGCAGCGCTGGCTGCGCCTCGCCGAGGAGCGGGTGGCTTTCCAGGGTTTGCCGGCCCGCATCTGCTGGCTGGGCTACGGGGAGCGCCACCGCGCCGGCCTGGCCTTCAACGACCTGGTGGCTTCGGGCGAGGTGTCCTGCCCCATCGTCATCGGACGCGACCATCTCGATTCGGGCTCGGTGGCCTCGCCGTACCGGGAGACCGAGGCCATGGCCGACGGCTCCGACGCCATCGCCGACTGGCCGATCCTCAACGCCCTCCTCAACACCGCCTCGGGCGCCGCCTGGGTGGCGGTGCACCACGGCGGCGGGGTGGGCATGGGCAAGTCGATCCACGCCGGGGCGCAGGTGGTGGCCGACGGCACCGCCGACGGCGCCCTGCGCCTGGAGCGGGTGCTCACCAACGACCCCGGCACCGGGGTGATGCGCCACGCCGACGCCGGCTACGACCGGGCCATCGACGTGGCCCGGGAGCGGGGGGTGCGGATCCCCATGCTGGGGACATGAGCCGCGACCTGCTCGTCACCGGGATCGGGGAACTGGCCACCAACGCGCCGCGGTCGCCAGACCTGGTGGGGGTGATCCGGGATGCCGCGGTGGCGATTCGCTCCGGGCGGGTGGCCTGGGCCGGGGCGGCGGCGGACCTGCCCGCGGAGCACGCCGGCCTGCCGCGCTTCGACTTGGGCGGCCGGGCGGTGGTCCCCGGGTTCGTGGACGCCCACACCCACCTGGTGTTCGCCGGCGACCGGTCGGACGAGTTCTGCCGGCGGCTGCGGGGCGAGGCCTACGAGGAAATCCTGGCCGCGGGCGGCGGCATCCATTCGACGGTGGCTGCCACCCGGGCGGCCGCGTTCGACGACCTGGTGACGGCGGCTGGGGAGCGGGCCTGGCGGATGCTGCGCCAGGGCACCACGACGATCGAGGTGAAGTCGGGCTACGGCCTCGACACGGCCACGGAGGTGAAGATTCTGGAGGTGGCGCGGGCGGTGGGGGAGCGGGTGCCCGTGGACGTGGTGCCGACCTTCCTCGGGGCGCACGTCCCGGCCCGGGGCATGGCCCGGGAGGACTACCTCGATCTGGTCACTGGGGAGATGCTGGCCGCCTGCGCCCCGCTGGCTCGCTACTGCGACGCGTTTTGCGATCGGGGCGCCTTCTCGGTGGACGAGTCGCGCCGGGTGCTGCGCGCCGGCCGGGAGAAGGGACTGCGGCCCCGGATCCATGCCGAGCAACTGGCCCGCACCGGCGGCGCCTGGCTGGCCGCCGAGGTGGGTGCCGCCTCCGCCGACCACCTCGACCACGCCACGGCGGAGGATGCGGCCGCCCTGCGGCAGGCGGCAGTGGTGGCGGTGCTGCTGCCGGCAGCCTCGTTCTCCCTGCGTGCCCCCCAGGCCCCGGCCCGGATGCTATGGGATGCCGGGGTGACGGTGGCCCTGGCCACCGACTGCAACCCGGGGACCTCGTATGTGGAGAGCATGCCCTTCGTCGTCGCCCTGGCCTGCCTGGAGATGGGCTTGACCCCGGAGGAGGCGCTGTGGGCTGCCACCCGGGGCGGAGCCCTGGCCGTCGACGAACCGGACAAGGGGTGGGTCGTCGAGGGAGCGGTGGCCGATCTGGCGGTCCTCGACGCCCCGTCTTATCGTCACTTGCCCTACCGCCCGGGGAGCGACCTGGTGTGGGCGGTCGTCAAGGACGGCGGGGTGGTGGTGGGGTGAGCGCGCCGGCCCGGAACGCAGGTGCCGTTGTGCCGGGGTAGGGTAGACGCCGAGCGCCATGTGCTTCTCGCCTGAAGCCGATCTGGTGACGGGGATCGTGGTGAGCGGCGTCGGTATCGACGCCTTGCGCCGCGTGCCGCACCGCCGCTACCTGCCACTGGCCCTCCTGCCCCTGATCCTCGGCCTGCACCAGGTGGTGGAGGCCTTCGCCTGGTGGGGGATGGAGGGTGACCTGCCCCACCCGGTCGGGGATACCGCCGCCTGGATCTACCTGGCGGTCGCTTTCCTGGTGGTGCCTCCCCTGGTGCCCGGGGCGATCTTCTCGGCGGAGGCCGATCGCCGGCGCCGGGCGCACCTTCTCCCCTTCGTCGTCCTCGGCGCCGGGGTGGCGGCCGCGCTGGTCCCCGGCCTACTCAACAGCGGGGCTGGGGGCGAGGTGGCCTGCCGCTACATCGCCTACGACGCCGGGATCTCCTACGGCGACCACGTGCTGCCCTTCTACGTGGCGGCGGTGTGCGCCCCCATGCTGCTGTCGGGCAGCCGGCGCCTGCTCCTCTTCGGGGTGGCCAACCTGGCGGTGGTGGCGCTGCTCGGCTGGCTGCTGGCCCGGGGCGTCATCTCGCTCTGGTGCGTGTGGGCCGCGGTGACCAGCGTGGTGGTGGATCTGGAGGTGCGGGCTGCGGCCCGCCAGGAGGTACGAGTGCCATCGGTGGTGCCGGGCTGAGCGTTCGGGGGCTCAGGCGCGCTCGTCCACCAGCAGCAGGGCGCGCAGTTCTTGCCAACTCTCCGCCCAGGCCCGATCGGGCAGCAACTCGGCGAGCAGGCGCTTCGCCCGCTCTCCCGACGTCATCACCGCTCGCCTTCCCCGAGCCGCTCCTCCACCCGGCTGAGGACGTCCGCCTCCATAGCCCGGGCCCGGGCTTCCAGGGCGGCGCCCCGCTCCAGGTAGGCACGGCGGGCGTCGTCGGCCAGGGTGGCGGCGTTGATCCGCACGTTCAGATGGGCCCCGCGGACCGCGGCGGCCGCCAGCAGCGCTCCCACCCCGGCGTCGGACACGGACGACTTCAGGCCCTCGGCGGCCATGCCCTCGGCCACGGCGAGCGCCTCCAGGGAGGCCTCCATGACCGCCAGGGGCACCTCGATGGCGTGCCGGGTGGCGGCGGCGATGGCCTCCGCCCGGCCCTCGTGGTCCTGCGGCAGGCGGAAGGCGGCCAGCAGGGCGTCGAAGGCTCGGGTGTCCTCGTCCACCAGGCGCAGCAGGGCCTCGTGGCAATCCTTGCCCCGCACCGCCCAGGCGGAGAACTCCTCCCAGCGGTGGTCCCAGCCTCGCTTGTGGGCCGACAGGTTGGCCACCATGGTGCCCAGGGCGGCTCCCAGGGCTCCGGCCAGGGCAGCCACCGACCCGCCGCCCGGGGCGGGGGAGTCGGCAGCCACGCGGTGGGTGAAGCCAACCACGGTGGCGTCTACCAGGCCGGGCTTGCCGGCCTCCTTCAGCCTCCATTCGATGATCTTCTGGTGCGGGTCGAAGGGCCGGAGCTCATCGAGGCCCAGCGACCGCACCGCGATCCGCACCACCTCGTCGTCGGGCACCCCCAGCGAGCGCTTCTGCTTGACGAGGAAGTAGCGGCCGGCGTCGAGCATGGCCCGCAGGGGGACCAGGCCGACTATCTCCGACCCGGTGACCCGCATCCCCCGAGCGGAGGCCTTCTCGCAGACTTCCTCGAAGGCCAGGTGGATGGGGGTCACCGAGATGTCGGTGAGGTTCATGGAAACCTGGGCGATGCCGAACTCCTCCAGGTACCAGCCGATGGCCTTGACCGCAGGCAGGGTCCCCGGCTCCCATAAGGGGTTGCCGTCGGGATCGCGGATCACCTCGCCGGTGAGCGGATCACCATGGCGAAGCACCCGGCCGCGCTCCCGCACGTCGAAGGCCACCGAGTTGGCCCGGCGAGCGGAGGTGGTGTTCAGGTTGACGTTGTAGGCCACCAGGAAGTCGCGCGCCCCCACGGCGGTGGCTCCGGAGCGGGCGTTGAAGGTGGCCGGGCCAAAGTCGGGCGCCCAGTTGGGGTCGGCCAGGCGGGATTCCAGGCCCTCGTACTCCCCGGCCCGCACTGCCGCCAGATCGCGACGATCGGGGTGCCGCGCGGCGTGGCCGTAGCAGTAGACCGTCAGGCCGGCCTCGTCGGCGAGCCGCCGCGCCAGGCGGTGGGCGTGGGCCACCGTCTCCTCCATGGTGATGCCGGCCACCGGCACCAGGGGACAGACGTCCATGGCCCCGAAGCGGGGGTGCTCGCCGTGATGGTGTCCCATGTCGATGGCCTCGGCGGCCGCCCGCCCGGCCCGGACCGCGGCCTCCACGACGGCCTCGGGCGGGCCGACGAAGGTGATCACCGTGCGATTGGTGCCCCGCCCGGGGTCGACGTCGAGCAGCGACACCTCCTCCACCGAGGCGATGGCGTCGGCCAGGCGGCCGATGACCGCCGGGTCGCGGCCTTCGGAGAAGTTGGGGACGCACTCGAGCAATGGGGTCTCGGCCATGGCGATCAGGTTATCGGCAACTGCCGCCGGGGGCTGAGCGCAGCAGGCCCGAGAGCCGCCGGGGTCAGGCGGGCAGTAGCTCGGCGCGGGGGAAGACCCGGGCCAGGCGGGCGTCGGTAGTGATCAGTGGCAGGCCGAGGCGTTCGGCCAACTCCGCGTATAGGGCGTCGGCGAGGCGCAGACGGTGGCGACGCTGCCAGGCACCCGTGACGAGGGGGGCGAGGTCGTGCCGCGCGATTGGCGCGGTCATGAACTCGCCGAGCCGAATCATCACGTCCTCTGCCGAGAGCGCGCCCGCCCGGTGCAGGCGTCCGAGGCCCGACAGCACCTCGGCATCGAGGTGAGCGGGGGCGTGCAGTTCGCGACTCGACAACCGCTCCAGCGCAGCCGGGCCGACTCCCGAGCGGGCGAGCAGGTCGACGACAGCCGATGCGTCGATCACCGCTTTCTCAGCCACGGTCGCCCCATTCCTCATCTCCCCAGGCTTCGCGACGCGCTTCGTCCAGAGCCGCCAGCACCTGTTCGTGGGTCACGCCTGTTGGCGGCAGGGCAGCGACGCCATCGAGCCAGGCGCCGACGCGACGCGCTGCCAGTTCGGCCCGGAGCGCCTCCTGGGTGATCCCGGAGATGTTCAGCCCGGCCGCCTTGGCCTCCTCGGCCAGGTCGTTGGGCAGGTAGATGTTCACCCGGGCCATGCGCATAGGATACACACTGACCGTTCTCATGACCCGAGTATCGGGCCCGCCTATGACGAGAACGCGGCCACCCCGGCTTACCAGAGGTGGTGCACCAGGGGCCTCACCCGCCGCTCGTAGAGGTCGGCGAGGGCGGCCATCGTCTCCGCCGGCAGCGGGGCCAGGGCGGTGGCGGCGGCGTTGGCCTGGGCCTGTGCCGGGTTCTTGGCGCCGGGGATGACCGTGCTGACCGCCTCGAACATCAGGATCCAGCGCAGGGCGAACTGCGCCATGGTCGCCCCCTGGGGGACCAGCGGCCGCAGCTCCTCGACCAGCTCCAGGCCGAGCTCGAAGTCGATGCCGGAGAAGGTCTCCCCGACGTCGAAGTGCTCCCCGTGCCGGTTGAAGGCACGGTGGTCGCTGGCGGCGAAGGTGGTCTGGGGGGTCATCTTCCCGGTGAGCAGCCCGCTGGCCAGGGGCACCCGGGCCAGGATGCCCACGTTGCGGGCCGCCGCCGCCGGGAAGAGATCCTCGGCCGGGCGCTGGCGGAAGAGGTTGAAGATGATCTGGACCGTCTCCACCCCGGGGTGCTCGAGGGCGGCCAGCGCCTCCTCGATCTTCTCCACGCTCACTCCGTAGTGGAGGACCTTGCCTTCGGCCTTGAGCCGGTCCAGGGCGGCGAAGGCCTCCGGGCGGCGGTAGAGGGCGGTGGGCGGGCAGTGCAACTGCAGCAGGTCGAGGGCCTCGACCTCCAGGTTCTCCAGGCTGCGCTCCACCCACGAGCGCAGGTTGGCCTCGCTGTAGCCCTCGACCGTCTGCTCGGGGAGGCGCCGCCCCGCCTTGGTGGCCACCACGAAGGGCTCCCCGGGGCGCTCCCGGCGCAGGCGGGCGATGAGGCGCTCGCTGCGCCCGTCGCCGTAGACGTCGGCGGTGTCGATGAAGTCCACCCCGGCGTCGAGGGCGGTGTGGAGGGCGCCCATGGCGTCTTCCTCGGACACCTTCCCCCACAGGCTCCCGATCGCCCATCCTCCAAACCCGACCTCCGAAACGGTGAAACCCGTGCTGCCCAGGGGGCGCCGCCGCATAGTCCTGCCTCCTCCGCGATTCGCGCGGGGCAGGCTACCGCTCTGCCGAGGCGGCCCGCTCGAGGCGGACCACCGGCCGGGCGCCCACCCGGCCCACCTCCACGAACCCGGCGTCGAGGAAGGCGGGGAGCCAGCCTACGTAGAGGTTGGCGGTGCTGGGCTTGGTGGCCTCCGGGTCGATGGGGTAGGCCTCGATGCGCTCGGCGCCGCGAGCGAAGGCGTAGTCGATGGCGGCGGCCAGCAGGGCGGCGGCCAGGCCGCGCCGGCGCGCCTCACGGGCGATGAAGAAGCAGTTGATCACCCACGAGGGCTGGTCGTCCAGAGGGCGGAAGGTCCTCGAACGGGGGGACATCATCCGGGCGTATCGGTCGCGCGGCCCCACGGCGCACCACCCGGCCGGCACCCCGTCCAGGTAGGCCAGCAAGCCCGGTTCGGTGCCGTCGGCCACGAGGCGATGGAGGATCTCGCGGCGGGCGGCGGGGGCGGTGCCGTCGAACTGCTTGCCGGGGAGGATCCACCAGGTGCACCAGCAGTTCCAGTACGCCCCGCTGGGACCGAAGAGGCGCTCCAGGTCGTCCCAGCGGTCCGGGGTGACGGGGTGGATCTCGATGTCGGCCACGGGCGGAGGGTACCCCACCGCGACCTTCCTATTCTGGGGATCCCCAATCGGAAGCGATGCCGTGGCCGACGCCCCGACTCCCGAGACCGTGACGTCGCGTCCCTACCGCGACGACGCCGACTTCTGGCGCATCCGGCAACTGTGCCTGGACACCTACCCCATCACCCCCGTGGGCTGGAACTGGGAGATCCGCCGCTGGGAGGGGCAGCGCTTCCACGACGCCGACCCGGCGCCGAACCCCAACTGGCCGGCCTGGATCCGGCTCTGGGAGACGGCCGAGGGCCGCCTGGTGGGGGTGGCCAATCCCGAGGGTCGCCTGGGGGAAGCCTTCCTGCAACTCCACCCCGACTTCCGGCGCCTCGAAGCGGAGATGGTGGCCTGGTGCGAGGAGCACCTGGCCGCGCCCGGCGAGTCCGGGGGCCGGCGCCTATGCATCTACGCCCATGACTACGACACCCCGCGCCGGCGCCTGCTCGTCGAACGCGACTACACGGAATCCGCCGAGTGGGGGATGATCCGCCGCCTCCGCTTCGGGGCGCGGCCGGTGGCCGTGCCGGAGATGGCCGCGGGCTACATCCTGCGGGAGACCCGGCCCGATCCCGCCGACGACCAGGCCGTCGCCGACATCCTCAATGCCGCCTTCGGGCGCAGCGTCCACACCGCCGCCGAGTTCCACGGGTTCACCGCTCATGCTCCCTCGTACCGGCGCGACCTGGACCTGGTGGCCGAGGCCCCCGGCGGCGGGTTCGGCGCCTACGTCGGGATCATCTGGGACCCGGCCAACCGGCGGGGGATCTTCGAGCCGGTGTGCACCCATCCCGGGCACCGCCGCCGCGGCCTGGCCCTCACCCTCATGCGCGAGGGCTTGCGCCGCCTGCAGGGCCTCGGCGCCGCCGACGCCTATGTGGAGACCGGTGACATGGGCCCGGCCAACGGCCTGTACGACGCGGTGGGCTTCACTGAGGCCTACCTGGGCCACTACTGGGAGCGGATGTGGCCCGCTTGAGCCGGTCCGCTCCCTACGCTTCCCCCGTCATGCGGCCGTACCTGTCCCACGAGCATCCCCTGCGCTTCGGCCACCGGGGCAGCAACCTGCTGTGGCCCCAGAACACGATGGCGGCCTTCGAGTGGGCGCTGGGCCTGGGCCTGCGCTATTTGGAGACCGACGTCCACGCCACCCGCGACGGGCGAGTGGTGGCCTTCCACGACGACCGCCTCGACGACCTCACCGACGGGCGGGGCAACGTGTGGGACCGGGACTGGAGCGACCTCCAGGGCCTCGACGCCGCCTGCCACTTCGACCCGGCCGGCGGCTTTCCGATGCGCGGCACCGGGGTGCGCATCCCCCTCCTCGAAGAGGTGCTCGCCGCCTTCCCGCAATGCCTGCTGAACCTCGACCTCAAACAACCCGGCATGGAGGACTTGCTCGCTGCCGAACTGGCCCGTCTGGGCGCCGAGGACCGGGTGCTCGTCGGGTCGTTCCACGACCGGCGCCTCACCCGGTTTCGCCGGGCGAGCGGGGGGCGGGTGGCCACGTCGGCCGGGCCGACGGAGGTGGTGTCGGCCATGACGGCGGCGCGCCTGGGCCGGCCGCTCGGCGGAGCCCCGGATGCCTACCAGGTGCCCGAGCGTTCGGGGCCGCTGCGCGTGGTGACCCGGCGCTTCGTGGAAGCAGCCCACGCCGGGGGCAAGCAGGTGCACGTGTGGGTGGTGAACGATCCCGCCGACATGCACCGCCTGCTCGACCTGGGGGTGGACGGGATCGTCACCGACCGCGCCGACCTCCTGGTGGAGGTGCTTGCGGAGCGAGGTGGGCGATGAGCGAGCGGCGGCTCGGCCCCATCGTCCTCCTGCAGGTGCAGCGGACCCCGTTGAAGGCGCCGGGGGGGCCCTACGACCCCCGGCCCTTGCTGCCCGTGAGCGAGGCGGCGATCGGGTCCGAGGGCATGGCCGGTTTCCACGAGGGGGCCTGGGTGCTCGACGCCCACCACGCCGCCCATCCCGCCCGGCGCGGTGGTGCCGGCCGGGCCGTCTCCATCGGGTTCACCGGCCACTACCGGCTGATGGCGGAGCGTTTCGGGTCGGTGCCCCTGGGCATCGGGGGAGAGAACCTGATCGTGGAGGCCCCGGGCCGCCTCTACCTGAGGGACCTCCTGGGCACGGTTCTGGTTCGCACCTCCGCCGGTGACCTGACACTCGTGGGGGCCAAGGTGGCTGCCCCCTGCCTGCCCTTCACCTCGTTCCTGCTGGGCCTCGATCGGGTGGCGGAGCGGCCCGAGGTGGCCGAACCCCTCGAGTTCCTGAGCGACGGCATGCGTGGCTTCGTGCTCGGGGCCCCGCCCGGTTCGGCTCCGGTGATCATCCGCCCCGGCGACGAGGTGTGGGTGCGCTCCGATCGGTGACCCCTTCGTCAGGGTGCGCATCAACAGGCGCGCGGATCGGCGTCCCGGCCGGCGGACACGCTGGAACGCTGATGATCCCTCGACCTATTGATGCGCGCCCTTAGCCTGATGGGCGACCAGGAGGACATGTGAGAAGGACAGCGGGCGTGCTGCTCGCCCTGGTGCTGCTGCTGGCGGCCTGCGGCGACGACGACAGCATCTTCGGGAGCACCACCACGGGCGAGGCATCCACCACCACGACGGCGGGCTCCTCGACCACGGCGGTCTCCACCACCTCCGCCGGGTCGACGACGACCACGACGGCGGCGACGACGACCACGACGGCGGCGACCACGACCACGACCACCGCCCCGCCCGTCCCCGTGGTCACCCCCATCCCGGACGACTTCATCTACGAGGCGGCGCCCGGCTGCGCCGGCATCGCAGTCACCGTCACCCTGCCCGAGGTGAGCGGCCTCGCCCCGGCCCTCAACGACCGCATCAACGCCCGCCTTCGGGACACCGCCCTGGGCCGGCAGAACCGCTTCCTCACCGATGCCTACGACGGCTGCGACCCGGCCCTGGCCGACGCCCCTCCGGCCTTCATCGACATGGGCTTCGAGGCGACCGCGGTGCGCGCCGGCCTCCTGAGCATCCGCTTCCTCGGCGCTGACTACTTCCAGGGGTCGGCCCACCCCAACGCCTTCGTCTTCACCCTGAACTTCAACCCGGTGACCGGTGACCTGCTGGCCCTGGACTCCATCCTGCTGCCCGGGCAGGCGGGCTCACTGGCCTCCCTGGTGGGCGACCACGTCCTCAACGACCTCTACGCCGGCGATGTCGACATGTACGACTCGTGGGTGCCCGGGGTGACCCCCGACATGCTGCAGCACTGGGTGGTCTCGGCCGACGGCATCGAGGTCTCTTTCGATCCCTACGCCGTCGGCCCCGGCGCGATGGGGGCGCCGACCGTGGTGGTGCCCTTCTCCGAACTGGCCGGGATCGTCGACCCGGCGGGACCGGCGGGACCGGAATAGAAGGCACGGAGGGGCTGCCCTTCGGCACGGAGATGATGACCACCATCAGGGCCTATCGGAATGGCGACGCGGCCAGCGTGGGGCGGCTGATCGCGCGCACCTACTCGGCCTTCAACCTGGGCTTCGCCCCGCCCGAGCAGCAGGCCGGCCTCCTGGGGCCCTTCGGGTTCGCCGACTCTGCAGAGCGGGCCCATCGGGTCGCGATCGCCGAGGCGATCGGGGCGCCGATCGTGCTGGTAGCCGAGGAGGCAGGTGGGATCGTGGGCGTGCTGCGAGGAGGTCGGGTGGACGGGAGGGGGCGGACGGTCCTGCAGAGCCTGTTCGTCGCCGCCGATCACCAGCGCCGGGGGATCGGGCGCCGGTTGGTCGAGCGGTTCGAGAAGGCTTGCCCGGCCGGAGGCGTCACCGTGATCAAGGTGGCTTCCACCCTGTATGCCGTGCCGTTCTACCGGGCACTGGGCTACCGGCGATCCACCGGCGTGCGGACCGGGCGCAGCTTCCGTGGCAGCGGGCTTCCCTATCAGCCGATGCGCAAGACGATCGCCTGAGCGGGCGGCGCCGGGGAGCCATCGCAAGTGGCCGGGAGCGGCTCCGGCCTGGGGCGCGGCCTCAGGCCTCCACCGCCCGACGGATCACCTTGACCACGATCCCCGAGGCGGTGGGGTCGATGCAGCGCACGAACTCGGTGGTGACGCCGTCCGGGTCGATCTCCTTCTCGTAGGGAGTGCCGCGGTACCGCCAGGGCAGGGTGCCGCCGTGCTCCAGGGCGCGGATCACCCCGGTGAGCCCGTCGAGCAGCCAGGGGCAGAGCCGTCCCAGGTCGTCGGGATAGCGGAAGCGGTCTCCCACTCGGAGGGGCCGCTCGTCGCCGGCGTAGTGCATCCAGGCGCAGATGCCCTCGCGGGCGAAGTCGGGCCGGGTGCCGTCGGAGCGGCGCTCACCCCCGTTGCCCTCGAAGATCTCCAGTTCGATGTCGTACTCGGTCATCACGACTTCCCGTTGGTGGCCGGCATTCTGCCTCTCCCACGAAGGTGGGAGAGGCGCGGAGGCCGGCGTTAGCCGGCCGCAACGGAGAGGGCAAGACACAACCCAGGCTGCGTCGCGCTCTGATTGGCCTCTCCCACGGAGGTGGGAGAGGCGCGGAGGCCGGCGTCAGCCGGCCGCAGCGGAGAGGGCAAGGCGCAACCGAACCTAAGCCAACCCGGCCGCAAAAGCCCCCTCCGCCGCCGGGTCGAAGCCGACGAGGCGGATCTCGGCGAGGGACCCGGGATGCTCCCGAGCCCAGGCGGCGACCGCCGCGGCGATCACCGCCGCCGCCTCGCCCAGGGGATACCCGAAGATGCCCGTCGAGATCGCCGGCAGAGCCACGGTGCGGCAG
>Ga0209253_10003737_pt1 | contig 13325 bp, 10 predicted proteins | sample FrelakmetBRP12BR_FD_187145 | JGI IMG/M metagenome (GOLD analysis project Ga0209253, IMG submission 187145) | Freshwater lake sediment microbial communities from the University of Notre Dame, USA, for methane emissions studies - BRP12 BR (SPAdes)... | ecosystem: Environmental > Aquatic >...
AGCGTCGGATACACGAGCATGGGCTCCTTGGTGATGTCGATCCCGTAGCGGTGGAAGAGGATCCACTTGCCGGGGAACTCCTTGCGGACGGTGCCCTCGCCCTTGAGGATATCGATCATGGGCGAATCCAGCCAGACGCCGAACTTCCCGGTCGGCGTCGGGACGCCCTTGCCCCGCTCGAGGCATTCCCGGATGAAGGCGGCGGCCTCGACATCGCGGGGCTCCCGCTCGTAGACGAACTGCTCGCCGTCGATGTTGAGGACGTTGGCCCCGGCTCCGCGGAACTTCTCCGTGATCAGCAGCCCTTCCGCCTGTTCGGGGAAGACGGCGCCCGTCGGGTGGTACTGGACGGTATGGAGGAAACGGAGGGGGACGCCGGCCCGGTAGCCCAGGACCAGCCCGTCGCCCGTCGCGCCGTAATGGTTCGTGGTCATGAAGTCCTGAATGTGGAGGCGCCCCGACCCGCCGGTGGCCAGGATGACGGCCTTGGCCTTGACGACGAAGTACTCCTCGGTCTCGAGGTTGTAGAGGACCGCCCCGGCGCACGCGCCGCGCGCGTTCAGGATGAGCTCGACGGCGGGAGAGAACTCCAGGATCTTGATGTCGTCGGGGTGGTTCTTGACCTCGTCGCGGAGGGTCCGCATCATCTCGGCGCCGGTGATGTCGCCGGCGTAGTGCATGCGCTTCCGCGACGTTCCGCCGCCGTGCATCGCCTTGAGGCGCCCGTCCTCGTACTTGGAGAACATCGCCCCCAGCTTCTCCAGCCAGGCCATGACCTTGGGGGCCTCGACGACGAGGGTTTCGACGAGCTCGGGGTCGTTCTTGAAGTGTCCCCCGCCCATGGCGTCCAGGTAGTGGTAATAGGGGGAATCCTTTTCGTTCTTGGTCGCGGCCTGGATGCCGCCCTCGGCCATCATCGTGTTGGCGTCGCCGATGCGCAGCTTCGTGGCCATGAGGACGCGGGCCCCGTTCTCCCGGGCGAGGAGGGCCGCCGAGGACCCGGCGCCGCCGGCCCCGATGACGAGGACGTCGGTCTCGAAATCGGCCCGGCCGAGGTCGATCGCGTCGGGATCGACCCGGCTCTTGGCGTGGAGCAGGTTGACCATCTCCTTGGCGATCCGGTAACCCTTGTTGGGGCCGACGAGGATCTCCGTCCGGCCATCCTCCTTGAAGTCGGGGTGGTACTTCAGGATGGCCTCGCGGTCCTGGAGGGACATGGCCGGGAACTCCTGCCCCGCCCGCTTCTTCTCGACGCGGGCCGGCCGGGTTTTCTCGACCGTCTTGATCAGCTCTTGCAGTTCAGGTGTGTACGGCATGGCTCAATCTCCCAGGCAGGATTTTTCCTGTGGCGTCCAGGTCTCGTCGGCCATCTCGGGCTCGATCTCGAGGCCCTTGTAGATCTTCTTGAGCTCGTCAACGCTCTTCTTCTTGAGCTCCTGGAGGGCCTTGTCGAAGGCCCGGCTTTCCACCGTCTTGACCGCTTGTTCCAGGTGCTTGGACTTGGGAACGAGGTGCCGGGCGTAGAGGCGGCGGGCCAGGACGGCGATGTTGAACTGGACCTCCTCGGCCGGGCAGCGGGCGGCGCAGAGGCCGCACATGACGCAGTCGAAGGAGCCCTCGGCCACGGCCGCGACGTCGCCCTGGATGGCCTTCGAAATGTAGCCCAGGACGTCGATGTCCATGGGACAGCTGCGGGTGCACGTGCCGCAGCCGACGCACTTGAAGACCTCGGGATACAGGGAGGCGATCGTCGATCCTAGGGCCGGCAGGGTCTCGATGTCGTAAACGGCCTTGTTCCCCGGGAAGAACGGGATCTGGGCGATGTACATGTCCGGCTGGACGACGGTCTGGCAGGCCAGGCCGACCTCGATCCGGTAGGAGCTGGGGAAGCGATAGACCGTTCCGCAGGCGCCGCAGATGCCTCCCCGGCAGCCGCACCCCCGGACGAGCATGTAGCCGGCGTACTCGAGGGCCTTCTGGATCGTCAGCGAATCGGGCACTTCGTAGCGCTTCCCCATGACGAAGATGGGGACGAGACGCTCCCCGGCCGTCTTGTCCTTGGCCGCCGGCTTTTTGGGTTTGGTCGCAGCTTTACTCATCTTTAACCACCTCCTGGACGAGCGCTTTTTCGTTCAAATGGAGCGGCCCCAGGGCGCGGATCTGCTCCGTGAATTCGTTCATCGTTTCCGCGTATTTTTTCCCTTCCGCCGCGGAGATCCATTCCAGGCGGAGCCTCTTCGGGTCGATCCCGAGGTCTTTGAGCATGATCTTGAACAGCGCGATCCGCCGGAGCGTCTTGTAGTTCCCCTCGACGTAATGGCAGTCGCCGGGATGGCAGCCGCCGAGGAAGACGCCGTCCGCGCCCTCTTTGAACGCGTAGAGGATGTGCTGGGGATCGACGCGGCTGGAGCACATCACCCTCATATTGATGTTGTTGGGGGCGTAATGGATGCGCGACGTTCCCGCCATATCGGCGGCCGAGCTCGTGCACCACTTGCACAGGAAGCACATGATTTGCGGTTCGAACATGGTCAGTCCCTCAACATGGCTCTAAGCATGGAGAATATCTGATCGTCCGTCTGGTTGCGCTGCTGGGCGGCGCCGCTCGGACAGGCCGCGGCGCAGGCCCCGCAGCCCTCGCAGAGGATCTCGTTCACGACGACCACCCCCCGGGCCGGGTCCAGCGTCCGGGCCGTGTAGGGACACATCGTGAGGCAGATGCCGCAGCCCGAACAGAGCTCGTCGTTGACCGGCACGACCGTCGGCTCGTGGACGAGCTCCTTCTGCGCGAAGAGGTCGCCCACCTTGGCCGCCGCGGCCGAGGCCTGGGCGACGGTTTCGGGGATGTCCTTGGGGCCGTGGGCGCAGCCGGCCAGGTAGAACCCGGCGTTGAGGCTCTCGACGGGCCTCAGCTTGGGATGGGCCTCGGCCAGGAACCCGTGGATGTCGGTCGCGATCTTCAGCTTCTTGAGAAGGTCCTGGACGCCGTCGGCCTTGACCATGGCCATGGCCAGGACGACCATGTCGGCCTCGATCTCGACCTTTTTCCCGGTCAGGGTATCCACGCCCCAGACGATGAGCTTGTCGCCCTCCTTGAAGATCTTGGAGACCTTGCCCCGGATGTAGAGGACCTTGTCCTCCTCGACGGTCCGCATGTAGAACTCGTCGAACGACTTCCCGCCGGTCCGGACGTCGATGTAGAAGACCGTGGCCTGGCCGTCCGGGACGCGGTGCCGGTACATCATGGCGTGCTTGGCGGTGTACATGCAGCAGATCTTGGAGCAGTAGGGCAGGTGCTTTTCGCTGTCTCGGGAGCCGCTGCACTGAACGAAGACGATCGACCGGGGGACCTTGCCGTCGGACGGCCTCCGGATCTCCCCGCCGGTCGGGCCCGAGGCGGAGAGGATGCGCTCAAACTCGAGGCCGTTGACGACGTCGTCGTATTTTTCGCCGCCGTACTCGCCGAGGGCCTGCATGGTGTACAGGTCGTAGCCCGTGGCCACGACGACCGCGCCGACCTCCTCCTCGGTGATCGTCTCCTTCATGTCGTAGTCGATGGCCTTCTTGTCGCAGACGTCCTTGCATTTGCCGCAGCGCACCGGGTTCAGGCCGAGGCAGTTCTCGGCGTCGAGGGTGTAGGTGCCCGGGATGGCCTGCGGGAAGGGCAGGTAGATGGCCTTGCGGAAGGACAGGCCCATGTTGAACTCGTCGGGGACGACCTGGGGGCAGACCTTTTCGCACTCGCCGCAGAGGTTGCAGAGGGTCTCGTCGACGTAGCGGGGCCTTTTCTTGATCCGGACCTTGAAGTTGCCGACGAAACCCGAGATGGAATCGACTTCATGATAGGTCAGGAGCTTGATCCGGGGGTGCCGCGAGACCTCGACCATCTTCGGCGTCAGGATGCACTGGGAGCAATCCAGGGTCGGGAAGGTCTCCGAGAGCTGGATCATCTTGCCGCCGATCGAGGGATTCTTCTCGACCAAGATGACCTCGTAGCCGTGGTCGGCGATGTCCATGGCGGCCTGCAGGCCGCTGACCCCGCCGCCGATGATGAGGGCCCTCCGGTTCACGTCGACCTTGATCGGGTCCAGGTTCTCGTTCTGCCGGGCCTTGGCGACGTGGGATTTGACGATCTTGACGGCCTTCTTGGTGGCCTTCTCCTTGTCCGTGTGGACCCAGCTGTCCTGTTCCCGGATGTTGGCGATCTCGATCTGGTAGGGATTGAGACCGGCCAGGCGGGCCGCCTCCTGGAACGTCTTCTCGTGGAGGGTCGGCGAGCAGGCGGCGACGATGATGCCGTCGAGGTGCTTCTCCTTGATCGTGTCGATGATCATCTGCTGGCCTGGATCGGAGCACATGTAGACATAGTCGGTGGAGAACGACACCCCCGGGGTGTCCTTCAGCTGCTCGGCGACCTTGCCGACGTCCACGACGCCGGCGATATTGACGCCGCAGTGACAGACGAAAAGGCCTATCCGCTTCTCTTTCAGCTTCGGTTTGGTGGTCATGTCCTCACCTCAGTCGCGGGGATCTCGAGGAATAGGCCGTCCGCCGGGACGCGGTGCTCCCCGAGCCCGAGAACCGATCGGTCCACCCCCAAGGCCCAGGCCAAGAGCTGGGTGAAATACACGACCGGGAGACCGGGGAAGTCCAGGTAGGCCTCCTTGATGGCGTCCTGGCGGTGGTCCATGTTGTAGAAACACAGCGGACAGGTCACGGCCACGGCCTTGGCCCCGTTCATCCGCGCCGAGCGGAGAACGCGGTACGAGGCCTCCGTAGCCGCCGCCGGCAGGGAGACCGAAAGATAGGAGCCGCAGCATTCCTGCTTGAAGGGGTAGTCGACGGCGCCGCAGCCAACGGCTTCGAGGAATTCCTCGAAGAGCCGGGGGGACTCGGGATCGTCGACGGCCATCTCCTCCCGCGGCCGGAGCACCCTGCAGCCGTAGTAGGGCGCGATGGCCAGGCCTTCGAGATCCCTCTTGATCCGCTCGCGGATACGGGGATAGCCGACACGGTCGCGGAGGAACTCCAGAAGGTGGAGGACCTTGACCTCGCCGTTGTAGTCCTCAAAGCCCGTTGTCCTCGCCTTGGTCAGAGGATCGATCTGGATGTCGTCCCGGAGGTAGGCGTTGACACGCTTGTGCTTCAGGGGGTCGTCCTGGAGCGCCCGGTCGGCTCGTTTCAGGACGGCGAAACAGAAGGAACAGGTGGTCACGAGGATGTCCCCCCCCTCGTCACGGACCTGGCGCAACGTGCGGATGGGGGCGGCCAGCCCGGCGATCTTCTCCTCCGTCAGGGGATATTCCGCGCCGCAGCAGGTCCAACCCTCGGGCTCGACGAGCTCGACATCCAGCCGCTTCAGCGCCTCCCGGGTCGAGATGTCCAGGGCGGTGGTCTTCTGTTTGAGCGTGCATCCCGGATAATAATGGACTTTCATGGCCCTTCCCTATTTCGCGAACTTTTTGAACAAGGAGACCAGGACCTGCTGGGGGAGCTCCTGGGCCAGCTCGGGCGGGATCTCCCCCGGTCCGAAGGCGTCCTTTCCCTTGGGATCAAGGATGTGGCGGACAGCCTCCATCACCCGGGCCATGTCGATGCCCTTGGGGCAGCGGGACTCGCAGGTGAAGCAGGACGCGCAGAGGAACAGGGTTTTGGAGCGGAGGACGTCCTCGGAGAGGCCCATCTGGACCAGCCGGATAACCTGATTGGGCAGGAGGTCCATCTCCGCGGCCATGGGGCAGCCGGCGGAGCACCGCCCGCACTGATAGCAGGCGAAGACGTTCTCGCCGGAGAGCTCCTCGATCCTCTTGATGAACTTGCGTTGGTCGTGGCCGGCTTTAAGCTTGACTCTCATGCTCTCTCCTCGCTTCAGCTCTGATGAAATATGAATGATGGCTTGTGAACCGAATGCTCCGCGAGGGGTCCGGGCTCGGCCGGGCTAGGCCTTCAACCTCCTCAGCGAGGATTCGATGACCTCTCGAACGTCCTTCCTTTCCTTTTTCCGGGTGAGGGCGTGTTCCAGGCCGGCGACGGCCTGGGGGTCGCCCATCTCTCCCAGCAGGCGGGCGGCCCGGAAACGTATCGTCCATGACGAGCTCTTCAGGGCCCCGATCAGAGGCTCCGTGGCTTCGCGTCCGAAATTGAGGAGGGCCATTTCGGCGCTTTCCCGGACGCTCCAGTGGGAATCCGCCATGGCCTTGAGCAGGGGCACGATGGACTTCGGGTCCTGATATCCTCCCAGCAGGCGGGCCGCCTGCGCCCGGACATCGCGCGAGGGGTCCCTGAGGAGCTGGCGGGCCACGTCGAGGATGCCGGCCTGTCCCTGCCCGGCGGTTCTGAGGAGGCGCAGGGCCTCGCGCCGGATAAAATCGCAGGGGTCTTTGCGGGCCATGCGGATGAGATGCCGGACGGCCTCGGCGCCGCCGAGCCTCCCCACGGCACGGACCGCCTCATAGCGGACGTTGTCGGAGTTGTCCCGGAGAGAGGGCAGGATGTCGGGGACGATGGAGGAATCCCCGACCTCCCCGAGGACCTTCAGGGCGCAACAACGGCCCCAGGCGGAACACCCGATCTGGGACAGAGCCTGAGAGGCCGCCGCTTGGACGTCGGGCATTCCGTCTTCCACCAGCTCCTTGAGGAGCGCCAGGGCCCGATGGTCCTCCAGCCCGCCGATCGCCTTGATGGCCCGCAGTTGAAGCTCGGGGTGCTCGCGGTCGCAGGCGTCCTTCTTCAGGGCGTCGATATCGGAGGTGTTGAAGGAGAGGGTGGAGAGGAGGTGCCGGGTCACGATCGGCCCGAAGCGCAGGAGGGCCGAGACCGCCGCCTGCCGGACCGTGAAGTAGCTGCTCCGGAGGTAGCTGATGAGGGCGGACACGGACTTCGGATCGCCGATCCGGCCCAGACACTTCAGGAAGGCCCGTTGAGCGTACTTGTCCCGCTCCCGGGTGAGCGCGTTGAGAAGAGGAACCGTGGCCGTCTTGCCGAATCCGACGAGGGCCGACACGGCCTGCTCCTGGACCTTCTCCACGTTGTCCTGGACCATCATGACCAGGGGTTCGATGCTGATCTTGGCCCCGATGAGGCCCAGGGCTTCGGAAGCGCTCGCCCTGACGGGGGCCTCCTCGTCCTGGAGGAGATCCAAGAGATAGGGCGTCGACCCGTGGGACTTCATCTTTCCCAGGGTCCGGGCGGCGTTGGAGCGGATGTTCGGAGAGGGATTCCGGAGCGCTTCGTGGAGCCATTCGAGGCAGGGCGAACCCAGCTCCTGGAATCCCCCCATGGCCAGATCGACGATCTCCTCGTTGTCCAGGGAGAACATGTAGATCAGGAGACGGGCCAGCCGGACGTCCTTTCTGGCGATGATGTCCCTGACCTTGCCCATGAGCTCCGTGATGGCCTCGGTCCTGACGATCCATTCCGGATCCTCGGCGGCCTTGAGGAGCAGGTCGATGACCCGGTGGTCCCCCAGCCGGCCGACGGCCGTCACCGCAGCCCAGCGGATCTGGTGGTACGGGGAATAGAAGATCTTCGGCTTCGACAGCTCGTCGATGGCCTCGGCCCGGTCGTGACGGCCCAGGGCGACGACCGCGGCGTGCTGGACGCTCGGGTTCGGATCATCGAGCTTTTCGACCAGAACGGGATAGACCTCTTCACGCTTCTCGTAGCCGAGCTGCATGATGGCCGCCCGGACGGCCGCCGCATCCTCGCTTTCGCGGGCGACCTTGAGCAGGCTCGTCATGGAGGAGGCATCGGCGTTGGCCAAGTCAAGTCCTTTCGATATAGCCTTTGCAGTCCCCGTCGATATTGAACGAAGTGACCTGGTATTCGCAGTCGATGTTCGCCAGGGCCTTGACGGCCGCTCGGAAACAGCCGATCCGGGCGCAGGTCAGGTCGCGGACCGAGAATCCCTCTTCGATGAGCGCCTGGCAGCTCTTGAGGTAGACGCAGTCATGGACGGTGATCTCGAGGTGAAAAGGATTGACCTCGACCAGCTCGAAGAAGTTGGCGTCCCGGAACAGCCCGCCCGCGACGCCGATCTGGATGTAGTTCTCCACGGCCTCCCGGATCGAATGGGCCTTCTTGATCTGCATGCCGTACTCGTCCCCGAGGAAATGGAGATAATACTGGACGGAATGCTCATAGGCCCGGGCGCTGAAGACATAGGGCCGCGTCCCATGGAAATCCCGCGCCGTCTCCTCGAGCCCGCTCAGCCAGGCCAGGGCGACCAGCCAGCCCGCGTCTTCGCGATTGATCTTATCCATGGCGTCATCCTTCAGGTTTTTTTCGTCGCGCTCTTGGCCGGCCGGGCGGCGGCCGGCAGGCTCAGGCGCTCGAGCTCGCGAGCCGTTTCGGACGCGCCGACGGCCCGGCCGATCTCCCGTCCCCATTTCCGGGCCAGGGCGGCGGCGTCGGCCCCGCGGTTCCGGGCCCAGAGGAGAACGAGCTTGGCCGTTTCGTCGGGCCCGAACGCCGACGGCCGGGCCGGTTCCGGCGCGGCCGCGGCGACCGTTTCCTCGGGTCGCCGGGTGGACAGGATCCGCCTCGTGTCCCGGGCGATGGCCAGCTCCTCGTTGGTCGGCACGACCATGATCTTCACCCGGCCGGAGCTGATGATCCGCTCGTTGCCCTCGTTCTTCCCGGGGTCGAGGACGATCCCGTAGCCTTCGAGCCCCGCGGTGGAGAGCCGGCGCACGAGCCGGGAGTTCTCGCCGATCCCGCCCGTGAAGATGACGGCGTCGACGCTCCCCAGCTCGGCCATGTAGGCCCCGATGGTCTTCTTGACCGAGTGGCAGTAGATCTCGAGGGCCAGCTGGTGGCGCTCGCTCCCGTGAGCGGCCTCCTGCTCGATCTCGCGCATGTCGTTGGACGTCTCCGTCAGCCCGAGCATGCCGCTGTTCTTGTTCATGATCGAGTCGATCTCTTTCGTCCCGAGCTTCTCCCGCTCCATGATGTAGGGGACGAGGGCCGGGTCGATGCTGCCGCAGCGCGTGCCCATGACCAGCCCTTCGAGGGGAGTGAAGCCCATCGTCGTGTCCACGGACCTCCCGCCGGCGATGGCGGTGATGCTGGCCCCGTTGCCGAGATGGCAGGTGATGAGGTTGAGCTTCTCGAGGGGCCGGCCGAGGATCTCGGCGGCCTTCCGGGCGACATAGCTGTGGGACGTGCCGTGGAATCCGTAGCGCCGGATGCTCAGCTTGCGATAGAGCGCGTAGGGCAGCCCGTAGATGTAGGCCTTGGGGGGGATGGTCTGGTGGAAGGCCGTGTCGAAGACGCCGACCTGGGGCACGCCGGCCAGGAGCTCTTCGCAGGCCTCGAGGCCCTTGAGGTTATGGGGATTGTGCAGGGGCGCGAACTGGATGCACTTGCGGATCGAGGCCTTGACCTTTTCGGTGACCAGGACCGAGTCGGAGAAGTCCTCGCCGCCGTGAACGACGCGGTGCCCGATCCCGCTGATCTCGCTTTTATCGCGGATGACCCCGTGCTGGGGGCTGAGGAGGAGGTTGAGGACGAGCTCGATGGCCACGCTGTGGTTCAGGACCTCGCGGATCTCCCGGAGCTTGTTGCGGCCTTCCGGCTGGTAGGTGACGATGGCGTCGCTCGACCCGATCTTCTCGACGATCCCCTTGGCCAGGAGTCTTTCGTCCTCCATGCGCATGAACTGGAACTTGACGGACGAGCTGCCGCTGTTCAGGACGAGTACGTTCATGGACGTCGCTATCTCCTCAGATCTCTGATGATGTTCCCTTCGTGATCGAACAGGCGGACGTGGAGGGCCCCCTGGCCGGGCCAGGCGTGCGTGGCGCAGCCGAAGCACGGATCGTAGGCGCGGAAGGCCATTTCGACGATGTTCAGGATGCCGTCGGTCACGTGGCCTTTCTTGATATGGGCCGAGGCCGCCTTTTTGACCGAGAGGTTGATGGCGGCGTTGTTGTTGGTCGTCCCGACGATCAGGTTGGCCTCCTGGACAAGACCCTGCTTGTCCGTCTTATAATGATGGTAGAGCGTCCCTCGCGGCGCTTCGACGACGCCGACGCCCTCGTCCGGGGTCCGCGTGGGGACGGCCCTGAAGTCGGGGCCGGTGACGTCGGGATCGCCGGCCAGCTCCACCCAGCGCTCCGCGGCGTAGAGGAGCTCGACGAGCCGGGCCCAGTGCGTGGCCAGGGTCTGATGGACGGGCTTCCCGCCCAACGTCTTGTACATCCGGTCGTGCTCCTCGTTCGCCAGGGGGGTGGCCATCCCCTCGGAAACGTTGAGCCGGGAGAGCGGCGTGGCCTTGTAGATGCCGCTCTGGGGACCGTCGACGAGGCCCTTCCAGCCGACCTTGCGGAGGACGGGGAACTTGAGATAGGACCAGGGCTCGACGTGCTCGACGAGATGCTCCAGGTAGTCGGCCGGCTTGAACTTGGCCAGCTCGCCCCCGTCCGGGCCCGTGACGCGGATGTCCCCGTCGTAGAAATTGACCCGGTTCTTCGCGTCGACGAGGCCCATGTTATAGGTCCGGTGGGTGAATCCGTCGCTCAGGATGAGATCGACGTACGCCTTGTTGCCGAGGACGATCTGGTTGAAGAGGCCGATGGTGAACTTGGCGAACTCCACGGCCGCCTTCCCCGTCTCGAGGACCTTGTCGCGCTCCTCCCGGCTCATCCCCTTGCTCATCCCCCCGGGAATGGCCCCGATGGGATGGACCGATTTGCCGGCCATCATCTTGATGAGCTCGTGGCAGGCGCCGCGGGTCTCGATGACCTTGCGGCCGATCTCGACGCCGACCTTGTGGATCACGCCCAGGATGTTGCGCTGGGCCGCCGGGGCGTCCGGCCCCATGACGAAGTCCGGCCCGCCCAGGGCGTAGAAATGGGTCGAATGGTCGGTCACGTAGAAGATGACGTAGAGAAGCTCCCGGAGCAGCCGGGCCGTCCGGGGCAGGTCGATGTGATAGACCGCGTCGCACGTCTTGGCCGAGGCCATCATGTGGGCTTCCGGGCAGACGCCGCAGATGCGCGTGGTGATCCTGGACATCTCCTCGACGGGACGGCCGACGCAGAACTTCTCGAAGCCCCGAAGCTCGGGGATCTGGACGTAGGCGTCGGCGACGTTGCCGTCGTCGTCGAGGAAAATGGAGATCTTGCCGTGGCCTTCGAGCCGAGTGACGGGATCGATGGTGATGGTCTTCATGGTCTGATGCGCCTTCCAACGAGCGATCCGGCCAGGCCGAACCGGTAGAACGTTCCGACGGGGTCGAGGATCTGGTCGACCACGGTCTGGATCTCGGCGGGGTCGTCGCAGTCGATGATCGAGGCGATCGATCCGGCCAGCTTGGCTCCGACGTCCTGGATGCCGTCCGCGGGCCCGTAACAGCCCCGGCAGCCCAGGTTGACCTGCGGACACAGGGCCCCGCAGCCGGCATGGACGGCCGGGCCGTTGCAGATGATGCCCTGCTCCAGGAGGCACTTGACGGGATCGATGTCCCGCGGGTCGACGAGGTGCGGGCGGCGGAAGGCCTTGATCTTCTTTTCTTCCTTCGTCCTCTTGCACTCGTCGCAGACCGTCTTGGGGTTGACGCCGACGAGGGAGCCCTTGGGCGGGAGCTTCCCGGTCAGCGCCGCCTCGGCCACGGCCCAGATCTGCTCGGCGACGGGCGGACAGCCGGGCATGCGGTAATCGACGTCCACGACCTGGTCCAAGGGCCGGAGGATGTCGAACAGGTCCGGCAGGGTCAGCCGCCCGGCGGGCGTCTCCGTGACCATCTGAGGGACGGTCGTGTTCCCGGGCTCCACCGACGGCGACTTGCGGTAGACGTAGTCGAGGATCTCGGACTTCGTCGTCAGGTTGGCCAGGCCGGGGATGCAGCCCTCGGTGGCGCAGGAGCCGAACGCGACCAGGACCTTGGACTTCTGGCGGAGGAGCTTGGCGATGTGGAGGTTCTCCTCGTTCCGGATGCCCCCGTTGAACAAGGTGACATCGATCTCTCCATCGGCCATGGCTTCGACGTCCTTGTACTTCGTGTCGAGGAGGCACGGGCAGAACACGAGATCGGCGGCGGCGTCGAAATCCAGGATCTTCTCCCGGATGTCGAGGAAGGCGATCTCGCACCCGCCGCAGCTGGCCGCCCAATACATGGCGAACTTGGGCTTAGGCATGGATGGTCCTTTCAGCCGGAGATAGAAAGCGCGGTCCTCTCGGGGCGGGTCGGCGCCCCGCGTGCGGACGATAGGATGAAATGAGTGCGGAAGACCGGACCGTATCCACGCCGGAAGGAGTGGTTGCGGAAAATCGCTTCAGCCGACGATCAATACTCATTAACTCATGAGACGATGTGTCGTATTCAAAGATGGATACTATAGTCTTTTTGTCCGGAGACTGTCAAGCATTTCAGGGGAGATATCGGTCCGGCCCGCCGCCGCGGCGGGTTTGACTTCGGGAGGGGCGTTTGCTATAAGGATGGGGCCCGGAGCGCCGGGCGTTTTCGTTGGCGAGACAAGGGAGACACCGATGAAGATCCACGAGTACCAAGGCAAGCAGATCCTGGCGAAATTCGGCGTCCGCGTCCCGCGCGGCGAAGTCGCCGAGACGCCGGCGGCGGCCAGGGCGATCGCGGAACGGCTCGGTCCGCGCGTCGTCGTCAAGGCCCAGATCCACGCGGGAGGCCGGGGCAAGGGCGGCGGGGTCAAGGTCGCCGCGACGCCCGCCGAGGCCGAGGCCCTGGCGGCCAAGATCATCGGCATGCAGCTCGTGACGCATCAGACCGGCCCCGAGGGGAAGCGCGTCCAGCGCGTCCTGGTCGAGGAAGCCTTGGACATCGCCCGGGAGCTTTACCTGGGCATCGTCATCGACCGGGCCCGCGAGGCGGCGGTCATCATGGCTTCGACCGAGGGCGGCGTCGAGATCGAGAAGGTCGCCGCCGAGACGCCCGAACGCATCTTCAAGGAATATGTGAACCCGGCCACCGGTCTCCTGGGCTTTCAGGCCCGGAAGCTGGCCTTTCAGCTCGGGCTCGACGGCGAGGCCCTCAAACAAGGCCAGAAATTCATCGTCGGCCTGGTCCGGGCGTTCGAAGCGACCGACGCGTCCCTGGCCGAGATCAATCCCCTCCTCGTGACCAAGCAGGGCGACGTCCTGGCCCTCGACGCCAAGATGACGTTCGACGACAACGCCCTCGGACGTCACCCCGACATCCTGGCGATGCGCGACCTCGACGAGGAATCCCCGCTCGAGATCGAGGCCTCCCGGTTCAACCTCAACTACATCAAGCTCGACGGCAACGTCGGCTGCATGGTCAACGGCGCCGGCCTGGCCATGGCGACGATGGACATCATCAAGTACGCCGG
>Ga0209253_10003738_pt1 | contig 13322 bp, 7 predicted proteins | sample FrelakmetBRP12BR_FD_187145 | JGI IMG/M metagenome (GOLD analysis project Ga0209253, IMG submission 187145) | Freshwater lake sediment microbial communities from the University of Notre Dame, USA, for methane emissions studies - BRP12 BR (SPAdes)... | ecosystem: Environmental > Aquatic >...
AACATATCGAATATTGCTATAGGCTGCCGCCATCCCCCTGTAGGCCATAGCAAACTCCGGATCAATCGCGACCGCTTTTTCATAGAGTTGGATCGCTTCACGATAGTCACCTTTTAAATGATACTTTCGCGCTTCGCTGTAATACTTATAGGCCTCGGGAGAGCTTGTCGTAATTATGCCGACCTCTTTATCTAAGTCCTTGGCGATCTGGTCGGAAGAAATATTCAAGCTTGATTTGATCTCTTTTGTGAACTCATCGAGCTTCGGAAATATCTCGGCTTCGCCTTTGCACGGGACTGTTAACGAAGTGATGACCTCTCCCGTATGCGGTTGCTGAAGCGTCAAGGTGATGATGATATTGTCCCCCGCTTTCATGAGGCTCCCGCTCAAGGTATGGCTCGCTCCTCCTTCATTCGCCACCTTGATCAGGTCATCGGTCGAATATTTCTTGGCTTCATCCAAATTCAGTCTTTTCAGGATTCCGAAAATTCTATCGCTGCTCAGGATATTGATGAATTTTGACTGGGAGAGTTTCGTAATAAGCAACTCTGTAAGGCCGGTTTTCCAGGCATCCAGGCTTTTATCGCCGGAAATATTTTCAAAATAGAGCACGGCCAGAGAAGGCTTCCCAGTGAGAAGAGGCGGAGGGGCAACGGATTTTTTTGGGAGAAAACGTAAGACGACGAGCGCCACGACGGCTACCGCAACTATACCGACGACCGGGACGAAGAGCTTTTTCAATTTGAACTTGACCGTGATTTCCCTGGAAGTCAGGGGAATTCTCTCGGGAACGATCCGCTGCGTCGTGGGCATACCTTTTTCGATCTTGGACATATCGGACAGCAGCTCTTCCGCAGTCTGATATCTCTTCTCCTTTTCTTTTTCCATGCACTTCAGGATGACGCGGCTCAAATCCGGAAGCAGCTGGGCATTCAGTTCCTTGGGATCTTTGGGCTTTTCGCCCTTATGCTTCATGGCGATGCTTAAAGGAGTGTCTCCTTCGAAAGGCACGCGCCCGGTCATCATCTCGTAGAGAATGACTCCCAGCGAATAAATATCCGAACGCTTGTCGATATCGCCCGCCTCCGCCTGCTCCGGCGACATATACTCGGGCGTGCCGATCATGACGCCCGCATCCGTGATTCCCTTGGCTTTTATGGAGCGGGCAATGCCGAAATCCATGATCCGGGAATTGCCCTCTTCATCGATCATGATATTCTGGGGCTTCAAGTCACGATGGACGACGCCCAAATGGTGGGCCTCGGCCAACCCTTCAGCCACCTGCTTGGCGATCAATAACGCCTGCCCTGCGCTCAACTGCCCCATTTTCCGGATCAACCTCTTCAAATCCTCGCCATGGACATATTCCATGGTGATGTAATAGCTGCCTTCGTCTTTGGCCAGGTCGAACATCTGGCAGACGTTTTTGTGGCGGATCTTTCGGGCGAATTTCAGCTCGTTCCGGAAGCGCTCGATCGTTTCCTTATCGGCGGCGATATCAGGCTTGAGAAGCTTGAGCGCCACTTTCTCTTTGATCTCGGTATCGAAGACCTTATAGACCTTGCCCATTCCGCCCTTGCCCAGCTCTTCGATGACCTGGTAGCGGCCGGCAAATGTCGAACCGGTGGTGAGCTCTTTTACCGGACTCTTCAAGGTTTCGGTTTGAAAGGCCGAGACTTCGTCGGGCGGCGGGAGAGGTGTCGCGCAACTTTTACAAAACCTGGAATCCGACGTGTTTTCCAAATGGCATTTGGGACATTTCATAGCCCTTTCTCCCTGTTTAACCGCTTGGCGAAAGAATAGCACTTACAAAGGGGCGAGTCAAACGGAGCCGCAACCCCTGTTACGCTATTTTTTTAGCGTCATTGCGCATTGCTGAGATCGGCACGCTCCCTTTGGTTAGGTTAAAAATCCACGGCGAAAACCAGCTTAAAAGCCTAAAAATTGGCGCTTATGAATAAAATAAATTCTAATTTATTCAGGATTTAGGATAAAAACCAATTCGTGCGTTGAGATCAGCGGATGTCCGGGATGTCGTACTCGCCGAGCCGGAGCGGATACCGGCCGTGCTCGCGGACAAGCTCGACCAGGTATTCATAATTCCCGCCCGAGACATTGCTCGGCACCGAGTGGTCGGACTGGACGATATACCCGCCCCCTTTGGCCGCGTTCAGCTTCGTGAGCGCCATCCTCATGATCTCATCCTTCGTGCCGTCGGCCCACGTGATCACGTCCATGTTGCCGCAAAAGCCGATCTTATGGCCGTACTGCCGCCGCAGTTCGATCACGTCCAGTCCGGCCTTGGCCTCGAGTGGGTTGTAGGCATCCACGCCGATCTCGATGAAATCGGCAAAGATACGCCGGACGTTGCCGCAGCCGTGGTAGATGACGGGCAGACGGTGCGAGTGGCACTCGTCCACGATCGCTCTGACGATGGGCTTGAAATGTTTGCGCCAATAGTCGGGCGAAAAGAAGAGGTCTTTGCGATAAGCCACGTCACCCCAGATGACCATGCCGTCCAACAGCCCTCCCGCCGCCTTGATCTGGGCCTTGGCCAGCCCGAGCGAAAACTCGCCGAGGCGTTCCAAGAATTTGCCGATCTCATCCGGGTAAAGCCCAATCCAGAGCATGACGTTTTCCGAGCCGATGATGCGCCACAACATTTCCTGCCCTTCGCAGACGCTCCCGTAGACGGGAAAATCGGGATAGAGCGTCTTGACGGTCTCGATCCAGGCCGGGGAGTTCCGGGCGAAGCCGTCGCCGACGCCCGCAATCTGGTTATCGCCCGGGCTGAAGTAGCGCCGGTCATCCCAGGGATCATCGAACCTTAAGCCGGACAGCTTTTCCAAGGAATCGGTCTCGAACTTTAAAAAGGCAGGCATCGGGTCTGCGAATTGCTTCTTGATCACCGCTTCAAAGCCGGTGCGGACGATGACGTGCTCGCCGGTTTCCTCGAGGATCTCGAACGGCTTGACATGCGGGTCCATGTTGGGGACCGTGACAATCCAGTCGAGGTCATAATATTTGTAGATGTCCGTGCCGGCCGGAAGGCCCAGGTCTTTGCGCCAACGTTCGAGAAAGCTTCCCCAGAAGAAATCGCTGATGGGGACGCGGTCCGCTTCCTCGTGGCGGAGCGTCTTGTTCATCCGGTCCAGCTTGGCCAGTCCGTTCGCGGAGCGTTCCATCGACGTCCTGTCTCACTCCGTATGAAAGACTTCCTCCATGTCGGCCCACCAGGCGCCCGCGGCGAGGTTCGGCAGCGGAACCTGCATCGGCATCATGATGTCCCACCACTCTTGGGTCTTGGGATCGGCGGCCATCTTGGCCATATCGGCCTCAAAGTCCGTGCCGTGATACTCGAAATAGGCGAACAGGAGGCCGCCCTGGTGAAAGATCGAATAGTTATAGATGTGGCATTGCCGGATCATATCCAGGACCTCCGGCCAGACCTTGGCGTGGTAGGCTTTATATTCTTCGAATTTTTCCGGCTTGACCCGAATTAGCTGACCGTATCTTTTCATGGCGAACACCTCGCTCCAAAGCGATATTTAATAATCATACCCTATCCGAAAACACCGCCCGGGACAAGGAGAATTAAAACCAAAAATCAATTCGGCTCGAATCTAAATGAAGCGGGGCTAAGGCCGGGATCGTGGCCAACATCATGCCTTGGCGCTGGTAGAGAGGACCCGGGCCTTCCTTTCCGTAAAAGATCGGAACATCCCGTTTATCAAAATCCGAATAGCCCGTTTTGAATTCATCTCCGAGGGGCTCCATTCGCACGACCGTATCCCCTTTCCACGTTGCCCGGTATCTGTATTGCCGGTGGCCGGGATTACCGATGACCGCTTCGTCGGTGAATTCCGGAACCGGATAATAAACCCGAAGAACGTCTCCAGCGCGCCGCTCCCCGAGTTCTGCATAGTTTCCCCAAAAACGGGGCTCAAGACGTTCCCCCCGATCTTGTCCCTTCGCCTGCCCTGCCTTTCCTCTTCCGACTTCGACCCTTACCTCTCCCGGCCTGACGAAACCTGGGATCCGCACCCTGACTCGGCAATCCTCTCGGAGCTCCACCTTCAACAGTCCCTCATAGGGCTGATAGCATCGGATCTCGGCTTGAGGAAGGAGCTTATCGAGATGAAGATTGACGGTAAGCCAGCCGTCTTTGAAACGGGCCGCGTTCTTCCAAATAATGTAGAAGGCATGGGTGCCCGATCCTCCGCAGCAGTTCTGAAAGGCGCGCGTTTTGTCCTTGAGCTCGGGTCCGCCCCAGTGGGCGTTGAGCGTTTCACGGGCAGCCAAGAAATGGGTGGGGGAACTCCAGCCCGCATAGCCGCCGATCATGCGATCGCCGATGGCTCTCCATGTGAACTGCGCCGTATCCTGGGCTCCGCCGGATTCATTCGGCGACTCGAGCCATGAAGCATCGACAAGCTGGCTTTCAATGAGCTGGTTCCTTGCGGTCCGCTCGACATCGTCCCAGTATTCGGGATGGCCGTGGTTAGCCAACGTCGCCGCCAGGCCCACATAATCCATGAGGGCGCATGTTTCACAGAGGACGATATCGCCCTTGCGCCCGATCTGCTCGGGCAGGAACCCGAAGCGGGTCGATTCGGAGCGCACGTAGCGGTAGAGCGCATCCACGCGGCTGAAAAGCTCGGGGTCTCCGGCCTTCAGGGCATAATCGGCCGCCCCGAGGAGTGTCCTCAAGTTGCCGTGCATATGCCCACCGTGGCGAAAATGATTGTCGGGCGAGAACGTCGATGTCTTCTCGAAAACGTGCTTGGTCAACCTGCCGGCCAGGAGAAAAGCCGGCTCGTCCATGAGTTCGCGAGCAGCGCTCATCAGGCTTTTTATGAGAAATCCGCTGAGGTATCCCGATTTTTCGCCCCCCTCATCCACCTTTTGCCGGATGCCATTGACCTGCTTGAGAATTGCTTTCTTAAGCTCCGGGCCGGGCGCGTCCTTATAAGCCGTGACAAGGGCATAAAGCGTCAATGCCTGATCTCCCGGGTCCGCAACAGAGCGACAGTAGGATGTCTCGGGTCTGACAAGAAGCCCCGAAGCAGGGTCCATAAGACTAAGGATTTTCTTCAGCCAGGTCTTTTCCAGTTGAGCCTCTATCCCCGTCATATGGCGGGCCATGACGGCAGCCTGGAGCTGGCGGGACATGACGTCCCCAAAATCAGGCCAGTCGTGGGCGGCCTCAATCGGCTTCGTCCAAAAAATATTAAAATAGGGCAGCCCGTCTTTGTCCACCATACGGTCGAGATAGTTGAAGGCCCGCCGAGCGTATGTTTCCATGGCCAAGGTCTGAACCGGAGGGACTTTTGGGTCAGAAAGGGTCATAGGACAACCTCCTTTTGAGGCGGAGAATAATCCCCGACGGATCGCGGCGTTTGAAGAGGACAAGACAGCGATCTCCGCTCCCGCAAGCAGGCCTGTCCTGAGGAATTCTCGGCGTTTCATTCGCCTCATCTGTTTTTCCTGATTGCCTTCACCTACTTTGTAACCGTCTTCATGAAATCTTGTCAAGTCATTAAAACCGGGCCGAACTCCGGCGCGATTTGACGTCAAGCAGAGAGGGACCTATAATCATTCCACCATGCGCGGAGATGCCCATCGGGCACTCATCGTTCTCATCCCCACGGAAAGGAAAATCAGACCATGACGAAACCCTGTCGTTTGTTTGCGATTTTGGCCGCCGTCGGCCTCCTAGCCGTCGTCGCCTTTGCCCAGGCCGATGATCCCGTCGCCTTCGGCCGCAAGGCGGTCGCAGAGGCCCTTGCCGCTCGCGGAATGAAGACCCCGGTCGAGATCCGCGTCGGGGGGACGGGGCTTCCTGAAAGTTACTCGATCACGTTCAAGAACGGCGCCGCCTTCGTCCAGGCCCCAGATCCTAACGGCGCGCTCTATGGCGCGCTCGAACTGTCCGAGCGAATTCATCGTCGCGGTGCGGAGGCCGTTGAGGGCGATCCCATAACGGGCCGCCCATTCCTCCGAGACAGGGGCTGGAACATTTTTTTGACACTGCCGTGGGATTATGCCGCATCGAATACGGATTATGACCCGCGCGCTCTCGTCGATCCCGAGCGCTGGTGGTTCGCCAACGACCGTTTCTGGCAGACACTTTTCGACCAGATGGCCCGGGCTCGGCTGAACTGGATCGACCTGCACGGAACGTGGGACATCAGCGTCACGGACGCACCCAATCTGTATGCCTACTTCATCCAGAGCGACCGCTTCCCCAATGTCGGGGTTGCCTCGGATATCAAGGCGGCCAATCTGCGCCGGCTCAACACGATCATCCGGATGGCCCATGCCCGGGGCGTCCGGGTCAGCCTGATGGCTTACGAGGCGCGATTCCGAACGCCTCACGCGCCGGCTCCGTATCCTGAAAATGAGGCCGATCTTTACGCTTATACGCGAGAGGTCGTCGAGAAAATGATCCGCCAGGCTCCCGGGCTCGACGCCATCGCCTTCCGCATCGGCGAAAGCGGGCACGGCGAGGCGTTCTTCAATTGTTATACAGAAGCCGTGAAGGCCTCGGGCCGCGACATCCCGCTCGTCACCCGGAGCTGGCTGGCCCGGAAATCCCGCGTCGTTCCCTTGGCCAAAGCATCGCGGGACTTCACGGTTGAGATCAAGTACAACGGCGAGCAGTGGGGAGCGCCGTATATGGTTATGGGCGGACGCATGGCCGGCTGGTACAGCTATTCCTTCGAAGACTATTTGAGCGATTCGGGAACGCCGGACGCAGCCCGTCTGTGGCCTGGAAATCCCGTTCCGCGAGGCGGGAGCTGGCCCGCTCAACCGTACAAAATCGTTTGGCAGGTGCGGGCCAACGGAACGCATCGCATACTGCCCGTTTATAATCCGGCGGCCGTCCGCCGGGCCGTCCGCTCGATGCCCCTCGGAACCGCCTCCGGGTTCGTCGTCGAAGGCTTGGAGACATACTATCCGAAATCTCCGCGCTACTATCTGGCCGACCCGAACGATGCCTACTGCGAATGGACGCACGAGCGGGATTGGATGTACCTGAACCTTTGGGGACGTCTAGGCTATAATCCAGACACGCCGGACGAACAGTTTGACGCCTTGGTTGCGGACAAGCTCGGACGAGCGGCCGCGCCGCTTGTCGAAGCTTGGAAGGCGGCCGGCCGGATCGTATCCACAGCGTTTTCCGCATTCTCCCTAGGCCCCGATCACCGCAACCATGCCATTGAGCTCGAATGGGGCGGGGACACTGCAGGATATCTGGCCTCGGAACCTTTCGATTCGCACGTCTTTTCTTCGATCCGTGAGGCCGTGGCCGGTAACGCCGCCGGCGGGCTCGACGGCCGCATCCCGCCCTGGGTGACCGCCGCGCGCCTCGCCTCCTACGCGGATGCGGCGGCCAAAGCCGCGCTGATTCCGTTGACTTCCGCTCCGGCCGGTGAAGGGAAACGCCTCAAAGAACTCATCACGGCCTGCGGCCAGGCCGCCCACCTCGGCCGCTATTATGCAGAAAGGTTCCTGTCGGCATGGCGGGCCGGCCAGGCCGAATCCGGGGCGGCGGACGCCGCCGGGCGAGCTACGGCTCACATGCGGGAAGCTGAGAAGGAATGGAGCGCGCTCGCCGCCTGCACTTTCTACAAACCGTTCACAGAACGGCTGCGAATGCGCACTAACACGTATCACTGGACGCAAGAATTGCCCAAGGTCAAGGCCGAAGCCGACCGTCTGGCGAAGCTCGCCGCGCCCGTACCCGATCCCATCGCTCCCCTCCCGCCCGAATCCCGGCCCCCGGCGATCTCGCTCGAACTGGGCACGGAGACCGCTAGGCTGATGATTCCCGCCGACGGCCTCACCCGCGCCTGGGCCTTGGTCAAGCCGCTCCCCAGCAGCGCCTTTTTTCACAAATTCCCCATGGCCCGCCGCGGCGCCCGGTTTGAATACGAGTTCAGACGGGAACCCTGGGGGCATTCTATCGCGGTCGAGGTCGAAAGCGGCGGACTTATACGCCGCATTCCCGGCTGGGAGGCCGACGCGCCCTATCTCGTCATTCCTTCTCTTCCGGGGCCAACACCGCTTATATATTCGAGCGAAGAAGCCCTAACATATCTCGACCCGGCCATCCTATCGCCGTCAACGCACGGTCTGCTTCTCATTTCTTCGCGGGCCTCGAACTTTCACCGATACTTCAATGTTCCAATCCAACGGAAAATCCTTGACCCGGTCGGGAGGGGGATGACCCTCGTCGTCCTGGCCCAAGAGTATGCCCCGGGACGCTACACGCTCGATTGGCTGCCCCGGCCTCTTCAAATCGAATCCCGTCGGGAGCGCGTCTTTGAACCGGCCGGGACATTTGGCTTGGCTAAGATTGAAGACGCAGAGATTCTCCGTCAGCGATTCCTGCCCAGCCCGGGCTGGGACGTGCCGGGTAACGGCGGCGCAGTCATCCTAAAGTGGGGCGAAGGCCGGATTATCCTCATCAACGCCCGCCTGCTCGAACGGTTGCACGTCCCCGGTTGCGCGGCCTCGCTGGCCGCCGTGCTTAGCCTGGGCGGTCGGGAGAAGCCTGTCGTGGTCGTCGACGCCGGGACAGAGGGCGGAGTCTACACTTCGTCGGTCGTCATGGATTTCATGACCGCCCGCGATATTCCTTTCTTGACTCTGGGAGAAGTTATCGCTAAAGCCCATGGCGTCAGCGCAAATAAACCCATTCCGGGACGCCTCGATGACGACGATCTGCTTTCATCTCAGAATATCCGAGGCGACCAGATGGTAAACGCCTATCTGGACAAAAAGGTCAAATCCGCCGCCGCGCTGCCGATTCCCACGACCCGCGAGGAGTTCGACCGGCGGCGCGAAGCCCAACGCCGCGAGCTTTATAGGTGCCTGGGGCTCGATCCTCTGCCGCCCCGCACGCCGCTCAAAGCCCGGGTAACCGGAGTGCTCGAGCGGCGCGGATACCGCATCGAAAAGGTCGTCTTCGAGAGCCGGCCCAACTTTCCTGTGACGGCGCATCTTTACGTCCCCGACGCCGCCGCGGGGCGAAAGCTTCCCGTCATCGTCAATCCCCACGGCCATTGGGGATTCAAGAAGCAGGAGCCGACGGTCCAGTCGCGCCTGATCGGACAAGTCCTGAACGGCTATCTTGCCATTGTCGTCGATTCTCCGGGTTTCAGCTTCGAGGGCGATCGCCGCGTCGAGCGCCGATTTGCAGGAACTCACGACGACCTCCGTCTCATCCTGGGCTCGCAGAACGCGACGAGCGTCTATGTCTGGGATTTAATGAGGGCGCTCGATTACCTGGCCACACGGCCGGAAGCCGATATGACCAGAATCGGGCTGACCGGCGCCTCGGGCGGCGGATTGGCCACGATGTGGGCCTTTGCCGCCGAGCCCCGATTCACGTGCGCGGCTAGCGTCGTCTACGCCAGCAGCTACGAGATCAATCCGCAAAATGGATGCCTTTGCAATCATGTCCCCGGCTCGCTCCAGATCGGCGACCGATCGGACGTTTTGGGACTGCGGGCGCCGGCGCCCATCCTGATCATCGGAGCCGAAGAGGATCCGGAGTTCCCGGCCAAGGGCATGCGGCTGTCGGGCGATAAGCTCCGCCGGCTGTGGGCGCTCTTCGGAAAGCCGGATGACGCCTGGCTGCGCATGTTCCCCGGCGGGCATGATTACAGCCAGCCCATGCGCGAGACGGCGATGGGTTTCTTTGATAAATATTTGAAAGGCGTCGGCGACGGATCGCCGGTGCTTGAACCGTCCTTCGAAACCGAGCCGCCGGACGCGCCGGAGCTTTACGTCCTACCCGAACCACCCTTAAATGCGCTGACCATGCGCGGGATCGCCCAATCGATGTTCGGGCGGACGGCGGCCGGCGGAACAGCCGCCGATTATATCCGCCTCAACGGCGGGCTTCCCGGCGTCGTGTCGCCCGAACTCAAACGACTGGAGGAGTCCGGGGGCAAGGTCCGATGCACATTTGTCTCGGAATCGGGTCTCACCGTGCCTGCGATCTACTGGCCGGCGACAGGAACTGCCAAAGCCTTCGTCGTGCTGGTAACGGAAAAGGGCAAAGCCGAGGCGGCCGAAGAGTTTAGCGTTGATAGGCTCCGCGAATCCGGAATCGCCTGCCTGGCCATCGATCCCCGTGGATTGGGGGAACTCAAAGGGCTCGACCTGCGTCTCGCAACCTATTTGGGCCAGGCCCCCACATTCGGGATGGGCTGGGACATCACCCGGGCTATCGCCGCGCTGGCGCCGGACACCGCAAAAATCGCAGTCGTCGGGCGGGGCCCGGCAGCAGGACAGGCGGCGCTCGCCGCCGCGCTCATCGAGCCGCGCATCCGCTTTATCGTCGGATTGGCCACGCTGAAGGAATTCGCCGATGCTTTCCGCGAGGACGTCCCGCAGCTCGCCATCCAGCCCAGGGCGAATTATGTGCCGTTTCTGACCAAGCTGCGCAGCCTGGTCAAGGCCGAAACGGTGTGGAGCTTCCTCGGACAGCCGGACCCGGACTGGGCCGGCGCCCTCAGCCGCTGGGCGGAAAAATGAGTCCGTTCTGGACCTTCTTCGCTGCGGCCAGCCAGGTGGGCGCCGGGCTCCTGCTGCGGAATATGCGATCCCGGAGAATCAAACTGATTCCGTTCAGATATAATGGAGGAAAACGCCTTTAGTTTCCTAAAGGCCCGGCAATAGGTAAAAAATGAAAACTCCCTAGGCCAAAGCCCGGGGTTTCATGCTTATGAAGATGATTATCCTCCGCTTCGCTCCGGGTGCCATTCATCCCCAGGCTGAAGCCTGGGGTTTACTGGCATTTTCTATTAACAAGGAAGCCCACGGACGTTCCTATGAATAGAGGTGATATGGAAAAATATAATCGAAATCCCGTTTTGAACAACGGTCCCCTGCCGGTGGAGGTTGTCTTCCACCCTTCTTGGTGGAACCGGCATGGTGGGCTCACATTCGACGAGGATTTCTTTTATCATCCGGCGCGGCGCGTGGAGGCCGAACGGCGGATGGAGCAGATTTTATACGAGCGGTTCGGCGACCTCGGCCTCGGCGAGGAACGGGATTGCGATCTCCCCGTCATCGGCGCCGTCCACAATGCCGCCGGATTCCTGGTTTCCGAAATGCTGGGCTGCCGCGTCGATTATAAGGAGGATGCTCCTCCCCTGGTCGTGCCCGCGAACCGGCCCGACCTTGAGATCGACGTCGAGGGAGCGTTCGAAAGCGCTGCATTCCGCCGCCTCATGAAGCTGATCGACGCCTTAAAAGCGCGATATGGCTATGTGACCGGCGACGTCAACTGGGCCGGGATCCTCAACCTGGCCCTTGACCTCCGGGGTCAGGCCATCTTTCTCGATATGGTCGACCGGCCGGAGGAAGTCCGGATCTTTTTCAGGCGAATCGCCGAGGTTATCGAGCGCTTCACGAAGATCATCGTGCGGGAGACGGGAACGACCTCGATCTCCGTCAACCGAACGGTTAGGCACATCCGGGAGCCCGTATTCCTTCACTCCGAATGCGCCCTGACTATGATCTCAACGGCCCATTACGAACAATTCATCATGGACATCGACGGGGCATGGAGCGAGCGGCATCGGCCATTCGGCATTCATTACTGCGGTGCCGACCTCCATCGATTCGCGAGCACGCTCGCCAAGCTCCCCCACCTCGATTTTCTCGACGTCGGGTGGGGGGGCGACCTGCGCGCCCTCCGCCGACAATTGCCCGAGACGTTTCTCAACATCCGGCTCAGCCCGGTCGAGATCGTCGATCAGAGCGTCGAGGAGATCCGTCAGATCATCATCGACCGGGTGACTGACTCGGACAATCCCTATCTCACGGGAGTGTGCTGCATCAACATGGACGACCGCGTGACGGACGACAGGATCCGGGCGATCTTCGAAGCCGCATCGGAAATGCGGAAGCGGTTCGCCGTCTCGGATGCCTAAGGACGATTGAAGAAATAATGTTTTTTCTGGCTTGAAGCTCGGCGCGCCTCCCGGCAAAATCCCGGCATGATGACAGAGCACGCCGCTTTAATCATCGTCGTCCGGCCGGGCCCTGACCGCCCATGCCGGATAAGGGACGGAGCTTCCTTTCACGGCATGCCAGAGGATCCGGTTGAGGACATCCTCGGGGCAGGCGTCCACCCGCTTGAAATTGAGCCGCGCCGATTGGGCCGCATGTCTGCGGAGCAGGGGGTCGGCGATCTTTTCTTTCGGCGGATTCATTTCGTCGAGCGCGATGCGGTTGGGCACGGCCTTGAACGGCTCAAAATCCGGTGTCTCCGTGAAGCAGTCGAATATCGGATCGGTCGCCGCGTCGAACTGATTCATGGGCGGCAGTCCCAGGATCTGCTCAATAGTCCGCAGGATACTGACCTGGTTGTAGGGCGTGCTGACGACTGCACCCCGCTTCGTGTAAGGGCTGATGACATAGGCGGTCGTCCGGTAGCCGCTGACGTGGTCCCAGCCGTCCTGCGGGTCGTCCTCGATCCCGAAGATCACGGTGTCCTTCCAGAACTTGCTGCGGCCGATCGCTTCCACGATCCGGCCGAAGGCGAGGTCGTTGTCCGCCGCATACGCGGCCGGCGTCGGCGTGCCTTCCTTCGTGCCGTTCGTGTGATCGTTGGGCAGGCAGATGATGATGAGGTCGGGAAAGAAGCCCTGCTTTTCGTATTCCTCGAGCTCCCGGATGAAATAATCCGCCCGGAAGGCATCGGGCACGTCCATGTTCCAGCCGACCGTCCCGGAGGCGAGGTAGGGCCGGAGCGATTCGATGGCCGGCTGGCAGCCGAAAACGATCTCTCCCTTGGGGCGATTATATTCACGCCAGCAGGCCGTCCAATCAGGCTCGCCGGGACGGTTCGGATCGGCCCATCGGACCGCCGGCATGGCGAATTCGCCGTAGTCCCGGAGCGTTTTGCCGTGGCGCAGGGCGTTGTCCCAGATGAATCCGGTCGGAGCATAGGCCAAGGCGTCGATCTCGTCCTGGCCCATGCCGTCCGGATAGCTCCGCGGCCAGCCGGCGAACGATTTTTCGAGATAGTCCGTGCCGAAGGCGGACATCGACCACTGGTGTCCGTCGGCGCTGAGGATGCTGCAGCAGTAGGTGTTGTCGAGCAGCACGAATTCGGACGACATCTTGTGCTGGTTCGGGGTCACACGCTCGCCGAAGATGCAGAGGGACGGGTCGCCGTTTCCCTGCGGCATGTCGCCCAGCACCTGGTCATAGGTCCGGTTCTCCTTGACGATGTAGACGACGTGCTTGAATACGCTCGGCTCGCCGATGCGCTTCGGAATAGGCCGGGCCGGTTG
>Ga0209253_10003739_pt1 | contig 13314 bp, 13 predicted proteins | sample FrelakmetBRP12BR_FD_187145 | JGI IMG/M metagenome (GOLD analysis project Ga0209253, IMG submission 187145) | Freshwater lake sediment microbial communities from the University of Notre Dame, USA, for methane emissions studies - BRP12 BR (SPAdes)... | ecosystem: Environmental > Aquatic >...
TCATGCGCGCTCAGGCCCTCGCTATCGCTACGCTTTCCGAGCAAGGAGTAATTCACAGATCCGATCATGCCGCGCGTTCCGGCTGTCTCCTGAAAAGTAGACAGGCTGCCACCTTCAAAGGAAGCAAAAACCTCAGGGGTTGGAGTCCCTTTTTTGGTGATAATATTGATTTAAGCTGTCATGTAATACTGATGTCCCTGAAAAAACTGCCGCAGAATTCCCGGCAGGGTTTTAGGGTAGTATCGAATTCTGCAAAGCGTAAAAAAGGAGATGCTATGAGAACGACACGAATCATTATAGGAAGTTTTGCGTGGATCATGATCGCCATGCTCCTGGTACCTCCTGGAACAATGGCCCAGGATTCCGGAGAATCGGAGGAGACCGACAGATTCAGTAAAGAAGAACTGACACAAATGCTTGCCCCGCTCGCCTTATATCCCGACTCGCTGATCGCTGAGATACTGATGGCATCGACCTATCCGCTTGAAATAGTCGAAGCCGAGCGCTGGCTGCGTCAGAACAAAGAATTGAAAGGCGATGCTCTGAATACTGCCCTGCAGGAGAAGACCTGGGATCCAAGCGTAAAATCGGTCTGTCATTTTCCTGACGTCCTTTTTGCCTTGAGCGATAAACTCGACCAGACAAGGAAGCTGGGAGACGCTTTTTTGAGCCAGGAAGATGAGGTTATGGCCATCATACAGGAATTGCGCCACAGAGCCGAAAATCGGGGGAATCTCAAGACAACAGATAAGCAGAAGGTAATCATCGAGGAGAGAATCATCAGGATCGAACCACCGGCCCCGGAGGTTGTTCATGTGCCAGTCTACAACCCGCTCTATGTATATGGTCCATGGTGGTATCCTGACTATCCTCCCTATTACTGGTACTATCCTCCCGGTTTTGCTATCAGCGGTGGGTATATCAGTTATGGACCCAGCATTTTTCTTGGAGTCGGATGGCATCCATGGGTATGGTTCGACTGGGATGTCCGTCACATCCATGTAGACGTCCATAAGACAAACCGATTTCACAAGCACTACGATAAGCGTGAGTTCGACCGCCCTTACTGGCAGCATGATCCACGCCATCGAAGAGGGGTTGCTTACCGGGACACAAGAACGAGTGAAGGCTTCAGGCCGAGACCGGTTCGTGTATCACCAACAAGTCCGGAAACGCGCGGATATCCCGGCAGACGCATCGACCGACAGGAAGGAAGGCCGTCTCCGGCTTCCGCTGAACGCCGGGGAGGTACCGTCACTCCCAGGGTGAGACCTGAACGCCAAAGTATTCATCCTACTCCAAGGCAGGATACCCCCTTCAGGGGAATCGGCGATGGAAACTTTGAGCGGAGAGCAGGCGAACGCGGCAACGAAAGTCGCCGGAGCGGTGAGATAGGGCGTCCAACCGGTCAGATGAGACAGCCAAGTGGTGGTGAGATAAGACGATCGGGCAGCGGAAGAAGCGAAGGAGTCCGCAGGTAATGAAACAAAAAATATATATTTTCCCCGGGAAGATATTTGCTCAAGGAGGAAAAATGAATAGCGTCAATTTATCTAAAAAGCAAGGGGGACGTTGGGTGATTCTGCTGATGTATTTCATCGCCTCTGCCTTTTTTTTGCTCAACACCTCCTCAGTTTTGTTTGCAGTACAACCGGTAAAAAAGAGCTTTAGTTCGCCTGAGGAGGCCGTGAAATCACTGGTTACCGCAGTACGGGCGCATGACCTGGAAGAAATGCTCGCGATTCTGGGCCCGGGAAGCAAGGAACTGATCTCTTCCGGCGATAACGCGGCAGACAGAACCGGACGTGAAAAATTCCTGAGGGCCTACGATCAGATGAACACCCTCCAGCAGGAATCGCCGGACAAGATGATTCTCTGTATAGGCGCCGACAACTGGCCCATGCCGATCCCGATCGTGAAGAAGGGATCATCATGGGTGTTTGACATACAAAAAGGGAAACAGGAGATTCTGAACCGGAGAATAGGCAGAAATGAGCTGCAAGTGATTGATGCACTTCACGCATACGTCGATGCGCAGCATGAATATGCGACCAAGGATTGCGGTGGCAGCGGTAAGGTCGAATTTGCCCAGAGACTCATCAGTACCGAAAACAAACGCGACGGACTCTACTGGGAAGCGAAGGAAGGCGAAAAAGTAAGTCCTCTCGGTCCTTTGGTTGCTCAGGCGGCAAAAGAAGGATCCTTCAATCCGGACCTTCAGCCATTCCACGGGTATTATTTCAGGATACTGAAAGGACAGGGAAAACATGCAGATGGAGGGGCGTACAATTATGTGGTAAAGGGGAAGATGATCCTTGGTTTTGCGATCATCGCGTATCCCGCAGAATACGGGAATTCCGGGATTATGACGTTTATCGTAAACCAGGAGGGAACGATTTATCAAAAAAAGCTTGGCAGGAATACCACGCGCAGAGCAGAGGCACTAAAGATATTCGATCCTGACAAGACGTGGGCAAAAGTCGGGGAAACAGCAAAACAGAAATAATTACCACAGGGGAAGGAGCGACAAAGCTTCGAATATCAGTAACTCAAAAATGCCTTTATCCACTCAATCTCGATTCGGAAAGGCCCTGGCTGTTTGTCCGCGATCATCAATCCAATCTGCCTGATATCAGCAGGGTTGAGCACAGGCGCGTCAGAGACGACATCGCCACGGAAAAAAGGTACGAAATCACTGAAAGGAAAAAAGGGGGAGATCCAGATTCCAGGCTGCGTCACGAAGCTTGTCTGGTACGCAACCCCCTCGGCGGTGTTAGTCGTTCTCAGACGCAGCCGGTAACGCTTGCCGTCCCCCTTCGCCTTAATGGTCAATCCCTTGAAGCCGTCCAAGAAAAAGTCTGCCGGACTGGTCCTCACTGATGTGAAACCACCGTTATGTTCGAGTGATACCGTCCCCTCAAAGAGGGCTGTCTTGTTCGGGGTCATGGTCAAGCGGCTTTTTGAGAGCCCCCCCATGACGTCATCGTTGATGACCTCCCACCATTTTTCTGCTCCGGGTGATTGAAAATCCATAAGAAGTCTATATTTGATCATTCATTCCCCTTTGTAAACCGAAATTGGAGTCCGCATACATCTCATTATTAGTTATGCATAATCCGGATTAGACAATCCCCTGCCTCAGGATCTCGTGCAGGTGGATGATACCAAGTGGCCTCCCTTTGTCATCAGGGACAAGAAGGGCGGTAATGGCATGTGTATCCATAATGGATAAAGCCTTTGCAGCCAGTTCTTCGCCGGATATTGTTTTCGGATTCTTTGTCATGACCTTTTCCGCTGAGAGCCTGAAGAGCCTGCCTCTCCATTTTTCAAGTCCTCTCCTCACATCTCCATCCGTTATTACACCTGCAACCGTACCGTTCTTATTGAGCACAATCGCATGTCCGAGCCTCTTGGAAGACATCTCTATGACCGCCTTTGACATTGGGGTATCAAGAAATACTTTCGGAAGTCGTTCACCGGTATGCATAAGGTCTTTCACCTTAACGAAAAACTTCTTCCCGAGGCTGCCTCCCGGATGGAAAAAAGCAAAGTCTTCCTCTTTAAACCCTCTTTTATTCAATAATGCAACCGCAAGCGCGTCGCCCATGGCCATTGCAGCGGTCGACGACGCTGTGGGTACAATCCCCATGGGACACGCCTCTTCTTTGACCGATATATCGAGCGTCACATCAGATATCTTTGCAAGGGTGGAGCGCGGATTCCCGGTCATGGAGAGAAGCTTGATGCCGAACCTTTTCAGGAAAGGAACAAGTCCGGTAAGTTCCGCTGTTTCTCCGCTATTGGAGATCGCGATAATAACATCCCGTTCGGTGACCATGCCGAGATCTCCATGCCCGGCCTCTGCAGGATGCAGAAAAAAGGCCGGAGTGCCGGTAGACGCGAGAGTAGCTGCGATCTTTTTTCCGACAAGGCCGGACTTGCCCATGCCGGTAACGACAACCCTGCCCTTTCTCTCGAGAATAAGGTTTACTGCTTTCTCAAAATTGCTGTCAAGCTTGTCAGCGAGAGCAGCAACGGCCTCAGACTCAATCCGCAGGACCTTCTTTGCTACGTCAATGATTTTGTCTTTTGCGTTAATTCTCTTTGAGGTGTTTCGTTTCATCGCTCTTTATTGTGCACCCTTTGACCGAATCGTACTGATCAATATCATACCAGATTTCAAAAAAGCACATACCTATCAAGCATCGCGAGAAAAAACAAAAGACGCTGCTATAAAACGTCGCTTCCTATGATGGATGAACACCGGCAGGATTGATCAATTCATCAAGCGCTTTGACTGTTCTGAGGAGTTTTTCGACCTCATCCAGTCTGATCATGTTGGGGCCGTCGCAGAGCGCCTTTTCAGGTTCCGGATGGACCTCCAGGAACAGGCCGTCCACGCCGACCGCGACCGCAGCCCTTGTCAAAGGCCCGGCGAACTCCCGCTGACCTCCTGAGCTTTGCCCCTTTCCCCCGGGGAGCTGGAGGCTGTGGGTGATATCGAAAATAACAGGGTATCCGAATGACTGCATTATGGGGATTCCCCTGAAATCGACGACGAGATTATTGTATCCAAAGGATGTCCCCCGTTCGGTAATAAAGAGATTTTGATTCCCTGTTGAGATGAATTTATCAATGATGTTTTTCACATCCCAGGGCGCAAGAAATTGTCCCTTTTTGATATTCACCGGTTTCCCTGTTTTTGAAGCTGCAAGGACAAGGTCGGTCTGCCTGCAGAGAAAAGCAGGAATCTGTATGGCGTCGAGGGTATCTGCGGCGGCGTTTACTTCTTCCACGGAATGCACATCAGAGATCACCGGGATATTAAACTTGCTTCTCATATCAGAGAGTATCCGCAACCCCTTCTCCAGCCCGGGGCCTCTGAAAGAAGATAGAGAAGTCCGGTTTGCCTTATCATAGGAACTCTTGAACAGAAGGGAAAGGTTCAGTGCTGCGCATATCTCCTTTAATTTCCCGGCTGTATAAAAAACTACATCCTGACTCTCGATAGCGCAGGGCCCTGCGATGATAAGCAGGGGATTATTGCCTCCGAGTGTCGTGCTGCCTATCTGGATTTCTTTGGTCAAGCGTCTCTGCTTTTTTCTTCTGTGCCGATTTCCGGATACGGAAACAACGACCTCTTCTCATTGAGGGCTGCTCCGATAAACGCCCTGAACAACGGGTGCGGATCGGTTGGCCGTGATTTAAATTCGGGATGGAACTGGCACCCGAGGAACCACGGGTGGTCCTCGATCTCGACCATCTCAACGAGTTCGCCGTCAGGGCTCAGTCCGCTGATCTTCAATCCATGCCGTGTGAGAATGCCCTTATAGGCGTTATTGAATTCATACCGGTGTCTGTGGCGTTCAGATATCTCTTTCACGTTATATGCCCTGGAGGCCTGCGTATTCGGTTCGAGGACGCAGGGATATGAACCGAGCCTCATGGTACCTCCTTTGTGGGAGGTCTCCGAGCGGACCTCAACCCGCTCCTTGTTAAAGTCATACCATCTCTCCATGAGATAGATGACCGGATCCTTGGTGTTCAGGTCGAATTCCGTGCTGTTGGCAGAGAGCCCGCATACATTTCTCGCAAACTCGATCACCGCGCACTGCATGCCGAGGCATATTCCAAAATAGGGGATCTTCTTTTCCCGCGCAAACTTAATCGCCTTGACCTTCCCCTCTATTCCCCGATATCCAAAACCTCCGGGCACGAGAATGCCGTCTGCTTCGGATAAATACTTTTCAGGGCCATGCACTTCAATCTCTTCCGAATCGATCCAGTTGAGATTCACCCGGGAATCGTTCGCAATACCGCCATGGATGAGTGCCTCCATGAGGCTTTTATAGGAATCTTTCAGGCCGGTATATTTCCCCACAATATCGATGGTTACTTCATGCCTGGGTTCCTTTATTTTCCTGATAACGTCTTTCCAGAGCGTGAGATCAGGCTCTTTGCCGTCCAGATTAAATTTCTTGCTGATAAGGTGATCGAGCCCTTCATTATGCAACATCAACGGCACTTCGTAGATCGTTTCAACATCTTTTGCAGAGATGACGGCGTCGATATCAAGGTTGCAGTGGAGCGCGATCTTCTTCTTCACTTCCGGGGGAAGCGGCCGCTCTGTTCTGCATAAAACGATGTCCGGCTGGATTCCGATCTCCCTGAATTCCTTCACGCTGTGCTGTGTTGGTTTTGTCTTGATCTCGCCGGATGCCTTTATAAAGGGGATAAGGGTCAGATGGATATAGAGGACGTTTTCCCTGCCTACGTCATATCTGAACTGACGTATCGCTTCAAGAAACGGGAGACTCTCAATGTCTCCGATGGTGCCGCCGATCTCAACGATCACGATGTCATAGTCGTTGCTGACCGTTTTTATGGCCCGCTTGATCTCGTCTGTAATATGCGGAACGACCTGTACGGTCTCCCCGAGATAATCCCCCCGTCTTTCTTTTGTGATCACATTGTAGTAAATCTTTCCGGTCGTAAAGTTGTTGGCCTGTGATGTCCTGATCGACGTAAACCTCTCATAGTGGCCGAGGTCAAGGTCTGTTTCCGCACCGTCGTCAGTGACAAAGACTTCACCATGCTGGAAGGGACTCAATGTGCCGGGGTCGACGTTGATGTAAGGGTCTAATTTCTGAAGGGTGACCTTCAGCCCTTTTGCTTCGAGAAGCGCTCCAGTGGCAGCTGCGGCAATCCCCTTGCCGAGCGATGAAACCACACCGCCTGTTACAAAGATATACTTAGCCATTTTTCCACCCTTTCCAGGTCTTCGGGAGTATCAACCCCATAGGTTTCCACAAAGGTTTCCTTTACCTTTATCCTTATTCCGTTTTCGAGCGCACGCAATTGCTCAAGCTTCTCTGTTTTTTCCAGCTCAGTGGGCTGCATGGCAGCAAGTGAAAGAAGCGTATCCCGCCTGTAACTGTACATACCGATATGCTTGTAATAACACGGCATCCGGATTTCCGAGTGACGGGCATGCGAGGGAATCGGGGCCCTCGAGAAATAAAGGGCAAACCCCTCCCTGTCGAAAACAGCCTTTACAACATTCGGGGCATTGATTTCTTCGGTATTTTCTATCTTTTTGACAAGGGTTCCTATGGAAGCTCGTTGATCACTGAGGAGAGCAATCACGTCATCGATCATTTCAGGCCGTATGAGCGGTTCATCCCCCTGCACATTCACAATTATATCATACTTCATGGAAGCGGCGACTTCCGCTATTCTGTCTGTGCCGGAGGGGTGCTTCTGATCGGTCATGACCGCCTTCCCTCCGAACGCAAACACCTTTTCGAATATCGTCTCGCTGTCTGTTGCCACTATAACGTCTTCTGCGAGCGTTGCCCTTTTTGCATTTTCAAACACATGCTGAATTAAGGGTTTGCCTTTCAGGGGGTATAAGGGCTTGCCCGGAAATCGGGTTGATTCATAGCGGGCAGGAATAATGACTATTGAAGCCATAATAGGATAACTTGATGTACATTATATACTTATTTGACTGTCTTGACAATACCTTTTCATACACAGTATAGTTGGATCTTGATAAGAAATTCAGAATTGAAAGATATCCTTATGTCATCTTCTGTCATTCCGGCTTGTCCGGAATCATTCTGCTGTTTCTTCGATTAAGAGGATTGCTCTGAAAATAGATTCCCGGCAAGCGGGAATGACAATTTTTCTATTTCATTGAGAAAGGCTATATAATCGTTGGATATCTCGACAATTGTACGACAGATCGTTGTTTCGGCGTTTCCGATATTAATCGCTATTACCTTTCATGAACTCTCTCACGGGTTTGTAGCAAACAAACTGGGAGATCCGACGGCAAAAATGATGGGCAGGCTCACCCTTAATCCCCTTGCCCATATCGACCCGTTCGGTACGATACTCATGCCGATTATGCTTATCATTTTCACCAACGGTCAGTTTGTCTTCGGTTACGCAAAACCTGTCCCGATAAACCCGGCGAACTTCAAAAATCCGAGGAGGGATATGGCCATTTCAGCGGCTGCAGGTCCTGTCACAAACCTCATTTTAGCGGTCGTAAGCATCTTCATCCTTAAGGGCATTATTGCCCCGTTGTCGTTGGTCGTCCCTGAATCGGTAAGTTCAGCCATCCTGACCCCCTTGTTCCTGATCTTCCAGTCGAGCGTCGTCTACAATGTCGTCCTCGCAGTATTCAACATGATCCCGATTCCTCCGCTGGACGGAGGAAGGGTATTGACCGGGCTTTTACCCTACAAGCATGCTCTATCGTTCAGCAAGATCGAGCCGTTCGGATTTATCATCGTTATTCTCCTGATCGCAACGGGCTTTACCAATTATTTTGTTGTGCCGGTCGTAAACTTCTTCTTAACTATCCTGCAGCTCTTTTAGAGGCAGAGCAGAAATAACATTATTGAGTGAGGAAATGAATTGATGATGAAGGAAAGAGTCTTAAGCGGAATGCAGTCAAGCGGCAAGGTGCATCTTGGCAACCTTATCGGCGCCCTGAACAATTGGGTAAAACTGCAGGACCGCTATGATTGTTACTATTTTGTCGCTGACTGGCATTCACTGACAACAGGGTATGCAGACCCGTCAACCATTAAGGAATCCACCAGAGACCTTCTCGTTAATTTTCTGGCAGCAGGGCTCGACCCTGAAAAATGCACGATCTTCATCCAGTCAAAGGTGCTTGAGCATGCAGAGCTGCATCTGCTGCTGTCAATGATCACCCCTGTCGGATGGCTCGAAAGGGTCCCGACCTACAAGGAAAAACAGCAGGAACTCAAAGATAAGGATTTATCGACCTACGGGTTCCTTGGATATCCGCTGCTCCAGACTGCGGATATTATCATTTACCGGGCAAAATACGTCCCTGTAGGGATCGACCAGGTGCCGCATCTGGAGATAAGCCGTGAAATCGCCCGCCGGTTCAATTTTCTCTATAAGGAAATCTTTCCGGAACCAGAGGCATTGCTGACTGAATTCCCCAAAGTAGTCGGTGTCGACGGGAGAAAGATGTCGAAAAGCTACGACAATGCAATCTATCTTTCTGACGAACCCAAAGTAGTCGAGCAGAAGCTGCGAACAATGATGACCGATCCTGCACGGGTAAAAAGGACTGATAAGGGAAATCCTGAATTATCTCCCGTCTATCAGCTGCACAAAGTCTTCTCTTCAAAAGAAGAGCAGGCAGAGGTTGCACAGGGTTGCGTAACAGCAGGCATCGGCTGTATCGATTGCAAGAAGATCCTTATCAGGAATGTCTTTAAGGTCATGGAACCGATCTGGTCAAAGAGAACCGAGCTTATCAATAGTCCTGACCTCCTCGATGATATTGCGGCAAAAGGCACTGAGAAGGCAAGGAAAGTCTCTGAAGAGACCATGCGCCTCGTGCGCGAGGCAATGGGGTTGTACTAAAACTTTATTCCGAAGTCCGGAAGTAATCTGCTGAATACCCTTATCTGGTCGGTGAGGAGCAGAACCCCGAAGATGATGAGGAGCAGGCCGCTGGCGATCATGATCACCCGCATGAATTTTGCGATTTTCGGAGAATAGCTCAAAAAGACATTAATTGCGAGCGCTGACAGAAAGAACGGAATCGCCATTCCAAGCGAATACACAGCAAGCAACTGAAATCCATACAGGGCAGACCCTTTGGCGCCGGCATAAACGAGAATCGCTCCCAGAATAGGACCAATGCACGGACTCCAGCCCGCGGCAAAGGTCATTCCGACAATAAAAGTCCCGATATAGCCTGCGGGCTTCCCGCTCAGGTGTATCTTTTTCTCCCTCATAAGAAAATCGAGTTTCAGAAACCCCGCGATAAAGAAGCCGAAGATGATAACGAGTACGCCGCCGATGATCCGTATCATGTCCATGTACTGAAAGAAAAAGCCCCCTATTGCAGATGAAGAAATGCCGAGGCCGATAAATACCGAAGAAAACCCCGCGATGAACGCAAGCGAATTTGTCATGGTCAGGAAGTGGACCCTTTTTCTGTCGACGCCGACCGTCAGGTCTTTAAACGAGATGCCGGTGATGAAAGAGACATAAGAAGGGATCAGAGGAAGAACACAGGGAGAGAGAAATGATAGTATGCCCGCAAGAAAGGCTAAAGGAAAAGAGATGTCCTGCATAGAGATATTTTAATGCAAAATATTCCTAAAAGATATGATTTGACATCAGATATCCAACCGCTGAGTTGAGTTCCTCTCAAACCCTGCACACAGCTAATGCTATTTGGGAGTGTCTAACACCTGCTTATACGCACCAGGCATAAATCAAAGTTGTTTCAGACGGATTCCCGGTTTGCTTTGCTTGCAGAAAGGATATGTTGTTCAGTTCTTACTACAGCTTATAAACAGGCGCTGCTTAATCCAGCGGGGTCCCGTCCTTGAGGTCTTCGTAGAAGCTTCTGAGATCCGGCAGCTCCTTTTGCGCCATGATTTTCATTGCGCTTCTTGGATGTTCGTTTAATACGCCAGTGATCAGGTAAGGGATATGATAACCCCATTCAATTTCCGCCTTCATTGGAACAAAAATATCCTGGATAATCTGAATAAGCGGTCTGATATCAAATTTTGGGTTTTTCAGGAAAGAAAGCAGGAGCTCAAGCGGGCAGTTGCCTGCGCCTCTGCCCATGCCGTAAAGGGTAGCGTCAAGACGGTTGATTCCCGCGATAATGCCTTCTATGGTATTTGCGAAAGCCAGTTGCTGGTTATTGTGATTGTGTATGCCGAGCTCTTTGCCGGGTAATGCGCTAAAATATTTCTTTGCCAGAAAATGGATCTGTTCTGAATATAAGGAGCCGTAGCTGTCTACAAGATAAATAACCGGCACATAACTTTTGGAGAGATCATCGAGCGCTTCATCAAGGTCCCTTTCCAGAACCTTTGACACAGCCATAAGGTTTATCGAAGCTTCATACCCTTTATCCAGACATTCATGCGCAAGAGCGATCCCTTTATCTATCTCTTTCGCATAACAGGCCACTCTTATCATATCGAGGATGCTGTCCTTTTTTTGCGGGATATCTTGCGAATCGATCCGCCCTATGTCAGCCATGGCGGAAAGCTTCATCGTAGTCTGCATATCGCCGACGATTCTTTTTATATCATCTTCAGTGCAGAATTTCCAGGCGCCGTGTTCGCCCCGCGAAAAATATTTTTCGGAGGACTTATATCCTATCTCCATATAATCAACCCCCGCCTCTGAAAGAGCAAGGAAGACCTTTCTGACAATCTCATCGCTGAACTGCCAATTGTTGATCAAACCGCCATCGCGGATGGTGCAGTCGTGAACCTTAATCTGTGGACGATACATGTAACTCTACCTCCAATGGGATTTCAACTCTAAATAAGATTTAGAAGCCTGATTTTCTATTATACAAAAAACACAAACCGCCTATGCCGGAATAAATAAGTTTGACGGTATTAACCCAAAAACTATTCAGTGATGAGCGGTAAAAAGCTTCTCTTTTGCAAGGGGAAGCGCTATTCGGAAATGACTTATTGAATATTCTCGGCAAACTTCCTTGCGAGCCCGGTGATTGAAGACCAATCGCAAACCGCCAGCAGTTCTTTTTTCAGGATGGCGGAACCTATGAGGATGCACGAGGCCTTGGCATGAAGATACTCGGGGACATTATCTAAATTAACTCCTCCGCTCAGCATGAATCTTACAAACGGCATCGGCGCCCGCACCGCCTTTAGGAAAGCAAGTCCTCCCATTTCAACGAACGGGAAGAGTTTGATTATATCGCCGCCTGCCCTGTACGCCCTGTAAATCTCCGTAGGAGTAGCGGCGCCGGGGATGGACACCGCGCCTTCTTTCTTTGTGAGTTTAACGATCTTTTCGTCCAGATGCGGGCTGACGATATAGGACGCCCCCGCCTTCAGAGCTTTCTTTAAATCGGAAAGGTTGAGCACAGTGCCTGCGCCTGTCAACACCCTTTTATCTTTGCTCAACTCCCTGACAACGTCTTCGGCGCCGGGCACACTGAACGTAACCTCCACCAGATGTATACCTCCCTCAATACAGGCAATGGCGGCGTTGTACGCCTTTTCAGGAGTGTCCGTCCGAACAGCGACCATAAATTGATGCTTCTCTATCGTCTCAAGGATTGTCAGGAAAACCTCCGGCTATTTACTGAGTTCCGCATTCCGAGGGGTCCCCCTTAATCTTCTCTATTGCGTGGGGAAGTATGTCTATAATCACTTCAAGGTTTTCTTTTACTGCTTTCGGGCTTCCGGGAAGATTAATAATGAGCGTCCTGCCTCTGACACCAGCCACCGCCCTTGAGAGCATCGCCCTTTTTGTCTTCTTATAGCCTTCGAATCGCATCGCCTCGGCAATGCCCGTAACTTGCCTGTCGATTACCTCGATGGTTGCGTCCGGGGTAACATCTCGCGGCGACAGGCCTGTTCCGCCGGTAGTGAGGATCAGATCAACCTTTTCAGCGTATTCGATGAGTTTTCCTTTAATGAGCTCCTTTTCGTCAGGGAGGACGTCATAAAAACGGATCTCACCATTTATGCCTTTCAGTATATTCTGGATTAAAGGACCGCTGAGGTCTTCCCTCTCGCCTTTTGATCCTTTATCGCTCAGCGTTAATACGGCAACAGTTATCATCAGTGAACAGTAGATAGTAGGTAGTAGATAGTAGGCAGGATGTATAAAAAATTTTCCCTGCTTGTTTTCTACTGTATCCTTACTATTATCTCATCTCCTTCTTTTATCGTACCGCCCTTCAGCACTTTCACAAAAATCCCCTCTTTCGGCATTACGCATTCTCCGGCCTGCTTATATATCTCGCAGCGCGTATGACATACTTTGCCGATTTGGCTCACCTCGACCTCGGTCTCTTTTCCGATGGTCATTTTTGTTCCGACAGGCAAAACAACGAGATCCAGTCCTTCTGTGGTGATATTTTCCGCGAAATCGCCGGGGTGTACGTTAAACCCCAATCCCTGCATTTTTTTGATGCTTTCAAGGGCGAGGAGACTCACCTGCCTATGCCATTTGGAAGAAGCATGGGCATCGCCTGTCATGCCGAAATTTGCCTCCAGGGACGCTTCTTCGACAGGTTTTTTCCTGACGCCTTTCTTGTCGCTGATGTTGACGGAAACTACTTTGCCTTTCATTCGTATCGCCCTGTTTCATATGCGGAGCGTATGTGAGCCGGGGAGCGAGTATTTGAGCGGGTTTTTTTGCCGATAGTCAATGCACAAATATTTGAATAATAAAGAGGCAAAAGCCTCGCAGGGAGGAACGACCGAGAATGAGCGAAAATACTCTCTCTCCGGCGATTTCCCC
>Ga0209253_10003740_pt1 | contig 13312 bp, 9 predicted proteins | sample FrelakmetBRP12BR_FD_187145 | JGI IMG/M metagenome (GOLD analysis project Ga0209253, IMG submission 187145) | Freshwater lake sediment microbial communities from the University of Notre Dame, USA, for methane emissions studies - BRP12 BR (SPAdes)... | ecosystem: Environmental > Aquatic >...
CATAAGCCGACCTTAGCCAAGCACCGTCAGGTCAGCCGGCACCGGCGCGTTCAGACACCCTTCTGAGGATGTCCCAGAAGGCCCCGCGGTATCCCTGGCAGATCGCCTCCACCAACCGGCTGTTGTCACTGTAGTTGTAGTTCATGTCCCCGGCCTGCGGCGGCTTCATGAAGAGGAATCGCTCGTCGCCGTCTATCAGCTTCTCCAGGTACTGAGCGGCGTCCTCGCCCAGTTCTGCCGAAAGATAGAAGATCGGCCTGAAGAAGCGGTCGTTGCCCTCAACAGCGCCGTGCAAATGGGGATTGGATTTCAGTGGTCCCGACTGCCTGATCATCTCGGCCAGGCGCGTACCCCGGAAGACGCGAACTCCCATGGCCGCGCCTACGCGCTCAGGAGACATCTGCTTCATAGCCTCGATCGTCCGACTCAGGCTTTCCCTTGTCTCTCCGGGTCCGCCCAGCAGGAGGTCATACATGAACACCAGGCCTTGCTCATGGCAGGCCGCCGCAGTATGCCGGAGATCGTCCACACCGAAATCCCGCCCCAGCGTCCGCAGAATTCCGTCGTCGCCGCTGTCCACCCCGAAGTCTATGCCCCGGCACCCCGCCCTCCGGTACAGAGCCGCCATCTCACTGGTGAAGGGCACCGGGCTGGCGTAGGCATACCACCCTATCTTCTCCCCCAGGCCCCTCCGGACGATTTCGCGGCAGACCTCCTCGGCATGAGAATCAGGCAGGTTGAATTCGGCATCGCAGAGATGGAGGCAATCGATGCCCTGCGCCAGGAGCGTTTCGATCTCGGCGGCCACACTCTGCGGCGAGCGGCACCTCGAGGCGCGGCCCTTGCTCGCCGCGTCCACGCAGTAGATGCAGCCTCTGTTGCACCCGCGCTTGGTCTCGATGCTCCCCATGCCGCCCTCGGCGAGGTAGCACCGATTGTCCACCGTCGATCGACTGGGCGCCTCGGCGCTGTCCAGGCTGCGCCACGCCGGAGCCTTGCGCCAGAACCCGAATGCGTCCCTGTAGACCAGGCCTGGGACTGACCGGTGGTCATCGCCAGCAGCCAGCTTCTGTACCAGGAGGGGCAGCGACTCCTCGCCGTCGCCCACGATTCCGAGGTCAAGTTCGCAATAAGCGAGAACATCCTCGGGCATGATGGAGAAGCCTGATCCGCCCACGATGATGGGCGCGGCTGTACGACGGCGCAGGTAGTCCGTGACTTCCTTGAAACCAGGCAGGAAGAACTCCTGGCTGGCGAAGGTGGTGTCGTCGATATTCCGCAGCGTGACGCCTACCGCGTCCACTGTGCTGTGAGTGAAGTAGCCATCGATGGCCGCCTTCCAGTCCTGGCAGAAGCAGAGATCCAGCACATCCGCTTGTATGCCCTGCTTGGTAAGCGCGTGCGCCAGGTAGTCCAGGGCAATCGGGGTGACCGGCGGCTTCATCCGGTTCGGGTTGACCAGGAGGAGTCGGTGGGCCATGGATCGGCTTTACCGCGAATCCTTCTCCCGCTCCGCCTTCTCCAGGGCATCCAGGAACCAGTTCGGAGCGCGGGGTGGCTCTTGGCGTCGGGGCGCGATGGTCGGTTTCTGGGGAGCAGGTCGCTTCTCAGGTGGAGAATTGGGCTGTTTAGCCGCCTGCGGGTCCTGGCGCATGGAAAGCGAGATGCGGTGGCGCTCCTTGTCCACCTCCAGGACGGTGACGGTGACCCTCTGCTGCACCTTAACCACGTCGGTCGGCGTTCGCACGAAGTGGTCGGAAAGCTGGCTCACATGCACCAGCCCGTCCTGATGGATGCCTATGTCGACGAAGGCCCCGAAGTTCGTGACGTTGGTGACGATCCCCGGCAGCTTCATGCCCGGCTGGAGGTCGTCGATCTTGTTGACTGCCTGGGCAAAGGCGAAGGCCTCGAACTGGACACGCGGGTCGCGCCCGGGCTTGGCCAGCTCATCCAGAATGTCGGTCAGCGTTGGCAGTCCCACAGTCTCCGACACATACTTGTTCAGGTCAATCTGGCCGCGCAGTTCCCGGCTTCGGATGAGGTCCGCGACAGAACAGCCCAGGTCCGCCGCCATGCGATCCACGACGGCGTAGCTCTCGGGGTGAACCGCGCTCCGATCCAGGGGGTTCTCGGCGTCGCGGATGCGCAGGAAGCCGGCCGACTGCTCGAAGGCTTTGGGTCCCAGCCGGGATACGTTCCGAAGCTCCTGCCGGCTCCTGAATGCACCCTTCTGGTCACGATGGGCGATGATATTCTTGGCCAGCGCCGGGCCGAGTCCGGACACATAGGTCAGCAGTTCCTTGCTGGCCGTGTTCACCTCCACACCTACGCCATTGACACAGCTCATCACCACGTCATCCAGGCTGCCCTTGAGCTTGGCCGGCTCAACGTCGTGCTGGTACTGGCCAACGCCGATGGACTTGGGGTCGATCTTGACCAGTTCCGCCAGCGGGTCCATGAGACGCCGCCCGATCGACACAGATCCGCGCACGGTGACGTCCTGGTCGGGAAACTCCTCGCGGGCCACCTCTGACGCCGAGTAGATGGAAGCTCCGCTCTCATTCACCAGGACGACGGGGATCGACTTGGGCAGATCGAGGGCTCGTACTGCGGCCTCTGTCTCGCGGCTGGCCGTGCCGTTGCCGATGGCGACGGCCTCAATCGTGAACTGCTGCACCAAATCGAGGAGAGTCTTTCCGCCTTCCGCGGCCTGTTTCTCGGAGTGGGTCAAGAAGACGGTGGTGTGGTGAAGCAGCTTGCCTTGCCGGTCCAGGCAAGCCACCTTGCAGCCGGTGCGGAATCCGGGGTCGAGTGCCAGCACCGCTTTCTGTCCCAGCGGTGAGGCCATAAGGCACTCGCGGAGATTCCGGGCGAACACCCGGATGGCCTCGTCGTCGGCGCGTTCCTTGGCTTCGCGCCGGATGTCAGTCTCTATCGAAGGCGCCAGCAATCGTCCGTAGCTGTCCCTCACGGCCTCGGAGACTTGCTGCGATGCCGGGCTTTCCCCTTTGACGTAGCGCTGCTCGAGCAGCGAAAGCGCCCTCTCCTCATCCGGCCGAATGGTGAGCTTCAAGAACCCTTCGGCCTCGCCGCGCAGCATGGCCAGCACCCGATGGCCGGCAGCCTTCCTCACTGGTTCTTCCCACTCGAAGTAGTCCCGGTACTTGGCGCCCTCCTTCTCCTTGTCTTTGGCCACTTTGCTCTGGAACAGGCCCTCGCGGGCGAAGAGGTCCCGCATCATCTGGCGCGTCTCGGCGTCCTCGTTCACCCATTCGGCGATGATATCGCGCGCCCCGGCCAAAGCATCCCCAACGCTGGTCACTCCCAGTTCTTGATTGATGAAAGCCTCCGCTTCTTTGACGGGATCAACGGACGCATCCTGAGCAAAGAGCGTGTTGGCCAGCGGCTCCAGCCCCTTCTCGCGGGCTATGGTGGCCCGGGTGCGCCGCTTCGGGCGGAACGGCAGATAGATATCCTCCAAAGCGGACATGGCCTGAGCTCCGGCGACGGCAGCCTTCAACTCGTCGGTGAGCAGCCCGCGCTCTTCCAGGGACTCCAGAATCGCCTCGCGCCGCTTGTCCAGCTCGGCCATGTGAGCCAGGCGGTCGCGCACGGCGGTGATGGCCACCTCATCCAGCGAGCCCGTCATTTCCTTGCGATAGCGGGCGATGAAGGGGACGCTGGCGCCCTCGGCCAGCAGAGCCTGGACAGCCTGCACCTGATTGTGGGCGACGCCGAGCTCACCGGCTATGGTGGTGGCATAGGCTGTAGTCATAGTGGTTTCTCCTCTTCCGCGGTCAGGTGCACGGGCGTGTTGCCGATGATCATGCGTGGATCACTGGCTGATCAGCTGGCTTCATTCTACGATCATTGCGCCGAGCAGGCAATTCGGGGGGCGGGCGTGGGAAAGTGAGAGGGTGTGCAGGTTGCTAGTTGGGGTTGAAGAGCACGACCACGACGTCGCCGTCCTGTACCTCGTAGGCCCGGCCTTCGACCCGCTGCTTGCCCGCCTTGGCCACAGCAGCCTCGCTGCCGAGTTTGACCAGGTCCTCGCAGTGGATGACCTCCATGCGGATGAAGCCCTCTTCCATATCTGTGTGGATTTTGCCGGCAGCCACGGGTGCTTTGTCGCCGCGGTGGCAGGTCCACACATGAACTTCTTTCGGTCCAGCGGTGAAGAAGTTAACCAAGCCCAGCATGCGGTTGGCCGCCCGCAGCAGCCGCTCCATCGAGGATTCCTGTAGGCCCAGAGCAGCCAGGAACTCCGGCCGTTCCGCCGGATCGAGACGGCTGATTTCGGCTTCGTCTCGCCCGCAGACAGCGACCATCTGAGCGCCCTCAGCGTCGGCGATGCCTTGCAGCGCCTTCACGTGTCTGTTGCCGATGTCGTCCATGGACTTGATATTGGCCACATACAGAACCGGCTTCAGCGAGACCAGGTGGCACTCCCTGATGTTGGCTAACTCCTGCGGGCTCAGGTTCTGGCGGCGCGCTGGAATACCCTGATCAAGCGCGGCCTTAACCTTTTGACAGTCGGCTACCTGGCGGGCCACGTCGGCATCAGTGCGGGCTTTTTTGGCCAGTCGATTGATCTTGTTATCGAGCGGCAGGCTATCGAACACCATCATTTCGAGGTCAATGGTCTCCACGTCCCGCGCCGGACCTATTGTGTCGTAGGCAAAGGGAACGCTTTGGTCTTCGAAGCAGCGGACTACGTGCAGCAGTGCATCAACGTCCTTGAGATGCCCTAGCAGCTTGGCTCCTCGACCGTCAGCGGCCGTCGATCCTGCAGTGAGGCCGGGAATGTCCACCACTTCGAGCGTGGCCGGCGTTATCTTGGGAGGCTGATAGATGCCAGCCAGGGCTTCGATGCGCTGGTCCGGAATGCCAACGGCCGCCCGGTTCAGCTCGGAGCCGTTGTAGCTGGCCGCGCCCGCAGCTGTTATGGCGTTGAAGATGGTAGTCTTGCCGCAAGAGGGCAGGCCGACTAGCCCGCAGTTGAGTGCCGTTCCAGGTTCCTTTCAGCGATCAGGCAAGCGTGGACAGCTCAAATGTCATCGACTTGCGCCGTCGAAATGCATACTCCAAAGTAGATATTGTAGCTGATTCGGGCTCCCGGTTCAAAGCGGACTGCTTATCTATATCTCCAGTCCGATGCGGAGTCCATCAGCCATGGCCTCGGCTATCCCTCTCGGCTCCACGCAGTCTCCGGCGCAGTACACCTCTGGCACCACACCTTTCAGGCCCTCCAGGAGCGCCTGGTCCGGGCTGCCCCCGGCAGCGATTACGACCGTGTCAAACGCAATCGTCTTTTCCTGCCCTTCCTTGTTGGTGATCGACAGGCTGCCCTTCATGAACTCCTGACACTTCACGCTTGTCAGAACGGTCACTTTCATATAGTCCAGTCTGGCTAGAAGCATCCTTCGCAGGGCCAGCGGCATCACACCGGCCACCTCATCCAGCATCTCCACGACGGTCACCTTCTTGCGCTGTTTGGCGAGGTACTCGGCGGTCTCGCAACCCACCAGCCCGCCGCCGATAACGACTACGGTGTCACCGACTTTGGCCCCGTTCAACACTTCCTTGGCGGTGACGACGCTGGCATTGCCGATTCCCGGAATAGAAGGCAGGATGGTGATCACTCCTGCAGCCAGTACCACCACGTCCGGCTTGGCCTCGGATATCAGTTGATCCGTAGCCTCAACGCCTAGCTTCACGTCGACGCTCCTCTTCGTCATTTGGCCAGTCAGGTACTCCAAGAAGGGCTTCATGTTGTCCTTGTGCGGCGGGACTATGGCCTCCAGCAACTGCCCGCCCAGCTTGTCCTGCTTCTCATACAGGGTTACCCGATGACCCCGCAAAGCGGTTACTCTGGCCGCTTCCATCCCGGCAGGTCCACCGCCAACCACAAATACCCTCTTACTCTTCTCCGGTGGCTTGACCTCAGACTCCCGCTCTCTGCCCACAGCAGCATTGACCGAGCACATGATGCCTTTCCCCTTGACCGTTTGATTGTCGATGCAGCGCAGGCAGCCGATGCAGGGCCTGATCTCGTCCACTCTACCTGCCTCTGCCTTTATCGGGAGGTCAGGATCCGCGATCAGCGCTTTTCCCATGGCGATGAGATCGGCCTGCCTCTCCTGCAGTGCCTTCTCTCCGAGCTCCGGGGTGATCCGGCCCGCGGCGATCAGCGGAATTCTCACGGCCTTCTTCAGTCCGTCCATGAAGGGAAGGAGTCCCCCGGGAGCTTCTGCTGTTGACGGAGGCAAACGAGGGATAATACCCCAAAGCATGGCGGCAATCTCCAAGGCATCCGCCCCGGCCTCTTCGGCGATGCGGGCGATCTGCTGGGCTTCTTCGACCGTGATGCCGGCGCCAGGGCCGAGCTCCATGGCGCTGATCTTGCACAGCACGGGATAGTCCGGGCCCACACCAGCCCTGACGGCCTGAACGATCTCAGTCAGGAACCTGGCCCGGTTGCCCAGACTTCCCCCGTACTCATCCTGACGGGCATTCGCCGTGGAGGACAAGAACTGCGCCACCAGGTAATAGCCGGTGCTGTGGATCTCCACACCGTCAAAACCGGCCTGCCTGGCCCTCTGAGCTGCCGCGGCAAACTTGCGGACCAGGTCCTTGATCTCAGCAAGCGCGAGCTCCCGGGGCATCTCGCCTTCATAGCCGACCTGGGTCCCATAGGGCATGGGAATCGGCGAGGGAGCCACCGGTTGAATACCGGTGATCGCAGATTTGGTTCCCCTGCCGCCGTGCTGAAGCTGGAGCACTGTCCGGGAGCCATGCTGGTGGATGGTTTCCGCCAGCCGGCTCAAACCCGGGATGAACCTGTCGTTGTCTATGGCCAACTGGAACGCGGTGGTCTTGCCCACCGGGGCATCGACGCATGTTGTTTCCACAATGATCAGGCCGACACCGCCTCTGGCTCGTTCCCTGTAGTAGCAGACGACTTCCTCAGTGACGTGGCCGTCGGGCGTGCCCATGTTGGTTCCCATTGGTGGCATGACGATGCGGTTCTTGATCTCCATCTTCCCGATGTGCGTCGGTTCAAACAACTTCGGGAACTGTTTCGCACTGTTCAAATGTGAGCCTCCTTCGTCCGCGTGTGCCGCGAGCTTGTGCTCGTGATTATCCGGACAACTGCTCTTCTAGTCCTGAACATACAAGTGATATTTTATGTGCAGACTGGCCCGTTGTTCCAGCCAGTGATTGCACAATCTGCCGCAGGGAGGTGGCCGAATGATAGGAGCCGTAATCTCGAAGCTGGCGCGGCGCGGTGCCATGAATGAGCTGAACCACAGACGCAAGGACAAGATGATCGCCAGCTACGCGGACGAAGCTGTCATTACCTACCCTGGCAAGATGTCGGTCAGCGGCACCCGCAAGGGAAGGGCGGCGGCGAAAGAGTTCTTCGACAAGTACTTCGATCAGTTTGTCGAGCAGCACTGCGTGGCCAGAGAGACATACATCAAGAACATGTTCGGGCTGGCACTGACCAATACCATCGCCATAAGGTTTCACGCCAGAAGAACCAACAAGGCCGGCAAGACGCTGGAGAACACGGGCATAACCGCCCTGAAGATCAGGGGTGGCAGGGTCGTTGAACTGTAGGATTTCTGCTTCGACGTAGAGAAACTCCGGGAGATGTGGGGCGAGTAGACTTCTTCGCATAGCTGAGAGAACTGCCAGTGGCTGTGGCGCATTGCTAGGATGGCTGCCCCGGTTCTTCCGCCTTGCCTGCCTTGTAGTAAGGCGATTGGCTCAGCATCCACCAGCGGACTAACGGTGACAGCAAGCGTAGGAGAATCCTCATCGGGCCCAGGGATGCCGCGATCTCCCTGGTGAAGTCTTCAAAGGAGTGCCGCTGGTAGTGCAGAAGCCTCTGGCTTTCGGTCGTGTCGATCCAGTCGGAGAAGGCGCAGGCTGTGGTAGCGAAGGCTTTGTCCGGCAGACGTCCGATGCCCATAGAGTCCATCATCCGCCCGACGAAATCCCGGAAGTACACCTGGCTGCTGACCCCGCCGCCGATGAGAAGTATCTTGCCCCACACTTCATCACAGGTCACCGCGTTGGCCAGAGCCAGCCCCACGTCGTCGGGATGCACGAATTCTGTGCGCTGACCGGGAGGAGTATCGAACATCTTTGGAGTGAAGCCGCCTAGTGATTTCGGAGGAACGACGCTCAGGCGGAAGATCGCCCAGTCCAAGCCGGACTCCCTGACCATTGTCTCGCATTCCACCTTGTGGCGGTTGTAGTTATCCATCGGTTGTAGGGGATCGAAAACAGTTCTGGGCGGCAGCCTGTGCTGACACGCCCCGTAGACGCTGAATGAAGAGATGAAGATGATCCTGGGTCGCGAAGCAAAGGCCTTGCAGGCTTCGATGACATTCCTGGTGCCACCGACGTTGACCGCCTCGGCGAATTCGGGCCTGTCATCACTTGCAGGAGGCAGGATGAAGGCAGCATGAATGACTACCTCTTGACCCTTCACGGCAGCCGCTACGTCACCAACTTGCCGCAGATCGCCCCAGAGAAGGTTGACGCGGGTCCTGAATGAACGGGCATTGCTGGCATTGGCCCTCGTTTTGAGGTCGAAACACGTGACCTCGTGTTTCTGGGCTAGAAGCTCGGCCAGGCAGCTCCGGCCAACATTGCCCAGCCCTCCGGTTACCAGAACCCTCATGACCGCACGCTACTCCTCTTCCACAGCTTATCGGCCACTGCGCAGGTCGGGTTCATGCCCGCACGCCGTGGCTCTGTGCCGTCACTACTTCGAGGAGACCCTCTCATCAACCAGAAATGACCGCGTCTTCGCCCTGTCCTGGAACTTCTCCTCGTCGGCGAGGAATACCTTGCCGACTTCCGTCTTGTAGTCACCCAGGACCTCCTGGACTTTCAAGGCGCCTTCCAGATCATCAAACCAGAACTCGGTGATGCAATCGAAGTCCGGCTGATCAGTGCCGGGCATCGCCACTGGGTAGTTGCGCACGTACTTGCTGAAGGTGGTGAGGTGCTTCAGGGCCAGCGGGGCGTGATGTTCTTCGTAGTACTTGACGAAGTCTTCGTGCGACATGCCTGGCTTCCTCTTGATAAGCGCGATGGTCTTAATCATGGCGTTCTGCCTCCTTCATCGATTGGCGCTGGCCGAGATAATCGATTCTTGAACTGAGAGGTCTGTGACCACAGATCCAGTGGCTGCGTTGATGGTCATGTCGTTCTCAGCCGTGTCTAAGAGTTCGGGTCGCTGATTCGGTTCGAGGTTCACTCGGACGATAGCAGCGCCGCCCCGTGGTTGTCAAGGTGTTGTGCCAGGAAAACAAGAGGGCAGTTGCCGGATTTTGACTGAGGTGGAGACACGGATGTATAGTGGCGACGTCACGCGATGTAGCGCAATTGCTGGAACCAGGTCAGCTGGGCGGCTCGGCCTGGGAAAGGAAGGCAGGCAATGAGAACACTGAAGAACGAGAAGATACTCTTTGCCGGACTGACTGGTCAGATCGGCTTTCCGCTGGCTTTGCGTCTGGCCGCGGACAACGAAGTGTGGGGTATCGCCCGCTTCAGAGATGAAGGCAAGCGGAAGGAACTCGAGAAGGTTGGGGTGAAGGCATGCCCCATGGACCTGGCGCGACCTGAGTATGCCAAACTGCCGCATGATTTCACCTGCCTGATCCATTTTGCAGTGTACCAGGAGGGAGGTCTCGATTTCGACGAGGCGTTGCGGGTGAATGCCGAGGGTACCGGTCTTCTGATGGCGCATTGCCGGAAAGCGAAGGCTGCCCTGGTGATGTCAAGCTGCGCGGTGTATGCACTGCCGCAGTATCCCCATTACCCGGTCAAGGAGACTGACCCCCTGAACGGTCCTCAGTCGGCACATTGCCCGACATATGCCGTGTCGAAGACGGCGGAAGAGGCGGTGGCCAGAACCGCTGCGCGACAATTGGGACTTCCCACCACCATCGCCCGGATGAACGTATACTACGGCGAATACGGGGGACTTCCGCCGTGGCAATTCGAGTGGATGCTGGCAGGCATGCCGGTGCCGGTGCAGCCGAACCGCGCGTCCGTTTGCAGCCCCATCTACGAAGAGGACATCCACAACCACGTCGGCGGGCTTCTGGCTGCGGCCGGCGTCCCGGCCACCATCGTGAACTGGGGCGGAGACGAAGCGGTGGACGTGCGGACGTATTGCACGTATATGGCAGACATAAGTGGGGTGAAGCTCCAGTTCCAGGATGCCCCGGACGATCCTTTGGCGGCGAGAACGGTAGTGGCAGACAGTACGCGGCGAAGGGAGTTGGCTGGGGAGTGTCAGGTCAAGTGGCGGGAGGGAATGCGCAAGATGATTGCGGCCCGCCATCCGGAGATCAAGCTCAAGGCGTAGCAGGTGCAGAAGTCGAGGGCACACCGGGCAAGCTGCTGCTGACAAGTGTGTGACCTGAGCCCAAACCACTTTCCGAATTTCAATAGTCGCGCCGACGGAGGGATGAGACATTGAAGGCTCTGCAGAACGAGAAGATGCTGGTCACCGGTCCAACAGGCCAGATCGCGTTCCCGATGGCCGTGGAGCTGGCCAAACACAATGAGGTTTGGGGGATCGCCCGCTTCAAGGACCAGTCCAAGCGTGACCGTCTGGAGGCGTTGAAGATTAAGACGCGGGCAGTCGACCTGGCCAATCCGGATTTCCGCGAACTGCCCGATGACTTCACTGTCGTAATTCACCTGGCTGCCTTCATTGGACTCAAGCCCAACTTCGACCGGGCCTTGAGCGTGAATGCGGAGGGCACGGGACTGCTGATGAGCCACTGCCGGAAGGCTCGCGCTTTCTTCAGCATGTCGAGCTGCTCCGTATACGCGTCTCCGCAGGATCCCTACCACCCAGTCAAGGAGTCGGATGCGTTGTCAGGCGAGGCGTTGCCGTACTCGCCCACGTATATTGCGTCCAAGACGGCGCAGGAAGCGGTGGCCAGGCTTTGTGCGCGGCTCTTCAATCTGCCGACCACAATTGCCCGGATGAACGTGTCCTACGGCCCGAATGGCGGGCTGCCGGCGTACCAGTTCGACGCCATGATGGCCGGCCAGGCGGTGCAGGTCCTGGCCGACCGTCCCTCGGTTTGCAGCCCGATTTGCCAGGATGACATCAATTCACAGGTCGGAGGATTACTGGCTGCCGCCGCTGTTCCGGCTACCATCGTGAACTGGGGCGGAGACGATCCCGTGGACGTCGAGACCTACTGCTCCCTCATGGCCGACATCGCTGGTCTGAAGCCCAAGTTCGAGCATTCGAGGGATGGCATCAGACAGACTGTGACCGACAACACTCGCCGCAGAGAGTTGGTGGGCGATTGTCGGGTGAAGTGGCAGGATGGCATGCGGGAGATGATAGCAGCGCGTCATCCGGAGCTGAAGCTGAGAACCTAGTCGGCCGTGGCCATCATCCCACCAGTCTACAAAGAGAGGGTGCCACCGCTTGATAGACAGTGGCACCCCATGTGATCTTGCTCCAGCCAACTTTGCCGGTTTGCCTGGACCGGCCTACTTCGCCTGCCGCTTGGCCGCGTCCGCGCCCGCGCGCCGGCCCGCGAAAATGCAGTCCGCGATAGACGTCCCGCTGGCGAAATAGCCGTTGCCGCAGAGGCCCACGGCATTCCGTCCGGCGGCGTACAGTCCTTCGATGGACGATCCGTCCTTCCTCACCACCTGGCCCGTCTTCTCGTTCACCACCAAGCCACCCAGAGTGATGGCCGACACAGGCAAGCCCCCCTTCGTGAATACGGCAGAGAATCCCTGGAAGGACATATCCATGGCGTAGAACGGAGGCGTGTCCTGCGGGACGAAACGCTTGGGGAACTTGCCGAGCGGATCGGGCTGGCCGCTCATCGCAATCTCGTTGTATTGCTTCATCGTGGCTTCGAGGCCCTCTACTGACACGCCGATCTTCCTGGCCAGTTTCTCGAATGAAGGCGCCTTCTTGCGGCCCAAGTACAGCATAGGCATCATGGCCAGCTTCTGGAAGATGGCGCACTGGTCCTTCACATGGCTCTTAGCTTCCTCAAATGTCTTGCTGTCGAGAATGAGATAGGCATAGCCGCCGCCCTTCGTGGCTATGTACTGGCCCTGTTTGGCGCCGTACAGGTCCTCGCTGCAGAGTCGCTTGCCGTCTTTGCCCACCAGGACACCCTGCATCAGCGCCTCGGGCGGAACGTAGAAAGTCCACGCCGCCATCTTGTCCATATGCGATGTGATACCGCCGACGCTCTCTCCGAGCGCGATCCCTGAGCCGTCGTCGGCATAGGTGCCCAAGGGCATGACCTTGCAGAACAGGCTGTTGCACTCACCGACCATCTTCTTGTTGAAGATGAATCCGCCGGCTGCCAGGATGACACCCTTGCGCGCCTTGGCGCGGTACGGGCGAGAGCGTAGTGTCATGACAAGACCGGCGAGACCATTGAGCAGGCTCGCCATCGGGGGCATGTAGGTATTCAGCTTGGCGTTGACAAAGGTCATGGCACCATGGAATCGCCTCAGGAATATCGAGCTCGGTGGGATGGAATGTGACTCCACGCCTATCACCCGGCCGTCCTCTGCCTGGATGAGCTTCGTCACCTTGGTCTGGCACCGGACCTTGATCTTCTCATTCTTGCGGACCGTCTTCTCCAGGCCATGGAACAGCGTCAGGCCGGAGATGCCAGGGCCCTTGGCGCGGTGGCCGCGCGGCGCCGGCTTCGCTTTGGCCTTGTACGCGCCGTTATTCTCGCTTCCGGAAAAGTAGAGATAGTAGAGGTCAGTAGGGTAGGAAGTCTTGAACGGGCACATCGACCCCTCGAACGGAACGCCAGCCTCAGCCAGCCACTGGATGTCCGCTGCTGATCCTTCGCAGAAGCGGCGCAGCGTCTCGTCGGACATCACGCCATCGCCGACCTCCTGTTTCAGGTACTTGTACATCTCATCTGGGGTGTCATCGAACCCTGCCGCCTTCTGGTACGGCGTGCCGCCCCCTGCATAGATTATGGCACCACTGGCAGCCGTGGCCCCTCCCCCGTGAAAGCGGTCTAGTACCAACACCGAGGCTCCCTTCTGTGCAGCCTCCAGCGCGGCGCAAGCGCCGGCCCCGCCAAAACCTACTACTATGACATCAACCTCGGCATCCCACCTTCGCTTCTCCTGTTTGTCAGCCATTGTTGTCCATCTCTCCTTTCCCCCAGTGGGGAGCACCATCCTGAACTTGCCGCCTCTGACCCCGGATGCAGTGTCCTCCCGACAAGGGAGAATACCAACACACGGACGAATCGTCAACTCTGCG
>Ga0209253_10003742_pt1 | contig 13310 bp, 13 predicted proteins | sample FrelakmetBRP12BR_FD_187145 | JGI IMG/M metagenome (GOLD analysis project Ga0209253, IMG submission 187145) | Freshwater lake sediment microbial communities from the University of Notre Dame, USA, for methane emissions studies - BRP12 BR (SPAdes)... | ecosystem: Environmental > Aquatic >...
GGGACAAGACATCTTGGACCTCGCAAACGGCATGAACTTGGAAAGGGCCGCAAAGATGATCATGAAGCATCCAGTTCTAGCGATAAAAGTTGCGAAGGTTCTAATTTCATAGTCAACCTCTTGAGTGAACATCATTCGCACTAAACGCCATTCTATGCTCGGCGAAATGTTACATGACGGAAAAGCATTATCTACGAATCAAGGCTGCAACGCCGTACTATAATTTTGTTCGTAAGATTGCTTTTCCCTCTCTCAAACAGACTGTATTGGCAATACTACTAGTTGACTTTGTTGGAAGCATTTTGGCTTTCTACCTGTATTCTGGGTCTCTGCTTGGGCTGCCAGCAGCTCTAATGATGGGATTGCTGGTCTTGGCTTTTCCCTCAATCATATCAAATCCAGTGGTTGACCGGTTGGCATTGCGTAAGGACCCAGTCTTTAACCTACGTCGGTGCTTTGCTTTGTCCCTATTCTCTTCAGTCGTATTGATCGGAGGACTCGTGATAGGAGCTCTTGCAGGCAAGATGTTTCACACCTTCGCGTTCCCAGGCGATGCTTTCTACCTGGGCGTGTTCATTGCTGCTCCCTTTCGATGCATCGCCATCTTTTCAATGTCATCTGCAGACAGGATTTCGAAAGCTTTTTCAGCAGTCTTCGAACCCTTTCTCTCTTTGATTTCGGTCTCCTTACTTTTCCAACTTTCAGTCGAGAAGAGCTCACTTGCGTTTGTGGCCAGTTTTCTGATCAGCTTTGCATATGCAGCTCTGATATTGACGTATCTGGAGAAGGTGGGGATGGGTAGGATAGGAATATCTCCAACTCAACTGTTTCGAGGATTTCTTTCATCGATGCTTGACAAGAAGAGCGAACTGATCGAAAGACAACTTGAGAAGATCAGTTCAGAACAAGACCTGAATACTACAGTCTTAGAGTTCAGACAGAAGGGAAGTCAAAGTAATTCCGCAATACTTGTAGTATCAAATTTTCATCCTGGACCATTCTTGAACGTAGGCAGTAGCATCTTGCCTCAAGTGATGCAAGATTTCCTCGCAAAAGAAACGAATGCGATAATCGGGGTTCCACATGGAATATCTGGCCATGAGATGAATCTGGTATCCCAAGTTGAGAATCGGAAAGTCGTCGAAGAAGTGCTCAAAGCCACAGGCCTGCAAGACTTCCAGTCTATCGCAACGAAGCTTGTAAGGGCGAGTTCGGGAAATGCCACCGCTAGTTGTCAGGTCTTTGGTGAATGTTCACTGGTTACGATAACTCTCTCACCAAATGATATGGAGGATATCCCACTAGATGTGGGTTCTCGGCTCACATTCACGGGAAAAAAGTTCTTCAGAGAGACAGCTCTGATCGACGCACACAATTCTATCAAGAATGCGAAGATACTCGATGACAAAGACGAGCGTGACATAGTTAACTCAACGGAAAAGGCGCTTGAGAAAGCTTCCGCGGAGCCAAGATCTCCGTTTAGCTTCGGAGTCGCACGAGTTTCCCTAGATGAATTCACGTGTGAGCAAGGAATTGGTCCAGGAGGTCTCGTCGCGTTGGTCGTGAAGGTCGCAGAACAAATTTCAGCGTATCTGATTGTTGATGGAAATAACATGAAATCCGGTCTAAGGGAAAGGATACTCCAGGCAATGGTAGAAATGGGTGTCCAGTGCGGAGAGGTAATGACCACGGACACGCATGTAGTCAATGGAATCACTTCAGCCAGACTGGGGTATCATCCTGTAGGAGAAGCTATCGACGATGATGCCCTCATGAAGAAGATAAGAACAGTTATTTCAGAAGCCAAGAAGAACCTATATGAAGGCGAAATATCTTCGAATTCAATCAAGACACGTGTGAAGACTCTCGGTTCAGCTCTATTCAAGAACATGGCTGAGCTTATCCACTACATAAGCAGACTTGTGGTTTTCTCAATAATTCCAACAATAATAATCTCCGTAATAGTATTCGTACTGATAATGATTAGGTCGTAGGCTGTAGCAAATGTCGCAATCGAACATGGAAGATGTCAAGCTTCTAGCTCGCAAGCTAGCACTTGTCAATGCAGCAAAACACGACGGGAAAGCTCAGGTAGGATCAGTTGTAGGAGGCATTCTGGCACAGAGGGCGGATCTACGAGCATCTGCAAAAGACGTCACCAATATGGTTATCGACATACTCAAAGAAGTGAACTCTATTTCACACGAGGAGCAGACCAAAGAGGTCGAAAAGAGATGGCCAGATCTACTCAAAACAGAAAAAATAAGTCAAGAAAAGACGCTCCCACCACTACCTAACGCAGAAAAGTTCAAGGTCATAGTCACGAGATTCTCCCCGAATCCAGATTGCGCTCTCCACCTAGGCTCAGTCAGAGCAATAATACTGTCTCATGACTACGCTCGAATGTACAATGGAAAATTCATCCTAAGATTCGAAGACACAGACCCCCGACTAAAGAAATCATCCCTCCAATTCTACGAAATGGTAAGAGAAGACTTGAATTGGCTTGGATGCAGATGGGACGAAGAGTTCATACAAAGCGACAGGATTCCCACTTACTACGAATATGCAAAACGGCTCCTCGAATCTGGCAAGGCCTACGTATGCACCTGCAACAAGGATCTGTTCAACTCATGCATATCCGAAGGAAATCCTTGCCCCTGCCGTAACCTACCTGTCTCAGAGCAGGTTACGCGATGGGAGAAGATGATTGATGGGCGATACTATGAGGGAGAAGCAGTCGTTAGGATCAAGACCGATCTCGATCATCCGAACCCGGCGGTCAGAGACTGGCCTGCGCTCCGAATAATAGATCCCGAAAGAAACCCTCACCCACGAGTTGGAAACAAGTACCGCATTTGGCCCCTCTACAATTTTGCTGCAGGCATAGACGATCATCTGCTCGGTATCACTCACATCATACGTGGAAAAGAACACTACACCAACACTGTCCGCCAAGAGTACATGTACAAATATCTTGGGTGGGAGTACCCTGAATCCATACACTATGGAAGACTGAAAGTAGTCGGCGCCGAACTGAGTAAGTCAAAGATAATGAAGAGCATATCCGAAGGCTTGGTGCAAGGGTTTGATGACCCTAGACTCGCCACTTTGGTTGCGCTAAGAAGACGAGGAATAACTCCTGATGCCCTCAGAAAAGTCGTTGTGGAAATTGGCCCGAGACCAGTTGACGCGACACTCAGCTGGGAAAACATATACGCAGTCAACAGAAAGATCGTGGACTCGACGGCAAACCGATATTTCTACGTTGAGAATCCAATTACACTTGAGGTGCAAAACGTAACCAAAGCATATGTTTCAAGACCAGCACTTCATCCAGATCGTCCTGAAACTACAAGAGAAATCTCTGTGAAACCTGAGAATGGCACAGCGAATCTTCTGATCTCTGGATCAGACAGAAAGGCCCTGGAACAAAACAAGGTTCTCAGATTGATGGAGCTGTTCAATGTAGAAATTTTGAATGCGAATCGTGACTCTTGTGAGGCCAGACTACATAGCGAAACATACGAAGACGCGAGGAGACTCAAAGCGCCCCTTGTTCACTGGCTTCCGACAAACGATTGCATCATGACCAGTGTCGTCATGCCAACCGCTGAGATCTCGAAAGGGATGGGCGAGACAGCGCTCCTGAAGGAACCCGTAGGAACAGTTGTACAGCTAACAAGGTTCGGTTTTGCGAGAATTGATGAGGCGACCTCTGAATTCGTCAGACTCTATTTTACGCATGAATAGGTTCAACACAGCGTAAGTCCTGTTGTGAAATACTGACTCAAAGTTGTCTTTTGCTTCAAGTTCAGTGACTCACTGTCATTGGAGGGCTTTGGCAACAATCTCTTCATTGTTAGGAGTTTTGACGAAGGCGGGGACGTTCTTTCGCTTACTTGCCTTGTAGGAGACAAAAAGCCACTCACCCGTATCAAGTTGGGTAGTAGCATCTAGTATGTCGTAGCTGAGTCCGAAAGCGTCTGCGATAACCATTCTATCCCAGAATCTCGGCAGAGTGCTCGCAAAGTAGCTATGTAGTTGTTGGAGCGCATTTACGTTTAGGTGCGCTACTCTTTGGGTACTAATCCAGCAATGCGCTCTGTATTTCCTGCCCTGTCTCAGTAGGGCCTCAACTGATTTGTTTGATACTTCGGTATAATCGGATCGATTGGTCTTCTGTGGAATGAATTCTTGGGCTTCGTCAAGAACAATAAGGACTCTTTGTTTTGCTCCCGCAGTCTTCTTCAGTAGAAGGAGTCTGTCAATGAATCTAGAGACCGCCAATCTCGCCATTTCTGGTTCAGGAACGTATACGATTGAGAGGGAGTCAGAATCATTTCCCAGGATAGTTTCTGCGAGCGCTTCGGGATTCACAGTTTTCTTCTGAGACTCTACTGTTTTGCTTTTCGGCGATTTCTCTTCTATGTATCTGATGAGGGTATCCATATCTTTTTTTATGGCTGACATTCCATGAACGCTTTCGCCCATTTCTGAAAGAGCTTTTGACAAGGGACCTTTGTGACTTTCCTTGAGCTCATGTAGATTGGTCTTTGGGTCATATCCACATTCGTCTATTAGATGTCTCTTAATCTTGGTTAAGGCAATAGTTGCCTGAACGGCACCTGACTCGCCCTTATCTATGATCCCCTGAAGAACGTCGATAAGAAAGCCTATCGTAAGTTCGCTTGATTCAGGAACTAAGTTCAGACATCTTGTCCGACTGCTAACCTTCTTGGCAAAGTTCCTCAGAGACTCTTTATTTGTACTTGCCTCAAGGCTATCGGGAATCACTAAGGAATCGAGGAACTTCTCTTCATCGCTCAGATCCTCAGTTGAATAGAATGCTCCACCTTTGACTAGAACATCAGCGAGATTGATCGCATACTCTCCTGAAACATCAAACACGACAATTCGCGTATCCTCAACGTCTTTGAGAGATTTCCTTATCAAAGTTGAAACGAGGTTTGACTTGCCTGTACCTGTGAACGCGAAGAAACCTGAATGAAAGCGGATAAGATCGATCATCGAGACCCTTAATGGCAGATCAAAACCAAGAAGGGTTCCAACCTCAGTACCATCTATCACAGAAAGAAACTGTTCTACGATCTCTGGAGATAGCAGATGTGCTTTTGCTCCGGCCAGAGCGTTGAACTTAGTCTTCTCAAAGGAAACCTTGTCACTTTCTATTCTCAGTGCGTATTTTGTCGGGACGGCCGCGAAATCGATCCATGTCTCATCACTATTTCCCCAACTCTCGCGTATTGTCTTAAGATACTCATTTCTGATGATCTTGGGCATTGACGTGTCTATTCCAGTCATCTCGAAATGCATAGGACGCAGACTGGTTACCTCGTAGATTACGAAGCAATCGCCCGCAGGAGTAAGTCGTTCAGCACCAATGAAGCACGGGTCATGAAGTCGATTTAGTACGTCAAAATCAAAACGAGCTTCGAGTAAAGCTGACGTACTACTTACGGCAATGTCGCTTTCTCCAATCTTCGTGGATCTCATAGAGGTTTGGTGACTCTTGACGACAGCTTCAAACTTCTCATCGAGCTTATCAAGAACTCCTTTCCCAATCATTTTCCTAACCCCCTACCTGCAAACCTCGCTCGACTATACTCACGCTCAGAACGCATATCCCTATATCTGCTCAGGATTGTGAAAATTCTTTCTCTACGAGCCAGAGCAGACAGTTCCAGACCAGCGATACCTCTGAGTGCTCCTCTCATGCTTCTTACACGGGCTTTCACGGCCTTATCTGCCAAGTAGAGAAGTTGGTTATACCCATACGCCTCTACGACCTCGGGGTTATCCTGCAACGAGAACAGGTAAAGTACCAAGTTGTCGATTTCGCTTAACTCATTATCCTCAAAGAACGGCTCAATTTCTTGGGTACGGTCTCTTTCGAGAATCGTGAACTTATGCGTGGATTTCCGATCCAGTTCTGGATAGAGCGGTCTATCGTAGACAAAGATAGGTGATCTGATGGTGGAGTCTGTTTTGAAAGAACGTAGTTGGAAGTAGCTCTTTACGAAAAGTTGTTCACTAGCGACAACCTTTCGCGCCGCTCTGAGGGGTATCTTCTCATCATGATTGTCAAGGAGCGTAGTAAAGCAACTATCGTAACCTCTCAGTCGCCATGGGGTCCTAAGACTCTCAGCATTGGTGGCGCTTAGGATCGCGAGAAATGCTTTGTCGTTGCGAACGTTCGGGTACAGATTCTCAGTCTTAATGTTGTTTTGCCACTTTTCGTAGGGTAGAATCGCTCTTGTGAGATCTGTTGCCATCGTGTCTTTTGCAGTACCTATAATCAATTTTCTGGTCGAGTTTACCTTGTCAACTAGCATTAGGAGAAGGAAGAAGTTGATTGCATTCAGATCTAATACGGTTAGCCACTTGTCCGCATCCAACAATAGTGGGTGCTCGCCTTTTGTCCGAAATACCTTGTCTAGTATCTGTTCGACCACATTCGTGATTCGATACCAGTAGTCTTTGACGCCTTCGCGAACTGAAAAGCCTGTCAAATCGCATTTTTCAAGTAGCAGTCCTTCTTCAAGTTCGTTGAATCTCATGAGGCGTTTCGCTAGCTTCTCAACGGCATCCTCATCAAAACCTAAGGCTGATGCAAGCTCTGATCGCGTTCTTTCTCCCTTGATGAGTTCCCTAATGGCTCGAGCTACGAGGTGCTGTCCTCTTGTTGGTAGATATCTCTGTCCAGAACCTAGAACAGCAGCTAATTGAAGATCAAGCTTGCTCAGTTCGCCTTTTGGTGTCTTGATTCCGATTAGGCTGGAGGTTCTGAGCCTTAACAACATGCGGAGATCGTTTAGAATCGATGAAAACGTCGTGGAGAGAGGTCGGTCCAAGAGGATTACTTTTATTGGTTCTTCGACAGAGGCTAGGTAAGCAAGATGGAGTTCCGCCATCAGCATCAGAGCATATGGGATACCTTCCATGGAATAGAAGAAGTCAAAATCAGTTTCGCCAGTAGGCCGCTTTCCGGTAATTGCAGCCGCGTCTTCAACCCATATTGGAACAGCGGCAGTTGCTGAAAGATTCTCATCTCTCCACAGCTGCTTCAGGTCAACGCTAGTCTTCTCTTTGGAAATCTTGAGAGGACAACGATATCCTGTTCCGGCCACGTAGAATAGGATCATCTGCATTCGTTCATCGTAGTCCATGCTACCATCGATGCCAATACACTGCCAATCACCTTGACCTAGGATGTTCAGCGCCGTTGTGACAGCCTTATTCTCGTCAAGCTGTCTAAGGAACCTAAGCATATCTGGACGGTTCTTGAATGAAGACACACGTGACTGAAAGAGTCTGGTCATAGTCGCGGTATGTGTTCGTAGCTTCTTGGCGTCAGAGGATGACATAGCTGCTCCTCGTCATAGGTTTGCAACACGTAGATTAAACATAGCATGATAGGTCGTGGCCAATTTGAAATCGTCTTCTGGGCTATCTCCAGTTCCAGCAGTCTTCCTCCGCTTCGAATACCGTGTACATAGCTCTATCGTGACGGACATTGCTCTAAACAGTCAGAAATCAATGCTCACTCTATTTAACTGGTAGACGTTGACGAAAGTACAGTTCTCTGTCGGATCCGTCTGTTTCAGAGAATCTATCTAACGATGCCTTTGCGAATCTTCCGAGTATTTTGTGGATGTTGAACGCAGAAAGTCTCTGAGCTCCTTCAGGGTTAGAAACACAGCATCGAGATGTCTTCCTTTTGTCGATGTAAGCCAGGCCTTTCTCACTCTGGATCCCTTCATTCCTGTGACGAGCTGATCGAAGGTCAAGTTCTCAGGGTGAGGATGATCTCCTTCGACATGAATATGCTTGAGCAGCTCTTCTCTTGAGCTCTTATCAGCTATCTGAGGTGGGACCTTGAAGTAAGCCACATGACCGTGTGCCAGTTTGTAGATCCCATAGACGGTCTTGTCCCGCATCCAGAATAGGAGAAGTGTAAATGGATGGATCTGGTTTACGATTCCGGCGATCTCGGTTTCTTCAATCATTGCATATCTGGGTCCAAGGTCTTACAGTTCATAGGATCGCCGTGAATTCTTATATCCATTTAGGGCAGTATCGGTCGACAATCATGCTTTTTTTGAAACGGCCCATAGAAACATTCATAAAACAGACTCTGAAGGTGTAGAGCACTCACTAGGCCAATGAAGGTGAATTTGAATGCCAAAGGCTTTCTTCGTAAAATTTGAAGTATCCAAGGATGTCGTTGATAAGGCACTTCAAGTAGTGCAAGTTTCAAAAGACTCTGGGAAAATCAGAAAGGGAACTAATGAATCGACGAAGGCTATTGAGAGAGGAATAGCCAAACTGGTTCTCATAGCTGAAGACGTGGAACCGCCACAGGTTGTCGCTCATCTTCCTATACTCTGCGACGAGAGGAAGATTCCTTACCTCTACGTTCCGGGCAAACTCGAGCTCGGAAAATCCGCTGGACTAGACGTTGGCTGCGGAGCCGTTTCCATAGTTGACGCTGGCGAAGCCTCAGACTCTCTAAAGGAACTCATAGAGTCAGCTGAGAACCTGAGGAAGAGCGGCGGATCTAAGCCATGAGTAGTTCCAGAGGAAGAGTCGAAGAGGCTCCAACTCCATCCGAAGTGACGCAGCTGGTTGGCAGAACGAGCGTAACAGGCGAGGTTATTCAAGTTAGAGTCAGACTTCTTGAAGGCAAAGATAAAGGCCGAATCATAACGAGAAACATAAGAGGGCCAGTCAGAGTCGGAGATATACTGATTCTTAGAGAAACTGAGAGAGAGGCCAAGAAGATCAAGTAACACGAGCGCTGACACGTATGCCCAAGACGTTCAAATGCTCATTTTGCGGAAAAGGCTACCCTCCAGCCAGTGGCCTAATGCACATAAAGAATGATGGAACAATCATGTATTTTTGTTCCTCAAAGTGCAGAAAGAGTACACTCCACTTGAAGAGAGACTCAAGAAAACTCAAATGGACAGTCTACTACGGAAAGAAAGAGCGCGGCAGATAGTAAACCCTCCTGAAGGTTCAAGCATTGCCGGAGAGAACTTTCACATTCTTCAAACCGGAAACCGTGATGAGAGGCTTCATCGGCGAGGTCCTATCAAGGTTTGAGAGAAAAGGTTTCGTAATCAATGCTATGAAACTCCTTTGGGTCACAGAAGAACAGGCCAAAATACTGTATGACGCACACAAGGCAAAATTCTTCTTTAGGGAACTAGTCGAACACATAACTTCAGGTCCCATTGTTGCACTTGTCGTTGAAGGCCCAGATGCAATAAAAGTGGTTAGGAAGCTAGTTGGAGCTACAAACCCCGCTTTGGCAGAGCCGGGAACCATCAGAGGCGACTACTCCCTTGAGATCTTCTGCAACACGATACATGCATCCGACAGTCCAGAAAATGCAGAAAGAGAAATGAACATTTTCTTCCGAAAGGATGAGATCTACTCCTACGTGAAACCAACCGAGAAGCAGTTTCTGTTTATGGAAAGCTGGAAGTGACTCCAGCCCTCGACGCTTGACTTTTCACAATCCACAGTGCTGCTACGCAGCAATGATTTCGTCTGAATTTCCAATAAAAGCAAGTCATGACTAAGCGTGTTCCCAAATCAAATTTTATATGCTCTACAGAAGAGATGATGACAGGATCTTCGCCTTGTCTTTCAAGATCGATGAAACCGATGCGGGCATTCTAAAGGCTCTTATGCAGGACGGCCGTAGGTCTCTAAGAGAGATTGCCAGAATTGTTTCAGTCAGCACGCCTACTGTCGAGAGTAGACTGAAGCGTCTTTTCGACATGGGTGTCATCAAGAAAATCTCTCCAGTCATCGATCCTGAAAAGATTGAACAGGGGATCTACGTTCTCATCAATCTAAAGGTGGACACCGCTAAGATTGATGATGTGAGTCAGCAACTTGCAGAAATGGAGGAGGTCAGATGTGTATTCCAAGTCACTGGCGACAGTAATCTTACGATACGTGTGGTCACGGATAGCATGAAATCCCTTCAAGAGTTCCTTAATTCAAAGATATCTGCTCTTCCAAATTCCCAATTGATATCATCAAACGTAATTACCAAGATCATAAAGGAAGAGCAGAGCGTGGTCATACGTCCAAACTTAGGTGTCCGTTTGAAATGTGATTATTGCGACGGAAAAATCGAGGGGGAACCTGTCAGGCTGAAAGTAGGAGAGCAAGAGAGATACTTCTGTTGTAAGGTATGCTTGGCTTCCTACAAGGAGAAGTATGGTGCCAAGATTGAAGCCCTTTCGAAGCCACAAGGATCAAAATTGTAGAAATTCAACTGTTGTTTTTGATCAGAAATCGAAACAAATACTAGCGAATCAAAATTTTGTTGTCGTTCTTCCTTGCTCTAGGTCAATGAGATTCTCTCTAACATCTTGAAATGTTTAAATGAGCTGTAACGGTAGTCGATGCGAATACGCGAACGGGATAGTTCTTGTCACTGCGTCATCCGATAGTCGCTGTGCTCGGTCATGTAGATCACGGAAAGACCAGTCTACTCGATAAAATGAGAGGTACCTCTGTAGCTGCAAGAGAACCGGGTGCAATCACGCAATGGATTGGCGCGAGTATGCTGCCCGCAGACACGCTGGAGCGTCGTTGCGGAGACCTTCTGAAACTGTTGAAAGTTAAGATCGTTGTACCTGGAATACTTTTTGTCGACACTCCCGGACATGAAACCTTCTCAAATCTTCGAAGACGAGGCGGATCCGCCGCTGACATCGCCATCTTGGTCATAGATGTGCTAAAAGGGGTTGAACCTCAGACCGTTGAATCGATAAACATCCTCAAAGCTAGGCGAACCCCATTCATCATCGCAGCAAACAAGATTGACATGATATTGGGGTGGCGATCCGAAGACAATCGACCGTTCACACAAGCATTACACAAACAAGCGCCAGAGGTTCAAACAAGTCTCGACGAATATCTATACAGAATAGTGGGATCGCTTTCAAGATTGGGTTTCAAATCTGAAAGGTTTGACAGAATCAAAGAATTCCAAACGAACGTCGCCATCGTTCCTACAAGCGCAAAGACTGGCGAGGGCATACCTGAACTTTTGTCCACCCTGGTCGGTCTAACTCAGACGTTCATGAAAGAGGGGTTGATGACCACAACTGGACCCGCAAAAGGCACTGTTCTCGAGGTCAAGGAGGAGCCGGGTCTAGGAATCACTGTCAACGTAATAATTTTCGATGGCGTGCTGAAAGTCGGAGACAGAATAGTGCTTGGTGGTCGTCAAGACGTGATCGAGACCTATGTAAAGGCCATTCTTGTTCCAAAACCGTTGGATGAAATCCGGGACCCAAGAGACAAATTCTCAAGCGTCACTGAGATAGCGGCGGCCGCGGGGATAAAGGTCGCCGCACCGAATCTTGACCAAGCCTTGGCCGGTTCATCTTTCTTGGCCATTCCATCCGGTGGAAATTCTAAGAAATTCGCCTCACAGATAAGAGATGAAGTTCAGAAACTGAGGATGGAGACCGACAAGATGGGGGTGGTCCTGAAGGCGGATACCCTAGGATCATTGGAAGCCATTACAACCTCTCTTGAAGGCCTTGAAATTCCAATAAGAATTGCGGATGTTGGTGATGTTTCAAGAAGGGAAGTAGTTGAAGCAGAAACCGTGATGAAAAAAGATCGATTGCTCGGAGTCGTTCTTGCTTTCAACGTCAAGACCCTTCCGGACGCAACCGAAGAAGCAACCAAAGAAAAGGTACCGATCTTTCAAGCTGACATAATTTACCATATGCTTGAGGATTTCACTAGATGGAGAGACAAAGAGAAATCTGCAGGAATCAAAGCCGGACTGAACCTTCTAATCAGACCTGGAAGGTTGAGAATACTTCCAGGATGCACCTTCAGGAGAAGCAAACCTGCTATCGTGGGAGTCGAAATCCTATCGGGTCGGATAAGACGTAGGTATCCACTTTTGTCGGGCAATGGAAAATCCATCGGAGAAATTGACCGCATTCAAGACAAAGGAAAAGAAATTGAAGAAGCAATGGCGGGAAGCCAGGTGGCTATTTCAATGGAGGACGTAGTCGTGGGCAGACATATAGAGGAGGGTGACGTGTTGACTGTTTCGGTTCCCGAGGATCATGCAAGAAAGCTTCTGGCCAGCTTCAAGAACGAACTCATGAGTGACGAGATAACTTTCCTTGAGAACTATCTCAAAGGAAAAACTGTGATAGGACTCTGAGTTTTTCCCTGACTAGGTCATTTCCGGCAGCGTAATCTATTTAAGAGAACCTAGTCCTGTTTAGACGCCCACTTGATTCGAGAAAGGAAGTCTCACAAGGGTATTCCCCAGAAACATAAGACAAGGATTGAAGGATCGCGAAATTGAAAGTGTTGGTATCAGATCCAAAAGCCGCTAAGGTATCCACTGTAGAGCTTGATGCTCCAAAAGCCCGACCTTTGGTTGGAAGAGAGCTTGGTGACGAAGTTGATGGCTCCATATTTGGTATGGCTGGAAAGAAGCTCAAGATTACCGGTGGAAGTGATAAGGATGGAATTCCAATGGTTGCCAACATCCACGGTGGCGCCAAGAAGTACGTGCTGCTGGCAGGAGGAGTTGGATTCAAACCAACGACAGAAGGCGAGAGACGTAGGAAACTTGTCAGAGGCAGGATGATAACTGACGAAACATACCAATTGAATATGGTTATTTCTTTACCAGAAGCGACTCAAACGTCAAAGGAGACCGTGAACAAGAAAGAGGAAGGAGGCGCCGAAAGTGGAGATAAAGGTACTCAATGAATCCTACAACCCTGTAATGAAACGCAAAGAGATGAAGGTGGAGGTTCTTCACACCTCTGCGGGAACTCCAGAAAGATACGCGACTAGAAAGGCGTTATCTGAGAAGCTTAACGCCAAGTTGGACAATCTGTATGTTATTGGCATGATCACTGGAACAGGAACTCAAAGTACGATTTGTGAGATTGAACTTTATGAAGATCAGAAGTTTGCAACCCACGTGGTGCCGAAGCACATCGTGACCAGAAACCTTCCGGCTGAAGAGAGGAAGAAACTGAAGGAAGGAAAGGAAGGAGCGAAGAAGGTAGCAAAGCCGGCGGCACAGAAGAAACCCGAGAAACCTGAAAAGAAAGAAGAGAAGCCTGCGGGAAAGCCTGAAGAAAAACCTGCTGAGAAGAAAGCTGAGCAAAAACCTGCTGAGAAAAAGGCTGAGAAGAAGGAAGAGAAGAAAGAAACTAAGAAAGAAGAGTCGAAGCCGGCCAAGACAAAGTAGTGAAGTTTCATGAGTGAAG
>Ga0209253_10003743_pt1 | contig 13309 bp, 10 predicted proteins | sample FrelakmetBRP12BR_FD_187145 | JGI IMG/M metagenome (GOLD analysis project Ga0209253, IMG submission 187145) | Freshwater lake sediment microbial communities from the University of Notre Dame, USA, for methane emissions studies - BRP12 BR (SPAdes)... | ecosystem: Environmental > Aquatic >...
GTTCCCGCCGGGAGTCTGAGGGTGTCCCTCAGTCCTTCTCTCCTATCCCCCAAGTGTGGGGGATCAAGGGGGTTTATGAGACTCAATTACGGATTGCCCACAAACCGACTCCCGGTTAGAGGGCAAAGAACATTGATGATATACTTGTGTCCAGGATTCGCCGCACGACGAACCTCCTGCACGAGGACAGGCTAGACCAGGCAGCAGAGAAAGCATAGACGTCGGAGAAGAATGGCCAAAGACTACTATAAGATACTCGGAGTGTCCAAGAGCGCCAGCGAAGACGATATCAAGAAAGCCTACAGGAAACTGGCCATGCAGTTCCATCCGGATAGGAACCCGGGCAAGGAAGCCTGGGCCAACGAGAAGTTCAAGGAGATAAACGAGGCCTACGGTGTGCTGGGCAACCAAGAGAAGAGGCAGCAATATGACCGATTCGGCACAGTGGGCAACGTGGGCGACATCTTTGGCAATGCCGGCACCAGAACTACGTTCGAAGACCTGATGCGGGAGTTCGGTCAATCCGGTCTGGGATATGACTTCCTCGAGAACGTTTTCGGTGACGCACTGAGAGGATCGGGCTCCAAGTTCACGTTCAGGAGCTACGGTCCCGGACGAACCGTCAGATTCGAGACGTTTCCTGGCGGCAACGCTAATCCGGAGTATCTCTTTCATCAGACCAGAGGGCCTCATGGAAAGGACGTTCGCTACGAACTGACGATCTCCAAGGCAGAGGCCAAGAAGGGTACCAAGAAGATGCTCACCCGGAAGGGCAAGAAGCTAGAGGTCAAAGTGCCTCCCGGGGTCAAGTCCGGCAATGTCCTCAGGCTCAGTGATGCTTGTCAGGCGACTGACGGCTGCGCCGGGGACATCCTGATTAAGATCAAGACGAAATAGACGGTGCAGCAGGATGCTGTTCTGGTTTGGCATGTCATGCAGCGGCAAATCTTAGATCCGAAACCCGAAGTCCGAAGAGGGTGCAGGGCGAACTCTTGCCGAGAGTCTGAGGGTGCCCTTCAGAATACCCCCTTCTTCCTACCCCTGAGACTGGGGGCCGGGGGGTTCACAGAATGACACCAGCCATAGTCTACAGCGACGAAATCAAGGGCTACGATTTCGGTCCCGGTCACCCGTTCCGGAGCGACCGCTACGTCAATTTCATGAAGTTGCTCCGAGCCACCGTTGCAGGATTTGAGGAGGTCGAACCGAGGCGCGCCTCAGACGAGGAGTTGCTGCTCGTTCACGACAGCGGCTACATCAACTCCCTGCTCGCCGAGTCCAAGGGAGGATGGGAAGCCGGCTACTCACACCTGAGCCCGGACACCCCACTGCAGCCAGGAATGGAGGAGGCGGCGAGGTGGATCGTTGGCGCTTCCATAACCGCAGCGAAGGTTGTCCGGCAGGGGAAGTCCCCACATGCTGTGGGAGTCGGCGGCGGCTTGCACCACGCCAGGAGGGACTGCGGCGCGGGCTTCTGCATATACAATGACGTAGCTGTTTGCGCTCTGAATCTCCTGGAGAATTGCGGGCTGGAAAGGGTTCTCATACTGGACACCGATGCCCATGCCGGGGATGGGACATGCCACATCCTTTACGAGGAACCCAGAGTGCTGTTCATCGACCTGCACCAGGACCCGCGGACTCTCTATCCGGGCACCGGATTCGCCCACGAGATCGGCGACGGCAAGGGCCGAGGATTCACAGTCAACGTGCCTCTGCCTCCGGGAGCGTCTGATCAGGCCTACGAGTACGCGTTGGACCACGTATTCGCGCCGCTAGCCGAAGAATTCCGGCCGCAGATCATCATCCGAAGCGGCGGATCCGACCCCCACTTTGCCGACGAACTGACCGACCTGGGTCTCACGCTTGAGGGCTTCACCATGATCGGGAGAAAAGTGAAGGAAGTGGCCGAACGCGTATGTGAGGGACGAAGGGTTGACCTCCTGGGCAGCGGCTACAACCAGACGATCCTGCCCCTCGGGTGGCTGGCCCTAGTCAATGGATCTGCCGGGCTCGTACTTGATTTCAAGGAACCGTTCCGGTTCCCACTGCGGAAGGAATCCGGCCTCGCGGAGACCCAGCAGGTTGTACAAGAGGTCCGACGCAATCTCAGAGGTTATTGGAGATGCTTCCCGTGATTCTCATCAAGTCCGGCGCCATCCATGTGCAGGCTGAACTCAACAGCACCACGACCGCCAGGGCTCTCCTCGGAATGCTGCCGGTGAAGGCGACGGCCAACACCTGGGGCAATGAGATCTACTTCGACGTGCCGCTCAGTGTGCAGATTGAGGACGGTAGAGAAGTGGTCCAGATGGGCGACGTGGCCTATTGGCCTGACGGGCCATCTCTCTGCCTCTTCTTCGGCCCTACTCCCGCCAGCCGCGGCAATGAGATCCGCGCTGCCAGCCCGGTCACTGTCCTCGGCAGAATCATAGGTGATCCCAAGGTGCTCAAATCAGTGAGGACGGGCGCCGAGGTCACCGTCGAGAAGTTGACCTCGGATTAGCCGCCTATGCTCCGCGGCTGGGCCCTGTCATTTCCGGGCAGGATCGGTTCCTTTCTCCGGCCGGTCCATGATGAATCCCTTGATGACGTCGGCATAGCGTTGGTACACAAAGCCGCCAGCGAGCAGGAGAACACCTACGGTGACGTAGGCTCCCACGCGGTATCCCGCATCCAGGCGCAGCGTGTCCAGGATGAAGAGTTTCAGAACGGCGATGGACACAAGTGCCAGACCCCCCATGCGGACCCATGGCCACTTGCCCATTATTCCAGCGACAACCAGCACCAGCCCGTACGCAGCCCACAGCATAGTCAAACCCATGTTCTTCCAGTTGTCGTTGGCACCGTAGGTCAGGACCTCGGCACTCAGAGCGTACAAAGTCAGCGCATTCGCCACCACGATGAGTATCGGGAAGACCGTCTTTTCGCTGGGCAGCAGCGTCTGGTTGTGCTTGGCCATCAGGTAGGCTGCCGCATAGACACCACAGATGGCGATAAGGAGTCCGCCGAAGCTGTAGTTGGCCATAAAGTCCGAATTCCCCCTCAGGACCGACGCATGACCGTGATTCAGCAAGGTCAACGCCATCCCGGCAGCGACGCCGATCAGCCCATATCCGCAGAAGCGCGCAGCAGGGACGTTCTTCCAGGCACCCGCCAGCGTCAGGAGCAGACCATACCCGCTCCACAGAACCACCAGCATCAGACTTCTGAGGTTCTCCCCGCCCGACTCCCCCAGGAAAGTCATCACCTCGGCGCTGAGAGCCCAGAGAGTCAGCACATTTGCCACTGTCAGCGCCACCACACAGACGGGCCTGTCGAAGCTTTCGAACTTGCCATCATGCCGAGACGCCAGGTAGGCGAAGAGGTATAGCGCAGCAACGCAGATAGCAAAGCCGCCGAAGCTGATGTTGACTATCGGCGTTGAGTCAACGCGCAGGATGTGCGCGTGCCAGTGGTTCAGGAGCAGCGCAGTTGCACCGACACCTACGGCCATCAGGCCGCTGCCTCCGATGCGCGGCAACAGAGCACTCCTCCAAACGCCCACCGCCATAAGCGCAGCCCCATATCCTGCCCATAGAATCACCAGTAGGAGGTTCCGCACGTTCTCAACCTTGGGCCCATCCACGAAGGTCACAATCTCGGCGCTCAAGGCCCAGACCGTGAGCACGTTGGCGGCACACACCGCCACCAGGCAGACGAGCCTGTCAGACCCTTCGAGCTTCTCCCGGTTCTCAGCGACCACGCGAACCACGAGGTACAGTGCCCCCGTGCAGACGGCAAAGGCGCCGAATCCGTAGTTAACGAATGGCAGAGAATCGCTGCTCGTGACCAGGGCATGACGGTGATTAAGGAAGAGGACGGTCACGCCGCACGCCAGCGCCACAAGTGCATATGCGGCAACGCGAAGCCAGTTCCACTTCTTCCACGTGCCAGCGGCCAACAGGCAGCATCCGTAGCCTGCCCACAGGCTCACCAATCCCAGCGATCTCGCGTTCTCGATGCCTCGAATCGACCCAGGATCACGCGCCTCGTGAATCTTGCTTCCGGCGGCGCCCACAATCTCAGCACTGAACAGCCACATCGTCAGGAGACTGGCCATCAGCACCATCGCCGGGAAGAACCACGGTTGCAGCGCATCTTTCTCTTCCCGCAGGAAGTAGGCCGCCGCATACAATGCCAGGATGCTTATGGTGAAAGCCCAGAAAGTGTCGTTCACGAATGGCCGGAACCGCTCGGCGTCTATGGCGCGGTTGTAGGCGAACAGGCCAACCAGCGCCAGGGCCAAAGCCCCGAGGCCCCAGGCCTGCCATTTGGGCATGTTCTGGCGCACTGCGATCCACACCAGAGCCGCGCCCTCAACCGCCCAGGCCGCGGTGATCCATGACGCGTATGACCGGTGCAGTTGGACGGGTATGGCAATCGTCAGGAACACGATTGAGATGGCGAACGCGAACAGCGAGAGAAGCCGGTTGTCTTCGCTCCGCCGCAGGGCCAGATATCCGATGATGGCATAGAGAGCACACAACCCAACGCTGAAAAGCCCCAGCCACCCCTGGTACTTCCCCCAGAGGAGCGCATAGCTGATGCAGAAGTAGACAGCCGCGTTCACGGACATGAGAGCCTGGTCGGTCAATTGCGGGGCGCGCCGCCCCACCACATGGAACAGCGTCGTCGCCGCAACGAAGCACAGGAAGATGCCGGTCAGCCCCCATTCGGCCACAGACACGGGCCCATCATGGCCGGAGTTCGCATACCAGAGTCCATATACCGCCAGCGAACCGGCGAAGCCCAAAAGGGTGAACCACCGCCAGTTGCGGAAGGTGGAAAGCCAGACGATCCCGGCATCCAGCACGAGAATGTAGGCGATCATGAGGCCCGGATTGCTCTCACCGCCAGCCTCGGCTGGCTTGTGCAGGTCAGAAGCACTCAGAATGATGGGAACCAGAAAAGCACCGACGATGCCGATGATGGCAATGGCCATCGACTCGCGCCGCAGGGCGATTGCTACCGCCAGTATGGTAACAAGGAACATCATCCCAAAGGTCGCTAGAAAAGGCATCACGGGGTCGTCATACAGCGCATAGGAGGCGAAGAACGACAGATACAGCACGCCGATCCCGCCGCCCGTGAGCGCCTGCGCCCAGGCGCCGTATGCCTTTCTCCAGTGATATCCAGCGAACAGGAGCACTCCGCCACAAGCCAGCCCGACCAAGAGAAGAGGAAGCCGCTCGAGCTTGTGATTGACGATGGCCCATTGGGTCAAGAACCCCAGGCCGATGAAGAGAACCAGCATGCCGATCCGTGACAGCCAGTTCCCGGGCAGGGATTGCTCCCAGTCGCGCACCTTCCTTGACACCTCGGAGGGTTCGGGCCGTTTCGGCGGCTTCTGAGGCAACTGAGCGACTTCCGGCCACCTTGGTGCAGGTCCCGTAATCACTGGCGCCGGCTCATGTGTTGCCGCGGCAGCCATCTCGGCGACGGGCGCTATCCTGACAGGCTCCGCGGCCTTTGACTCGACAACTGCGGGCTTCTGCGGAGCAGCCTCTCCTGCGGATGGCGCGCTGACCGGTACCTCCACTTCCTGCTTGGCAACGGGAGACATATCGGCTGTAGTTAGAACGGCCAAAGCCGCGGGGGACACTTCCCTCGCCTTGTGGCCGCAACCGTCGCAGAACTTGGCCGAGGCCGGCAGTGCTCTGCCACATTGGGGGCAGGACAGTTCCACACCCACTTTCTCGCTGATCAGCATCACCTGTCCTTCAACCTTCGTGAGCCGAACGGCCATTTCATTTAGGTGCCGCCTTATCTCCGGCAATCCGTCGGATTGCGAGAAAGCCTCCCGCAGGTCGCCAGTGACACCCGCCAGGCGGCTCCCGCACTGAACGCAGTATTCCGCTCCGATCAGACCCACTTTCTGGCATCTTGGACATTTCATAGTGTTTGCCTCCTGTATCGCATCACTCCACTAATACGGCTTCAGTATTCCACGCGTCCCGCAATGCCGTCTTGGGACCTTGGTCCCTATTTTGCGGACATGAGGAGCCGCAGATCGTTTCCATGAAAGCTATGTTGGAAGGTGTAACAAGGAAGCGGCTCAGCAGGGCGACAAAGACTCAACACCGGAGAGCCCGTGCTCTCCCCCCCCTCGAGGGTGGCTGGCGCAACGGCATCCGCAATACCGGCGGTGAGGTCCTCTTGACCCGCTGCAATCGAGCAACCAGCACGCTACACAACTAGCTGCATGCGTGAGGCTGTCTCTTGGCTTCGTGGGACTGCTTCCTGTGGCCAACCCTCTTCCACCTCCACAGCCGGCGGATTGGGAACAACACCCCCATGCCGGTCTTCGACCACCCTGTGTCAGCCCGATAGCGCCCTCTGTAGTAGACGACTCTGATGTCAACAACCACGTCGTTGTCCATTCGGCAATACACTTAAGTACGAACTACACCTGTCCGAACTTATAACATCTCCCAGCAACATCTCTCAAAAGCACCTTTGCGGCGGCTCCATTATCAGTCTTTCAGATCCGTAATTCCCCCGTCTCGAAGCCTCAGTCCCTGTCTTCGGGCCACCAGACGCAGTAACCTCAATCGTGTACAATGTGGTCAGCCTTCGGCGCTGTAGGTTGCACGGCAAGGCAATCCGACATGAGATCAAAGGTTGGCACGAATCTGACATCCCTTTCCGGCGGGCGCAGCCTCAGGGACATGAAGAACCTGGAATGGATCTTCATCGGAATACACTGGCTGGGCGTGCCCGCCCTGGTCGCCATTGGAATCACCTATCACCCAGCGTCAACTGTCACTGTCGTTGTCCTCACTGCCTTCTTGGCTGTATGGAGCGCCGTCGCCGCATTTCTGAATCGGCGCATCACCACCGTGCAAGGGCAAGTACTTCTGGGAATCGTTAGTCAGGCTCTATTGCCGGTTTTCGCCTGGGCCATGATCTTCCAGTTTCTGGAAGGCCAGACAGCCGCCTACGGTGGGTTCGCCTTCGTCATAATCGAAGGCGCAGTCCGCTTCGGCCTGATAGCGAGTCTGTTCATGGAGGCCATCTTTGTCGCGGGCTTGGCCGTGGCCATGCAATATCGCGTATCCGAGTACGGCCTCAAGTTCAGCACGACCGGGTTCGCCTTCTGGGCGCTCTTCTTGTTCTTCATTGCGCTGTCCGTTGGCCTGGTCACCGAGGAAGCGAGAAGGGAACGCCGCCGCAGCGCGATCCTGGTGAGGGAACGCACCTTGCTGGAGGAGCGGAATCGCATTGCGCGAGATTTGCACGATACGGTGCTCAAGACCATTCACGGGCTGGCCCTGGAGGCCCATGTTCTGGGCAGACACGCCTCCTCGCCCGCAGCCAAAGAGAAGGCGCAGTACATGGTAGGCGTGTGCCAGCGCTCCACTCAACAGATCAGAGACATGATTCATGAGCTGCGGACTGAGAGCCAGGATGCAGGCATAGCGTCTGAAATGTCACGGATGGTGGTGGAATGGAGCGAAGCCACCGGCATCAAAGCCGAGTTCACGGCATCCGGTGAGGATCGGAGCCTGCCGCTGATGGCCAGCCACAATCTGCGGAATGTGTTGTCAGAAGCCCTGGAGAACATCCGCAAGCATGCGCACGCCTTCCACGCCAGCGTCTCCATCGAATTGCAGCCGGGCGAAGTGCGGCTGGAGATTGCCGACGATGGCAAGGGCATTCCCTATTCGCCAAACGAACTATACACACTGGCTCCCAAAGGTAAGTACGGAATGCTGGGAATGAAGGAACGGGTGGAGCAGATCAACGGGCAGTTCTCGATCGACACCAGTCATGGGACCCGCCTGATGATCTCGGTTCCGCTGCCTCCGGCCAAATGACGGAGAGAGAAGCGGTGCAGTCCGCCTTAGGAGGAATGGGGATCAAAGGGGGTTGAATGAGTAAGACCAAGCTCTTCATTGTCGACGATAACCCCGTCATCCGGCAGGGCCTGCGCAGCCTGCTGGAATCAGAGGAGCAACTCGAGGTCTCCGGCGAGGCCTCCACTGGCGCCGAGGCCATACAGTGGATGAAGAAGCACACAGCGGATGTCATCCTGATGGACATCCGCATGCCCATCATTGACGGCATCGACGCCACTACCGAGATCCTCCGCAGCCATCCCCAGGCGAAGATACTGATCCTCTCAGTCACCGAGGACCCCAAGACCCTGGCGCGGACGCTCCATGCCGGCGCCAGAGGATACCTGGTCTACAGCCGTTTCGATCCTGATGAGCTGTTGAAAGCGGTCTACACCGTCGCGTCAGGTGAAGAGATCGCGCCATCCCCGGCCGTGGCGCTGGCACTCGGGGAGCTGCCCGCCGACGAACCGGGCACCAAACCGCCGCCGGACTTGCCTCTGGTGGAGCCGCTCACCGAGCGAGAGACCGCGATACTGGACCTGATCGCCGACGGCCGCAGCAATGCCGAAATCGCCCAGGCCCTGATACTGGAAGAGAAGACGGTCAAGAACCATATCACGCGGTTGTATTCCAAGCTGGGCATCACCAGCCGCTACGATGCCATCCGCCTGAGGCTGGCGCATTTGCGCTGAGCTCATGCACCGTCATCAGGGCGTGCTAACGCCGTTGAAAGGGGACATCGAATATGACCAAGAAAGCCGATTGGGAGAGGTTCTTCGACGGCCACGCACCGGTCTACATGGACAACTGCTTCACCAAGAACACGGTCAACGAGGTCGATTTCCTCATTGAGGAGCTCCGGCTGAAGCCAGGCGCCACGATCCTTGATGTCGGCTGCGGCACGGGGCGGCATGCTATCGAGCTGGCCCGCCGGGGATACATGGTCACCGGCGTGGACCTGTCGACCGGGATGTTGGCCGAGGCTAAGAAGTCGGCCAACAAGGCGAAGGTCGCCGTGACGTGGGTGCATGCCAATTCCGCTCGCATGCCCATCGATCAGGAGTACGACGCCGTCATCTGCCTGTGCGAGGGAGCCTTCGGCCTGCTCGGACGCGGGGACGATGCCCTGGAGCAGCCACTGGCCATCTTGCGCGGCGTCGCCAAGGCGCTGAAGCCAGGGGCACGATGTCTGTTCACGGTGCTGAATGGCTACAGGATGGCACGGCGGTATTCACAAGCAGACGTGGAGAAGAATACGTTCGACCCGCTCACGCTGTCGGAGCTCTCCGAAGTCCCCAATCTCCGCCTTCCGGCGACCATGAGGGAGCGCGGCTTCGTGCCCACGGAGATGCAGTTGCTCTTCCGGACGGCGGGCCTCTACGTGCTGCACATCTGGGGCGGCACAGCGGGCGACTGGAAGCGGGGCCAGATCAACCTCGACGAGTATGAGATCATGGTGGTCGCGGAGAAGAAGCGACAAACGCGTTTGCCTGCCAGACGAACTAGATGACCGGCTTGACCCCATCGGCGGGTGCAGAGGGGCGAAGCCCACACTGCGAGATGGAGTCTGCATCCGCAACTCCCTGGAATCCCTCTTTCACAAAGAGGGACTTAGGAAGACTACGACGTAGAGGTGCAGCCCACCTGATTCCAACCGCCGGTTTCACAGTGTCTGCACACCGCAGTCAAGCTCTCCTTCTATTTTGATCCTGAACTGCACAGAGCGCCAAAGCTGAAGGCAGCACAGACCTCTCGATCAGTTTCCGCGCTGGTGAACGCTGCCGTCCGAGAAGCTCTTGCGGAGGATGCTGAAGACCTGAAGGCCTTTGAGGAAAGGGCCGGAGAACCCCTCATCAGCTATGATGAAATGGTGAAGAGACTAGAGAAGCATGACCGTACATAAGGTCTCTATCGAGAAGTCTGGAGGGGCCAGCCGTCTTCCACTCCCAAATGAATCACCGAATTGATGCCCCCTTCCCTTCGGGGCTATAATACCCTTCATCATGGTTGAACCACCCGCAGGCAAACCCGTTCTGGCAGTTGACCTCGGCGGCACCAAGATCGTCACCGCCCTGATCTCCCCTAAGGGCGAAATCCTCTCTCGCGAGTACACCCCCACCTTGGCCGAAGAGGGCGTCAGAGCGGTCATCGCACGCATGCTGGCCGCAGCCAGTGGAGTACTCAGGAATGCCAGCCTGCCATACCCGTCTCTCTCCGGCATAGCCATCGCCGCCGCAGGGGCCATCGATTCCGAAAAGGGCATAGTCACCGATTCCCCCAACCTCCCCGGCTGGCACAATGTCCCCCTTAAGGACGAGATACAGCTATCCACCGGAGTGAGGACCTTCGTCATCAATGACGCCACCGCGGCCGCTCTGGGGGAGCACCGCTTCGGGGCGGGCAAAGGCGTGAACAACCTGATCTATCTCACCGTCAGCACGGGCATCGGCGGCGGGATCATCATCGACGGCAAGCTGTACGAGGGCGTTTCGGGTGCTGCCGGAGAGTTGGGCCACATGACCATAGACCTGAATGGCCCCCGTTGCGCCTGCGGCAACATCGGCTGTCTGGAGATGCTGGCCTCGGGCAAGGCGATTGCCAGGGAAGCGCAGCGCCTCATCGCCCAAGGAGCCAAGACCATCATGCTCGACCTGGCCGAAGGTGACGCCCAGTTCGTCACCGCGGTGACAGTGGCCACAGCCGCACAGAAAGGCGACGCAGTGGCTTTGTCCGTCATCAACAAGGCTGCCGCCAATCTGGGCGTAGGCCTGGTGAACTTCGTGAACATCTTCAACCCGGAGATGATCATCGTCGGGGGAGGCGTGGGCAAGATGGGCGAACTTCTCCTCAAACCAGCACGAAGGGTCGTTTCCGAGAGGGCCTTCCAGTTCCCCGCCAGCGTGGTGCGGATCGTCTCCAGCGAGCTAGGCGACAACTCCGGGGTCTTCGGGGCCGTCGCTTTCGTCGTCGACTCTGACCGACCTCGCTAGCCACTGCTGCTTCTGGGCCAGGCGCACTTCCTCGTCCGTGGTCCGATAGCTCGCCAGGAATGCCCTCTGGAACTCCCCGAAGCTTCCCCTGATAATCGACTGGCGCATCCGCTCCATCAACCTCATGATGAAGCGCAGGTTGTGAATCGTGGCCAGCCGGTAGGCCAGCAACTCCTTGCTCTTGAAAAGGTGGTTCAGATAGGCCACCGAGAATCGCTGGCACGTGTAGCAGTCGCAACCGGGGTCAACCGGCTGGTCCAGCCCTTTGTAGCCGGCGTTGCGGATATTGAGGCGGCCGGTGGCCGCGAAGAGCGCCCCGTTCCGGGCCGTGCGCGTCGGCAGCGCACTGTCGAACAGGTCCACGCCCCTGGACACGTTCTCCACCAGGTCCTCGGGCGAGCCCACGCCCATGAGATAACGCGGCTTGTCGCCGGGCAGACACGACACCGTTTCCTCAACCATGGCCAGCATCACGTTCTTCGGCTCACCCAGGCTCAAGCCCCCTATGGCATAGCCGGGGAAGTCCAGCGAGGTGAGATGAACGGCTGATTGCCGCCGCAGCTCCGGGAACATGCCTCCCTGCACGATGCCATAGAGAGCCTGATCCTCCCGACGATGAGCTTTGAGGCACCTCTCCGCCCAGAGATGGGTCCGGCCCGTGGCTTCCCGAACACGGCTGATCTCGGCATCATGAGGCGGGCATTCGTCCAGCGCCATGATGATGTCACTGCCCAGTCTCTCCTGTACTCTCACCGCATCTTCGGGAGTGAGGAAATGCTCGCTCCCGTCTATGTGGGACCGGAATCTGACACCCTCGTCGCCAACCCGACGCAGTGTAGCCAGACTGAATACCTGGTAACCGCCGCTGTCGGTGAGGATCGGCCCATCCCAGCCCATGAAACGGTGCAGCCCGCCCATCTTTTCGATAACCTCGACGCCGGGCCTGAGATAGAGATGATAGGCGTTGCTCAGCAGAATCTTGGCCCCAACGTCCCTGACATCGTCCGGCGTGAGCGCCTTCACCGTGGCTTGGCTGCCGACAGGCATGAACGCCGGGGTCGGAACAACTCCATGAGCCGTGGTGATGAGGCCAGCGCGGGCGCTGGTGTGGGGGCAGGTCTTCTCGATCTCGAACGTGTGGCTCACACTGTTCCTGTCACTTCACCAGGTGGCTGGCGATGATGGCCCGCTGTATCTCAGAGACGCCCACGTAGACTTCGGTCATCTTGGCATCCCGATAGAGGCGCTCGACGGGCAGGCTCTTCATGGTCCCGTACGCGCCGTGGACCTGCATGGCCATCCGAGTGACTTCCACCGCCATCTGCGAGCAGAACAGCTTGGCCATGGCCGAGTCATTCCGGATGCTCTGGCCCTGGTCACGAAGGAAGCCGGCGCGATATGTCAACCATCGTCCGGCCTCTATCCTCGACGCCATCTCCGCCAGGAGCCACTGAATAGTGGGCATACGGGCGATGGGCTTCTCATACGCCATGCGCTGTCCGGCGTACTCGACGGAGAGATCGAGAGCAGCCTGGGCTACGCCGACGCCCTGGGCGGCCACGCCCACCCTCTCCACGCTGATACCCTCCAGCATGATCTCGTAGCCACCACCCTTCACACCCAGCATATTCCCCTTCGGCACTCGGACCGAGTCCAGGTAGATCACGCAGGCGCCAAACCCTCTCAGTCCCAGCGTCTCGCACGGCTCACGCAACTGGAAACCTGAGGCAGACGTCGGCACGATGAAAGCGCTGACCCTCTTGGTCTCATCCTTGGCAAACACCAGCGCCTGAGAGGCCACCGGCGCCAGGGAGATGAAGTTCTTCTGCCCTTCGATCACGTAATGCCGGCCGTCGAGCTTCGCCTTCGTGGCCACGGCCTTGGGATCGGACCCTGTGGCCGGCTCCGTGAAACAGAAGCAGCCCAGCATCTTCCCTTCCACCAAGGGCACCAGGAACTTCTTCTTCTGGGCCTCGCTCCCGAAGCGGAAGAGGGATTCTTGCGACAGGATGCTCACGGCCACAATGGCGCCCACCGTCATGGAAGCACGGGCCAACTGTTCGATCACCAGCGCGTAGCTGACATAGCCTGATCCGCTCCCGCCATATTCTGGCGTATAAGCCAGGCCGAAATAGCCCATCCGGCCCATCTCGCGAGCCAGTTCACTGGGGAACTCGGCAGTGCAGTCGATTTCTGCGGCGCGGGGAAGCACTTCTTTCACGGCAAACTCTCTCGCCGTGCTCTGGATCATCTTCTCCCGTTCAGACAGGTTGAAATCCATGGATCATATCCCCCGGCTGGTTGCCTTCGGCAATCCCAATCAACCCCCAAGCCCCCATTCTTGGGGGTTCGAAAGGAGGGAGAATTGAGGGACACCCTCAAACTCCCGGCAGCATTCTGCTGCACCGTCACTCGCCATTATCACCGAGACTAAGCAGA
>Ga0209253_10003744_pt1 | contig 13305 bp, 14 predicted proteins | sample FrelakmetBRP12BR_FD_187145 | JGI IMG/M metagenome (GOLD analysis project Ga0209253, IMG submission 187145) | Freshwater lake sediment microbial communities from the University of Notre Dame, USA, for methane emissions studies - BRP12 BR (SPAdes)... | ecosystem: Environmental > Aquatic >...
AGGCATAAAGCCGTTGGAGGAACTTGGGGCCAAGGTCAAACACTTGATAGTTATTGTGGACAGAGAACAGGGCGGAAAAGAGAATCTTGGGAAATTAGGTTATACGGTTCATGCTCTAGCAAAGATTTCTGAGCTAGTCAAAAGCCTATCTGCATCTGGAGCCATTTCGAAAGAACAAGCTGAAACCGTTTTAAACTACATTGGAAGAAAATAGCTTCTTAATCCATTCACCGCTTTTCGTCTAAGTAGCAATAGCCTGTGGCAACTTTCTTCTGCATCTCCTCAAACCATTTGTCAAAGCCCGTTGTTTTAATTCTCTGCAATTCCTTCTTAACCGATCCTTATTGTTGTAGCTTCTCACATTCCTCCATATTGGAACATTCCACACAAAGCGTGTAGTCTTTCTGCCCGCAACATTCTCGAACTACACAGGTGGGGTTTCCGCCGCCATTCCCACAGCTAGGACATTCGCCGAAGAGTTTAATCAAACCGTCCATAACCTTGTTAAATTCCTCATAGTGTTGAAGCGAGGGCGCCCATTTTGCAAGCTCTGGCATCATTTTGTCAAAGCCACAAGCGCCAATGACTTGTTTCAAATTTTCAACAGCTTGCTTTATTCCTCCCTGATAGATGCCGCACGCGCCGCAATACAATCCACAATAGCCGACCAAACTCTTTGCATCCATAACCAAAGACAAACACCCTTTTTTGACGTACTGCCAACTATTCAAAAGTACATGATTCTTATAAGGTCTTCATTTCCAATAGGCTTCAAAAACTTGCTTGTAGGTATTCTTCAAATATTCCAAGATTTTCTTCGCAGCTTGTTCAGGAAGGCATTGAGTAGTGTCTACTGCAAGTTCCGGTTTTAAAGGAGGCTCGTAAGGCTGTCCAACGCCAGGTACAGTTTGAGCTTTGCCTTGCTTAGCACGAGCGTATATCTGCTCTGGTGCCTGATAGGTTTCTTTTCTCTTCGCTTCTCGCTCCATACAGATCTCTAGAGGGCATGTCAAGTAGACTTCCATGAACTTGTCAATTTGCTCTCTAGCATTGTCTCTGTATCGTCTCAGGTTGCCAGTAGCATCAATTATCACGTTAACGCCATTCTGTGTCAGAAGTTCAGCAAGGTAAACAAGTGTAGCATAGACAGCGTCTCGCTCTTCAAGCGAGTAACAGGGTTGGGGAGTAAAGATCTTTCGCAGAGCATCAGAAGACAGAAGTTGGGCATTGACACCTGTTTCGTTCAGAAGTTTGAGCAAAGCTTCAGAAACAACAGACTTACCGCTACCAGGCAGTCCAGTTATCCAAACACACCAACCAGTTTTCACTTTCGTCAGTGCTTCCTGCTCGTTGGCTCTAATGGTAGTTCTTGCATGAGCCGCCTTAAAAACTCGTAATCTCACAACCTGAAAAAGTGGCTTTCACAGTCACGGTCTGAAGCGCAAAAACCATCCTATTAAAAAACCGTTTTTCTACTGATTGACCCTCATATATTGCATTCAGCAATTCTCTCATCGATTTTGTAGAACACTTCGGGAATTCCTACACTTTTATGGTCGAGAAGGTAGTCGATATGCCAAAAACGTCTTTTGCGTGTGCTGAGATGGCGTTTATCCTCTTCTCCAAGTTATTTTGAGCTGAACCGACATAAGCATATATTCCGCTTTCAAAATTCATAGTGCTGAGTAAACAGACTTTCACTCGAATATTTCCATCAACACTTATGATAAGAACGTAGACGCCCTTCATTAGGCTCGCTTGCTGGTTTTATCTGGCTCGTACCATTTCAGAATCTCGTCAACCGCCTTGATTGAGTATCCTATTTCTCTGAGGACCCGTTTCAGATCATCGACTGACTCAGTACCCAAATCCAACACCTGATATAGGAAATACTTAGTCAGGATTCATATTTATTGTTATTCCGAAACCGGAATATATGAAAGCAAAATGTGCCTATCTGTTAGCCAATTATTGCAACCCCTCAGCTACCAGTATAAGAGTTGACACAGTGTATGTCGAATTTATCACTTTTCAAAACATTCTTCACAAAACTGAGCAATTTGACTCGCACATCAATTTTCAGCTTAGGATACCAAACAGGTGAAGCCACAACCAATCCGCGCCAAGCGTAGAATGGCTGAACAACCTCTAAAATCTCATGATCGCCTGTCTTCTCCAAATAGTTCTCCCAGAAGAGCTTGAATAGGCGCTCAAAAGCGCCTGTAAGCTCGCCGTGCTTCTGCAACGAATAGAAAAGGTAGTTAACAGTAATCGCGGCAACATCATCAGCAGGTTCGCCCCATTCGCCTCTGCTTCGATCCAAAACCGTAAAATCTACGTCTTTTCTGAAAAGCATGTTCCAAGGATGAAAGTCTCCATGAACTTGGCTAAGTCTATGCGTCTTATGTTTGAGGTTCCAGCGCCAAACAATGCAATCTCGTTCAACATCAATTAAGTACGCTTCATTGACAAAGGTTAGATCAGGCGGATAGCTGTCAAGCAAGCCCATTATACATTCGCCATGTCCGACGAGTTCTCTAGCTCGTCTGATGTAAAGCCACGGCGCCTCACGCTTGATCTTATGGATTTCAACAAGGTAGTCGGACAGCGCAAGGCAACGCTGCTCGTCCAACGGACCAAGTTTTCCAGTTCTCTTCAGATGATCCAAATCAAAGTGGTAAAGTTTTCCATCTGCAAACTCTGTTAAAATGAAGAATTCATCACATTTTCCCAAAGATTTCAGACATTCATCGTTCTTGGCAAACGCTCCAACGTCCAAAGAATGCACGTGTTTGGGCAATTTGTTGAAAACAGAGTTCTGCCAAAGAAGAATTTGTGCTCTGTCAGAAAAATGATCGTGTCCAAATCCTTCTGGGCGCATAGTCTCTAGGACAACGCGCTTGATTTCTCCGGCCAGTCTAAATTCAATAACGTAAGGAAAGCCATATCCAAAACCCTTCAAATCTCCAGATTCATCAATTTTCTCTCCACCAAGTCGCCAGACACTGCAGACCTCTACATTACTATCGTAGACAGAGGAGAGATATTCTTGGAGGATTTTCTTTGAAAGCTTCAAAGTGTCACAGTTCATTTTCTCCACCTTTAGTTCTAGCCAATGTCACCACATCATGCCAAAGATAGAAAACCAAACTTAGTACACAGCTGAAGTAGGCAAGTATTCTAACCATGTACCACCATCCTAGACCTCGTGTTTCAGCGAGAGGCATGACTAGGTTTCCGATGAATGTTGCTGTCAACGTAGTATAGATGTAACCTGTGGCAATCACGAGGAAAAGGAAAAGAACTTTGTCAAATACCCGCAAAAGGTCAAGTCTCTTCTTGATATAATACAAGATAAAAGAGAAGCCGGCGATTATTAGGACGTAAATAAAGGCATAAACATATATCAAGTCGGTCAAAACAGCCATCAAAGCGAAATATCCTGCCTCATATGCAAAAAGAGAATACCCGAGGCTTTGTACATACAGAGTGGTGGCCACATCCGCAACTGCCAAGAAAGGCAGAATCAAAATGACTTTATCAACACTGTCCAAAGCGCCGCCTCCGATTTTTCATTCATACTCACTCTTAAGATAGCTTTAAGCCTTGACAAACAACAAACCAAAATCCAGAAAAGGCCAATCTAACATTGACCATCAATGAACATACTCATTCACAACGCAACGATACTCCCGATGAACAACAAAAAGATGCTTCACCAAGCCGCAGTCGCCATAGAAAACCACGCCCAAGACCACTCTACAATAAAGCTATTTATCCGGTTTATGCTGCAGAAGCAGCTGATGTTGACACGTAATAGTTAGTGGCAGAATAGTGATGGAAAACAGAAAACTGGCAACATTCAACTGTGCCAGAATAATAGGAGAAGTAGAGAAAGCCAAGAGCAATTTGCTCGACAATTTGAGCGCCAATGTTAAATAGGCAAGCCGCGATTCAGCATCAAAGAAGGCAATGAACATGGAGAACTCTAAAGTCAAAGACACAGATCTTGCAGAGAAAGGCAATTTGCAATTAGAATGGGCTCAAAGACACATGCCCGTCATAAGCCAGATCAGACAAAGATTCTCCAAAGAAAAACCGTTAGAAGACCTAACACTAGGCGCGTGCTTACACGTAACCAAAGAAACCGCAGTTCTCATAGACGCACTCCTCGCCGGAGGCGCACAAGTAGCTCTCTGCGGGTCAAACCCGCTTTCCACACAAGACGATGTAGCTGCAGCCCTAGTGCAAAGAGGCGTTCACGTCTTCGCATGGCGAGAACAAACTACACAAGAATACTACTGGTGTGTTGAAAAAACCATAGGCTATAATCCCTCAATCACGCTTGACGATGGCGCAGATCTCGTCAGCACACTACACAGCAAAAGAACAGACAATTTGCCGAAAATCAAGGGAGGAACAGAAGAAACCACAACAGGAGTTTTACGCTTGAGAGCGATGGAGAAAACTGGCGACCTCAAATACCCAATAATCTCCGTAAATGATGCATACACAAAATATCTGTTTGATAACCGCTACGGAACAGGCCAAAGCACAATCGACGGAATTCTGAGAGCCACAAACGTCCTCTTAGCAGGCAAAAACTTTGTCGTATGCGGATATGGCTGGTGCGCCCGCGGCATAGCCATGCGAGCCCAAGGAATGGGTGCCAATGTTATAATAACAGAGATAGATCCATTAAGAGCCTTAGAAGCAATAATGAATGGCCATCGTGTAATGCCAATAGCTGAAGCCGCGATAGTAGGTGACATTCTCGTGACTGCTACAGGTGACACAGCTGTGATTCGAAAGGAACACATGGAGAAAATGAAAGATGGCGCAATACTTGCCAACAGTGGACACTTTAACGTTGAAATAAGCATAAAAGATCTCAGTGGACTTGCAACGTCAAAGAAGACTATGCGAGCAAACTTGGAAGAGTACACCCTCAAAGATGGAAGAAAACTGTATCTTCTGGCAGAAGGAAGACTCGTGAATTTGGCTGCAGCAGAAGGACACCCTTCAGAAGTTATGGACATGTCATTTGCCAACCAAGCTCTCAGCGTAGAATACTTAGCCAAGACACAGAAACTGCAGCCGAAAGTCTACAATGTACCTAAAGAAATAGATGAACAGATAGCATTTCTAAAATTGAACGCAATGAATGTGAGAATCGACACTCTTACAGATGAACAGAAGAAATACTTGACCACATGGGAAATGGGAACCATATAGCGACGCTTTGAAAGTAATGGTAAACTTTAAAAGGTTTAATAGAGTAAACATGCGACCATATAGGTGATAAGAAATGGTTAGTAAGGATCAATCAATAGGCGCAGCAATCCTCTTGGTATGCGTTGTGCTTGCAGTATTCTATCTAGTTACGCTCTTCTATCCAAGCTGGCTGGAGCTAGTCTTTGGAATAAAGGCAACATGGATTTCGGATGCACAATTCTGGGTCATAGCAATCCCTGTCTTCATAGCATTCATTGCCATAATGGGCATTGGAGCATGGATAGGTTGGACCATGGCTACGACACCACCGCCGAAGCCTATCGAGGAGATAACAAGCGAAATCGAAGAGAAGAAGGAAGAACCAGTAACAACAACTGAAGAACAGGCAAAGCCAACCGAAGGAACCGAAGAAGAGAAGAAACCAGAGAGAAAGAAGAAAAACTAGAAGATCAACAGAACTCCAAAATGGTGAAACCTTTTCACCAACATTTTAACCCATTATTAAGGGACGTGTTCTAATCATATTCCAAGCAGTTTGAACACAAAGTAAAGTGTAACATATACTCCTGCGGAAACACCGAACGTAATAATCATTGTTTTCGGCGAAATTGAGAAAGACGATGCTTCTTCGCCTTTGGACTGTATCTCATATGCTTTTATTTCGTGTGTTTTAGAGTCAATCTGAACCACAGCGGTAAGCTTCTTCATCTCGATTTCGACCGTGTATATATCTTCTTCAAGTGACACTCTCTTCGGCTTCAAACCACTTTTGTGACCGATTCGCCTGAGAAAGCCTGTGGCTATTGAGGTTACTGCTTCAGCATTCAGCTCCCTAGCTTGGACAGTAGCGGAAGTGACGATTCCAGGAATCTTCTTCTGAACAGCTACTGCCAAACGTCTTATCTCCTATTCACTTCTCATGTTAAATCCAAGATGTCCCGAGCCAAAAGCGCAACCAAGCAACATTCTTAACCAGTTACATTTTTTAGCATACACTTAACGATCTGCTCGCACATTATGCACTCTTCAGGGATTTTTTCCTTTGTAGCACGTTTGCTGAGATAACCAAGCTGATATTGGCAATTTGAGGCTTTGCCAGGTGAACTTCGTTTTTCTTCGGCAAATCGCAGTGATGTCTTTGACGTTTCCTCTCCTCTGACTTCGGGTGTCGACTTAAGCATGGCGATGACTGGTTGTTCTTCCACAATTATCTCTGTAAGGCAGTATGGGCATGCATCATAGGTTTTCGGACTCTGCGAACCCAAATCCGTGGTCTTTAATGGATTCGTGAAGACTTTGCCGCATGATTCGTTCGTACATGTTATGGGCTGACTTTCCGTAATGGATTCTTTCTTCTTAGGGATAACTAGCCCTCCTTTGACATAGAATCGGAATCCGAGCTTATAGTATTGATGAATCTACAATCAATATCGAAACTACTGACAACGTCTCACAGAAAGATCAAGTTGCCAGCTTGGAAACGGCAACTTCGCCATCAGAGTATCCATCAGCAACTTGAAGAAAGCCCAGGAATAGATCAAATGAAACGCCAACAAACAACACTCCAAAAGGCACTGAGGATGAGAATCCTTAGCTAACTGAAAAGAACAGATCCGCATGCAGATTAAGTGGCAACAAGTTGTGTCTGTAGCATATTTTTGGGATGGAACAATATGATCGAGACTGCTGGCAACCGTATCTCATTTCACCTTTTTCGACGTGACCTGCGCAACAGCCCATCTATAGACACCCCCTTCAGCCGAGTTCTCTCAAACGAACCCGCAAGCTCCAATCCTATTTTCGCTTCTAAATTGACTAAGGGAAAACGACATTACCTAGAATAAGTCTCTGACACAAGAAATCACCAGCAATCAGTATTCTCAATTCATAACCGTTTTAATCAGTCAGACCCACAACAATTCTCGAAACTAGTGAACGGTGAAAGAACCTTGTACGCAGTTTGGATAAAAATCGACGAAACCTTGCCATGGATCGAACTAAAAAGAACTTTTCAGACAAGAAACGAAGCGAAGAAAGGTGCAGAAGACTTTCTGCACAGCATGCAAATGAAAATCACAAGAATGCCGGAAAAAGCCAAACCGTTGAGAGCCATTCCGACGATCAAAACAAGACATTAACCATGGCGCATGATGTATTCTAACTTATTCTTGTCAATACTCTATCTTGTTATCTACATCATCTAGCCTCAATAGCCTTTCTCAGAGGTTTTTTGATTAGCTACAGCGGTAGATCTGATTTCATTAGGATTGAATACAAAGGTGCCTTAAATTGCGTCTTGGACGCTAATACTGATCGTGGCTTGGATGACTACAAGGCAAGCATAGTTAGAACAGGTTATAGTTTTAACTAAAACGGAATCATAATAGTGGCGCCGGGGAAGGGATTCGAACCCCTGCGAGCCCATAAGGCCCACTGGCTATCCTGTCCTCCATATTCTAAGCCCCTTTTTTGCTACTCAGATCTCGAGGCCAGCGCGATAACCACTCCGCCACCCCGGCCTTCACAGAAATCTCTGGATAGTTGCTTTTAGCTTTATCCGAATTAACGTTCAGGTTCTTAAAAGAGAAAGAATTTAATGGCTTAGCATCATTCTTGCTTCTTGAACGCCGAAAAAGGAACCCATATCCTTTATGCAATGTTCGATCTGCCCCAAAATGTTCTTGTTCAATCTGCAAAAAGGCGTTATCATAATCGTGAGCTTCTTGCCGGACTTTCTATAAACCCATGTTCCAACTATTCGCCCATTTAGCAGGAGGCAGGCGGCTATATCTCCTGCGGGACGATAGATAAGCTTCATGTGCTCCTTGTTTACAATTCGCGCTCTGTCTTTGTGACCAAGAAGGCACGGGTCAAACTTGGGTAACAAACAAACTGACGACTCTTCAGACAGATTCAGCTCCTCTAAGCGTTTGAGGTCACATTTCAATGCAAATAGAGCCTTTGCACAGTTCTTTACTCGAATTTCAGCAAGATCAAATCTAGCACCTTCAAAAGTGGCCCTAGCTTCTCCTGCAAGCAACCCGCTCCAGTAGGAGAAATCCTGCAATGATGCTGGCCCGTAGCCTTGCAGGTATCTTAGAAGTAGTTGCTCCTTTGCTTGCCCCTCTCCAATTTCGGCAAGATTCACACGGGGAAGCCACAAATCAGTTCTCGTAAAACAGGTCTCTTTCCCGCATGGCGTTCCGCAAACAGTCAGACCCGAATAGGCTGTGTCTTTGAGGATTCCTCCCCATCCTGAGAAGAGTCTTGGATAGGGCTGTGCCGAGTTACCTAGTTTTTGGCGTAGCGCACTTGACAACTGTTTTCGTGTTAATGGACCTTTAGCAAGAGCTCTTGAAATCTGCGGGTATATGACTCTCTGTCGCTGTTCAATTGAGGGCCACTCAGGTGGACGCATATAACGTCCATGATGCTCAAACCACATTCTGTTCAGAGCATTATGGTAAATCGGCAGATCATCGGATTGAATTATTTGCAATGTGCCACGCATGCACCAAGTCTTAACCAGACTTTTTTCTTTGTAAAGGGCAGTATCCAGCAATTCAGATTTGAAACAACGGATTCTGTTTCAGAGCGAAAGGTACGGTGTCAAGCTATTCTGTGCGTGTAGGCCACAGAGTGTGTTAACCACATCTCTTAGACCAGCTTCTCTGTCGCCACGTGCAAGAAATCGCTTATGCATGTAAAGCTGAGTTAATTGCTCTAAAGTCACCGTTAGAAGATTATCGATAGACAAGTGAAGGGCTCCCATCATCTAGTGTTAACAAGTGAAGGAAATAGCCAACGCCTCTCTTCACGCATTTTCTTTTTATCCCATTCTCTGAGTATTTTTATGGCCTCATTTGCCACCATCATAGCGTTCTCTTCACCTGCTTCCGTCCTAAACTCATTCCTGCAACGGTTTGCAAATACAGCGCACACAGAACCCGCTCTCAAACCATAGAGGCTTGCTAGAGTAAATAGAGTCGCTGTCTCCATTTCAAAGTTCAGAACCTTCGCTCTCTTCAACAACGATAGCAAGTTCTCAGTTGAAGACTGATAGTTTGCAGTAGTATGTCGACTCTGGCCAGCATAAAAGTCGGCGGTGGTTGCAGTGATGCTGACGTGATAGTTTTTTATGCCTAGGCTTTCGGCCGCCTCAATCAGAGCTTGAAGAACCTCAAAACTAGCGACTGCTGGGTACTCGGGCATAATATAGCAGTTGCTTGTGCCGTCCAAACGAACTGCTGCTGAAGAAAAAATTAGGTCTCCACATTCAATGTTCTCCTGTATGGCTGCGGTGCTTCCAACGCGTACGAAAGTATGCACGCCTATGCTTGCCGCTTCGTTAATAGCAATAGACACAGGCTGGACCGATGCCACTAGACAAAGCGGAGACTGTGATTCCTTTGTACTTGCCTGTGAGGCTGCGAAATTCGCGGTGGTCAGAAACTTTCTTCGCTGAATTCCATAGCTTCGCGATCTTGTCAACGCGTTCAGGATCTCCGGGGACAAGAAGATACTCCGCCAAGTCGCCCTTTCGACAGGCAATGTGGTATTGTTCACCGTTTGCACTTGCTCTATGCAAGGTTGCTCACCAAAATTAAGATTAAGCACACAGCATTTAATAGTGTGTTGGAACTACGAGGAAATGGGCCTTTGTTAGAAGAGCGCAGAAGAACAAAATACGACATCTATGCAGACATCATAGAGATGATCGCAAGAAAAGATCTTTGTTCGTTAACCAGAGTTTCTTATGGTGCCAACATGCCAGTTGATCGCACAAAGAAAATGCTGGCTTTCTTGGTAGCACATGGTTTCATAAGAGAAGTGAATCTGGGCGATTCGAAGAAGTACAGAGCCACAAAATGGGGAATGGAGTATCTGGAGACTTTCAAGCACATGCGCAAATTCTTCGCGGCCCTAGAAGAAGAAAAATAGTAACATTTTGTGACTACAAATCGTGTTTTCGTTATGTGCGTCGCCTTTTAAGGGCACATCAGACTCAGGTCTTCTCAAGAAGTAATGAGGTGGTAAGAATGGAACGTCAAGTAAAGAATGAAGAGAATTGGCATGGGAGAGCAAGAGCAGAAGAGAACGCAACAATAACTGAAAGAATTCTTGCGTTGCAGATAGTCACCAGACGTGAGTATTCCTTTTAAACAGTCAGCAACAAACGTGTAACGAGGAAGAGCAAATGAACAACAGAACAACAATCCCGTCCAGAAGCACTGTGACACTGGACTCAGTGAACGGAGATCTCATAGTGGAAGAACATACAGTCGTCAACGGAACGGGCTCGCCACCAACAGTCAAAGTCTCAGGCACGATATATTGCAGAGGGCATAACACTTTCGAGTGTGACCTATTAGCAGAGCGATTACAGACAGAAAGAGACGTCAGGATAAATGGTAATTTGAACATTCGTGATGAAGTGAGGGCTGAAGATGGGCGGCTAGAGGTGCAAGGATCTCTGTCAGCAAAAGAAGTAGATGTGGATGAGGCTTTGTACGTAGGAAAGTGGTTGACCGCAGAAACCGTTGAAGTGGGAGGACGCCTCGAAGTCGTCGAAAAGACCAAAGTCAGAAGTATAGATGTCGGAGGCAGTTTCAGAGCAAAAGGCGAAGTTGAAGCGGAAGATGTTGATATTGGCGGCAGCTTCTCAGTTGAATCAAACGTCGCAATAGAGCACCTAGATGTTGGCGGAGCGGCCAGGATACATGGCGGCAAAATTAGAAACATTGACATAGGTGGCAGCTTTGAATCCAACGCTACACTGGAGTTCGAGGAAATAGAAGTAGGAGGAACGGTCCGCTTGACTGGCAATTGCAAAGGTGGAGACGTGGATGTGGGAGGAGTTTTTGAAGTCAAAGGAAACCTGAAGTTTGGAAAGATCGGCGTAGGTGGCAAAGTAACGATCTCGGAATCAGCTGAAGGCAGAGAAATAGAGGTTGGAGGAAAAGTGGAGATTGAGGGCTCGCTTAGACTTTCCGGAGACCTTGAAGTTGGAGGAAGAGCTGAAATCGGAAAGGAACTTTCAGCTGAAGATATCGAAATAGGGGGAGTGTTAGAGGCTCAGAAGGTTGCAGCTTCAAACCGTGTTGAAGTTGGTGGCTCAATTAGAACAGATCAAGGTCTTACTGCGGCTTTTATCGAGATAGGAAGAAGAGGCGAGGTTCGCGGCGATCTGAAAGCAGATGAAGTAGTAATCGGGAAAGATGCTCAGGCAGAAAACGTGTTTGGCAAAAGGATACTTCTGAGAAGAGGAGCATCTGTAGCAAATGTCTATGGAGAGGAAATTACAATAGAATCTGATTGCAACATAGCTGGCGAAATTCAGTACACTCATGAATTAAGAGTGGATGCCCATGTCTCAATGGTAAAGACACCAGTGAAGGTAGACAAGCTCCCCTTCTAGGAATACCATCAATCTTTTTTTGGAATCACCAAGTCTGCAATATCTACGCTATGCTCATAGATCTGTCTCAGGAAAGAGGCAACTGCAAGGATCTGCGGAACAACATCAAGTGACTGCTCTCTTGCAATCTTTTCAATATTAGCGAACATCTTTTCCATCTTTTCATGCTTTGCCCGGACCTCTTCAGCCAACGCCACATTGCTCGTCAGAAACGCGTTCAAAGCACCTTCGTGGGTCTCGAAACAGGCCAAGTGAAAATCGACAAACTGTTTCCGCAACTCCTCAGCCAATTTCGCACCTTTCAGCTCAATTACCTTTCGTGCTATTCGAACTCCCTCATCACCAATTGCCTCAACCAAACTTGCAACCAGACGATAGTCAAGGCATTCAATAGGAGTCACACCCAACTTCTCACTCAGACTTGGGTTCTGTACAATCGTTCGCAGAATACGAACTAGAAGAAAGTAGAGCCTGTTTCCCTCATCATCACGAGCCACAACACTCCGAGCCAACTGCACGTCTCCATCTACAAAGGCGTTAGTAACATCGCGATGCATACCAGCGGCTATAGAGTAACCTCGGCGAAGAATTTTCTCAGGCGGAAAGCTTGACGGCTCTAACAAACACTGCAGAACGATCTTAGAGTTGTCTTCCTCAACAATCTCCAACCCAATCAAACGATTAACTGCACTCTTAACAGTGTCCCTAACTTCGAAACTGATGCGCGTTTTCGGTTCAACCCGAATTATGTCGAAGCCCAGCAAGTATGTGCCTATGATCTCACGATTCAGATACGTGCCAGGGGTCAGTGTTATCGAGTGAGGCAATGGCTCAACATCGTGTCTTGGGTCAATAACAAGTTTGCCCCCTTCAGTTTCACTTATAGCCACAAAAGAGCCCTTATTCACAGAGTACTGCTCAGCCCAAGCTTTAGGCAAGCAAACAAAAACAGTCCCACTGAGCGTACTTTGAATCTTACGGACAGTGCTCAACTATACCACCATCGACAAGTCACTATTCGAAACTTGAATATTGACACATTTAAACGCGGTGCCAATATATAGATTTAGGCACGCATGTTAGAATTGAAAGAAGACGTTTTTGTTGGTATAGACCTTGCGGCAAACCCGAACAACCCAACAGAATGGGCGGTCCCTGCGCAACAAAGTCTTGGAAATATCTCCTTCATAAAGACGTCGAAATTCTAGAAAGACTCATTTCTGCAAGATCCGCATTAACAGTCATAGATGCTCCTCTCAGTCTTCCAGCAACTGGTTCCTTGAGAAAGGCAGATAGACACATGGTCAGTAGAGGACTCAGAACTTTTCTCCGCCAACGTTTCCAATAATGAAGGCTCACAGAACGTATTATAGGACTGAACAGGTTAATAGTAGAGAAAGATAATGAACAATAGAAGTACATCTAACATCAACATGAAAGCTACCAGGCACGTCATTGAAAGACTGGAGAAGTATACAAAATGATCCTGCAACGTATGCGACTGAAAGAAGAGGTAACACGACGGTTCTTAACGAATCGCGAGATCGATGCGACAACAGCAACACCGACTGTTTATCTACATTCAACGCATCAAACTGAAGCGATCGAAGACAAAGAAGAAGGCTACGTAATTATCCCGGACGGAATGGATT
>Ga0209253_10003745_pt1 | contig 13302 bp, 12 predicted proteins | sample FrelakmetBRP12BR_FD_187145 | JGI IMG/M metagenome (GOLD analysis project Ga0209253, IMG submission 187145) | Freshwater lake sediment microbial communities from the University of Notre Dame, USA, for methane emissions studies - BRP12 BR (SPAdes)... | ecosystem: Environmental > Aquatic >...
AATTTCATGATCGTATCCTCCCAAAGTTATGTTATCAATTCTTCACATTCGTCGATCTTCGTTGTCTGTTTTGGTAATTCCGGAACATTGAAATAACATGCATAAGCATTTATCGGTATAACATGCATGCTTAATACATGTGCAGATGATACATATTTTGCATCGAATTGCAACATATTTATTAAAAGACTGAAATACATGGAAAAAATAAGCAATGTCCGGCTTTGCAAGTAATTCTGACAAGGCTTCCGGCCAGCCGGCTTCTGCCGGTTGTTCGGCGGGTAACTGAATAGTAGAAGGCACAAGACATGCAAACCAGTTTGCCGAAACACAAGAATGACAAGGAATGGCCGGGAGTGGACACACCGTCCAACACTACACAAGCAATAATGCCAGTTTGAGACCAACGAACGTCGGCTTGGTCGGATTATCAACCATATCGGCAGGCCGGTGGATACGGAACGGGAATGGTCATTCAATGACTGAAAATGAAATAAACGAAAGCCCTCTTCACCATCAGGTAACCAACTGCAGATATGGAAAATATAGGTTAAGCAAACTGACGTCCTGCAAATCTTTTTTGCATACCAGCGCAACCAGTCACTAGAACATCACAATTACAGCTTTCAAAGCACTGCCGATAATCTCACTGTGATGTGCTGCGCCGCTATGGTTTCGCCAAAGTGTTGCAGTTCCATGGATGACACTGATCTGTAATGCTGTTTAACAAGCGCTGCCTATTTATCAAACTGCTTGTTATTTGGCCTGGCAGGTGCCGATGCGCTTTCCGGAAAAGACCTGGGTCATTTGTATATCCTTCGAGGATAACTTCATCGTGCCTTTCATCGTGTTTGCAGCTCGGGTCACCTCCCCGATGCCATCCATTGCTTCCCTGCCGGGGCAATGTATTTTCCAAGTGGTCTTGTCGCCAGACACCTTGATGTCGGTCATTTTGCAATTCTTTTGATGCGGCACATTTCCCGGCTTGTACGCCTCGCCTTTAGGCAGGCAGACAGTCTGTATCACTTCCGGCATGGGCATACCCGGCATATCCGTCCTAGTGGTCATTTTCCACAGCTCGTCGCTGCCCGCTGCCCATACATAGGCAGGGTATGTCACAACCAAGAAAAACATGCCTGTCAAAAATCCTTTCATGATGCGACCCCCTGGCTCAAATGTTGATATTGCGGAACTGTGTATATAAGTAGCTCGATTACGTCTGAATTTGAATCTCAAGTCACTGTTCCATGATCCCGATATATATCCCAGTAACAATTTGGGGAGTCGATGGTTATTTTCGATTTCTTGTCTCTTGCCAGCAATGGCCGACAATCCTTGCCGCATTCAGACGCTAACTAATCTCGGGTGATGGGTTTTGCTAACAGCTAAATGATAGATAACTTGCTTATTTTCTTGCCGTATTGATGGGCATGGGATAAATCTTAACGTTCGATTTATGAGGTAAAGGTATCAAGGACTTTTCAAGTGTCCTTTTGTTTCTCACAAGATCAGCCAGTGTGACTTGCCGTAGCACTCCAAAAAACGCTTCACGAGCGTTGTCCAGAACCCCGCTCAACTTGCATACATCTGTAATGACGCAGTGATTGTTCTCACTGAAACATTCGACCAGATCAAAATTGTCCTCGGTTGCGCGCAACGCTTCCTCAACATCGATGCTTGCCGGAGCTTTTGCCAGACGCACGCCGCCATTTCGACCGCGTATGCTCTCGATCAATCCTGACTTGGTCAATTGATGCGAGATCTTGACCAGGTGATTCTTGGAAACCTCAAACCGGATACTCACTTCCTGGATCGTGACGGTTTCGTCATGTCGCATTGCCAGATACATCAGCAGTCTTAAGCCTAGATCGGAGTATTGGGTCAGTTTCATAATCGCCCTCGATTGGATTGGTTGAATGTCCTGGAGCAGAATTCAACTTATATGTGGTATGTTGCACATATGACCTGAATGCGTTCACGGCAGCAACAAACTTGATGCCCGGCACCTATGGATTCGCTACAACAACGTACTGACTTATGCATAACATGCAGCAACCATACATATTTAATCCGATTTTGGCAAGGAGTCCAATTGCGCCAATCAAACCGCTTGACAACATGCGTCATTAGGAATATGTTTCTAAAAACTGTATCAATGATACATGTATTAGTATTTTTAGATACAGACTTGATAACAAGGGGAGAGCATCAAATGGAACCGACCAAGTCCGGAAATCCGCCAGTTCATTTCATGCGGCAGATGATACAAAACAAGTTCCTGCTTCTTACAGTGGTGCTCGCAGTTAGCGCAGCGATTTACTTTACCATCGGCCTTTTCATGTTGCTCAGACACTGATAATTCTATTCAGACTGTTTATCGTTTGATTTTCGTTTTAATCGTCAATGGCGCCAGCCATCAATCGTCAAGGGGGAGTAAATCATGTCAGAACCATCTTCAAGCAATGTAAAACCTCATGCCATGCAAAGGTTGCTGGATAACAACTGGATATTGTTGTTATTGGGTATAGCGGTACCTGCGGTGTTTTATACGTTGTGGGGGCTTTGGAATGTGATCAGCATTCCAATCGCCAAGTAGGCACACGCTTGCTTAACTATTAAAGGAGAAACATAACATGGGAACTTCCTATACCCCCCCGACAAATCCGGACTGGTGGCGTGAGCCGATCGAGCGCACCGAATTGGTCTGGATCGTGCTGTCATTTACCTGGTGCTTGTTCATGTTCGGCTGGATGATAGGCTGGCACTGGATCGGAAATCAGAACATGAGCAATGAGACCTACAAAACCACTCCTGAGGTGTTTGCCCAGAAGGTCGCAGATATGCAGGCGAAGTACACTGTCCGCAAGGATGAGGCTACCGGCGAAGATGTCGTGGCTCCTCCTCCCGGCACCGATGTCTATCTGGCTGGTATGCAGTGGCAATGGCGCCCCATCCTTGAGTTTCAAAAAGGCAAGACCTATCGCCTGCATATGTCATCCCTTGATGTGGGTCACGGGTTCTCGCTGCAGCCGGAGAACATCAACTTTCAGGTCTATCCCGGTTACGAGCAGGTCCTTAATCTGACACCGAACAAATCCGGTATTTTCAGCATAGCATGCGGTGAATACTGCGGAGGCGGCAACACGATGGGCCATCAAACGATGCTGGGTAGAATATACGTGAAGGAGTAACCAAAATGACGACGACTACAATGTCTGAATTCCGCATCGACCCGGTGTCCGGCCTCAAGGTCAACAGGACAGCCAATACGCTGGTGAAGTGGAACGCGTTTGCGGCAGTAGTGTTCTTGCTGGTTGGGGGATTCTTCGGTCTGGGCGTGGCGCTTACCCGCATGCCGAGCGTTCAGTTGCTTTCACCGGAGATATTTTATCTGGCGCTGACTGCCCATGGCCTTATCAATCTTGCGGTATGGATCATATTCTTCGAGATGGCGGTACTGTACTTTCTGGGTGCGCATGTGCTGGGCAATCGCCTGGCGACACCGAGATGGGCATGGGCGCAGTTCTGGCTGATGCTCGTCGGTGCTGCTATGGTTGCGGTTGCGGTGTTGGGGGGAAATTCAAGCGTGATGATGACCTCGTATGTGCCGCTCACTGCGGAACCGCATTTTTATCTGGGGTTGATCCTGTTTGCCGTGGGTGCGCTGATCGGCTGTTTCGTGTTTCTTGGTACGCTGGTGGTTGCCAAGAGAGAAAAGACATATAACGGATCGCTTCCTTTGGTGGTGTTTGGCGGCGTGACGGCGACGATAATTGCCGTATTTACCATTGTTTCCGGTGCGCTGATCCTGATACCGACGTTTCTCTGGTCGGTGGGGCTGATCAGCCATATCGATCCGATGATGTATCGGGTAATCTGGTGGGGATTCGGTCACTCATCGCAGCAGATCAACGTGGTCACCCATATTTCCATCTGGTATCTGATCGCATCACTGGTATTCGGCGCCAAGCCCATGTCCGAAAAGGTAAGTCGCGGTGCGTTCCTGCTGTATATCCTGTTCCTGCAACTTGGTTCGGCTCACCACCTGTTATCCGATCCTGGTTTGACTTCAGCATGGAAGGTATTCAATACCAGTTATATGATCTATCTGGCGGTGCTGGCCAGCATGATCCATGGTTTGACCGTTCCCGGTTCTATCGAAGTTGCGCAGCGCAAGAAAGGGCTTGATGCCGGGTTGTTTACCTGGTTGCGCAAGGCTCCATGGGGTAATCCGATATTTTCCGGGATGTTCCTGTCCTTGGTCGGCTTCGGTTTCATCGGCGGTATCACCGGTGTGGTGATGAGTGTGGAGCAGATCAACATGATCATCCATAACACCATGTACCTGCCGGGCCATTTCCATGGCACGCTCGTGGTCGGAACTACCATGGCATTCATGGCGGTCACATACTGGCTGATCCCGGTGGTATTCCAGCGCAAGATAGCGCTGGCTGGGATGGCGAAATTGCAACCTTATGTATTCAGCCTTGGTGGGTGGGTCTTTTCCATAGCATTGATGGGTGCTGGCACGATGGGCGTGCAACGCCGTCATGCCGACATAACCTTTGCTGGCCAGCCTTTGGCTTACCAGTATCCCGAGATCGCCAAGGGCTTGATGGATATTGGCGAGATATTCGCGGTGATCATGACGGTTGGTGCGATCATGTTTATCGTCGTCGTGCTGGCATCCATTTTTACCGGTGAACGTATCGCGGAAGATTCAGCTCCATGGCCGAAAGTGGCGGATGCCGATGCTGTGTTTGAGAAGTCAGGCAAGAAACACATTGGTATCGGTGGCATGGAAGCGCCGGGCACTTTCGTGCTGGCAATGATCCTGTTTGCAACCATCGTTCTGTACTACTTCATCAACTTCAAGTATCTGTCCACTGTATGGGGTATGTCCTGACGTAAAGCGATGATGGGAAGCGATGCTATTGCATCGCTTCCCGATTCCCGGTTGATAGGGGAGACCAAAACTTGCTGCTGAGGCGGGCTGAAGTACAACGAATTGGCGAGGCTCAGGTTTGAATTATCCTGAGAATTAGGTTCAATAACTTGACCAGCACTTTCTCCTGATGTCGGAGAGAGTAAGTATACGGAGTTAAGATCATGTTCAAACAATACGTCAATGTATTCAAGTTGCGCATAGGTATGGTGATTGCTTTGGCTGCACTGGGTGGCATGGCGATCACTCCCGGAGAATCTCTGCCGGTATGGAAGATCCTGATCCTGTCGCTGACGGTTCTGATGGGTTCGGCTGCTGCCGGGGCCTTCAATCAGTACAGCGAATGCGATCTGGATGCGAAGATGAAGCGCACAAAAAACCGTCCTTTTGTGACTGGTGTGTTTCAGCATGGCCCCAAGTGGCTGGTAGCAATCGGATCGTTGCTGCTGGTCGCGGTTGCAGCGTCCGCTGTTGCCCTTAATGCGATGGCGGCACTGAACATCTTCCTTGGGGCTTTCACCTACGCTATCGTTTATACGGTGTGGTTGAAGCGCCGTACCTGGCTGAATATCGTATTTGGAGGTTTGTCAGGAAGTTTCGCGGTGCTTGCCGGTGCGGCAGCGGTCGACCCGTCGTTCGGCCCGCTTCCGGGCCTGCTGGCTCTGGTGTTGTTTTTGTGGACTCCGCCGCATTTCTGGAGCCTTGCGATAGCTTATCGCGATCAGTACGCATCCGCAGGAGTACCGATGTTGCCGGTGGTCAAGGGTGACAAGAAAGCGGCGCGTATCATTCTGGGACACACGATACTTCTGGTGCTGGTCTCGCTCATGCCGATGTACTATGGCTTGAGCTGGATCTATCTTGCCGGCGCCCTGTCGGGCGGAACTTATTTCCTTATCAAAAGCGTGCAGTTGGTACGTAATCCAACCAGGCAGACGGCAATGGCCAACTTCTTCGCTTCCATGATTCAACTAAGCTTGTTATTGTTTGCACTGATGTTGGAAAGTTTCTTTGCTTGAAAAATTGCAACATGATTTGTGTTTATATTCAGCCGGATGATGGTGTAGCGAATATGTAATAAATTCGTTTCACGCCAGATTGGGTCATTTACTACACAAACAGCTATTATTTTGGAATGTAAATCATGCTTCACCACCTTGCATTGCTGAGTTTGGCGATCGTATTTTCTGCAGCGCTTCCTGCACTCGCACAAGAAAACGATGCCAGCGGCTTAAAGCTGTATGTAGCTACTGTATCGACGACAAAGACCCAGGTACAGCCTGTGGATACATCGCAGTATTTTGATGAGAAACAGGCGCTGAAGATAAGTCAGGGTGCGATAGGCAACAAGCTTGGCGATTACACCTTTCTGAATCGAAGCGGACGCAAGGTTCGCCTGTCTGATTACCGGGGCAAGCCCCTGGTTGTCAGCATGATCTATACTCATTGCCCGTTCATCTGCGCGACCACAACCCGAAACCTGAGTGCGCTCAAACTGTCCCGGGACGCACTCGGGCCAGACAGCTTTTCGGTTCTGACGATAGGTTTCGATACCGTGAACGATACTCCCAAGGCCATGGACGATTTTGCACAACGTATGGATGTAAAACTGCCTAACTGGGAATTCGTGAGTGCCGACCCGAAAACGATCAAGAAATTGAGCAAGGATCTTGGATTTGTTTTCTTTCCTTCACCGGAGGGTGGTTTTGAACATATCACCCAGACAACCTTTGTTGACGGGAACGGAATCGTGAATCTCCAGATATATGGTGAGGAGTTTGAAAACAGGACACTTCTCGAACCGCTGAAAAATATGATCTACAACGTCAAATCTACCGATCCAATATACAACTTCGGGACTGCCGAGTCGGGATTTGCCGGTATTGCGAAAAGTGTGAAGCTGTTCTGTACGGTCTATGATTCCAAGACCGGAATGTACACGGTCGATTACAGTTTCTTTTATGGAATCGGCATGGGAATTCTCATGTCATTGTTTATCATATGGTGGATCATAGGTGAGTATCGTCGAAGTCCCAAGAGGAGTCGTCTCGACCATGCCTGATTATGAATAGCGTTCCATTCAGGTACTGATGACTTTGACTCTTCCCGCAGTTATTTATCCCGGAGTTGTTCCATGATCAAGCTCTTGCAACGAGTGGGCCAGGGCATTTTTTTGCGTATTGAAATCGCATTGAATGGAACATTCGGTTCCTCGTTCAATCCATTTTATTATCTGGGTGCGATCACCTACCTGATGTTCTGGGTCATTGTGGTTAGCGGGTTCTATATCTATGCCTTTTACGATACCGGTGTGGAAGATGCTTACAATTCGGTGGAGAAAATAACTCATGTGCAATGGTACCTGGGCGGCATAATGCGCAGCCTGCACCGTTATGCTTCAGACGGGATGGTGCTTGCTGCCGTTTTGCACATGCTGAGAAATTTTGTCTTTGACCGCTACCGGGACTTCCGCTGGTTTTCATGGGTTACGGGCATCGTGGTGTTATGGCTGGTATATATGGCCGGCATTAATGGGTACTGGCTGGTTTGGGACAAACTGGCTCAGTTCGTTGCGGTGGGAACCGCAGAATGGCTTGATGCCCTGCCTATCTTCAGTGATCCTCTGGCACGCAATTTCCTGGAGCAGGGCAGTGTCAATGATCGTTTCTTTTCCCTGCTTTCGTTGATTCATATTGGTGTTCCTCTGGCCACCTTTGCGATCATCTGGATACACACTCAGCGTGTTCCCGAGGCTAAAACATCCCCACCCAGGCCTCTCAAGATTGGCCTGATCGGATCTCTGGTTGTTCTTGCACTGGTCAAGCCGGCATTAAGCCAAGGGCCGGCCGATCTGGACTCTTCCCCCTCCATCCTGAATCTGGATTGGTTCTTTCTATGGACTTATCCTCTTCTCTATACATGGGGGCCGGGCAAGGTATGGGCCTTGGCAGGTGGAGTCACCGGCTTTGTACTACTGCTTCCGTTTCTGGGCGGAAAAGGGCGTGGCAAAAACGAATTTCAGATCAGCGCTATTCCATGCGGTCGAATGATTACAGCCAAGAAGGGCGAGACCATACTCGAGGCCGCATTGCGCCAAGGATTGAATCTGCCCTACCTTTGTCGCGATGGTGGGTGCGGAACCTGCAAGGGCAAGATACTGAAAGGCGCGGTCGATTATGGTACTTATCAGAAAGGCGTGCTAACCGAGGCGGAAAAGGAGCAGGGTATGGCTTTGTTTTGCTGCGCCAAGCCGATATCAGACCTGGACATAGAGTGCGATGAAATCGATGAATTGAAGAGGATTCCTGTAAAGACATTGGAGATGCGGGTGCACAAAATGCAACGGGCGGCGCAGGATGTGATGGTGCTCGAATTGCGGCCTTTGGACCATGCGCGGATGAATTTTATTGCCGGCCAGTACGTCGCTGTGCAACTGAATGATGGCACCAAGCGTAATTATTCGATTGCCAATCCTCCGCATGAACCAGATCACCTGCAATTGCACATCCGCTTGGTGAAAGGTGGCAAGTTCACCAGTCATGTCTTCCATGGGATGAAGGAGGGCGATGTGCTTCTAGTGGAAGGTCCGCTTGGAACTTTTTTCCTGCATGAGGAAAGTGACAAACCCATTATTTTCATGTCCGGGAATACCGGTTTCGCATCCATCAAAAGTATGGTGGAGCACGCCTTTAAGGCCGGGCTGAAACGTTCCATGGTGTTGTACTGGGGCGCAAGAACCCCTGCGGATTTTTACCTCACCGATTTGCCGAAGAAATGGCAACAAGAACATGATAATTTCAAGTTCATTCCGGTGTTATCCGAACCAAAACCCGAACATGCTTGGCAGGGCAGAACCGGCCTGGTTACCGAAGCCATTCTGCAGGATCATCAGGATTTGAGCGGATTTCAGATCTATGCATGCGGTCCGCCTTTGATGGTTGATGCAGGACGCGAGCCTTTCGTGGCTAGGGGATTGCCTGAAGCCCAATATTTTTCTGACGCTTTTCTGGTGACTCAATACAAATCCCCGGCTGAGGAAGAATTGGTATCCACCAAAGGGGATATGCATGCCTAAGCCATTACAATATGTTGGCCAGGGATTGTTCTACTTGTTGTTTGTGGCAGTGATAGGTTTCTTTTCCAGTTCTCCTGCTTATACCCACCTTCCTCCGGACGAAACATTGATCAAGCTGAGCTTCAGCCATGCCGGCCAGCACAAGGGGGCATGCCGTGAACGAACCCCTGAAGAGTTGGCGAAATTGCCTCCGTATCAGCGTAAAGTGACCACGATATGCCCTCGCGAGCGATCCGATGTCGTGGTAGAACTGGAAATGGATGGCAAGCAACTTTATCACGTGATATTGAAACCGGCAGGGTTCTCTCGTAGCGGCAACTCCAATATCTACCGGCGCATCCCGGTCAAAGCCGGCATCCATACCCTGAAAGCGCGCCTCAAGGATGGGGAAGGCGATGATTTCAATTTTGTCCGCGAGGAAACGGTAAACCTTGCCGCTGGACGTATCATGGTGATCGACTTCAAGGCAGAAACCGGCGGATTCATTTTTAAAAACTATGCACACTGAGGATGACCAATGAGCACGGCATATCAGCAACAAGGCATCAAGCAAGAAAATAGCTCCGGGAGCGGTTTTGCAATTTCGATGCCATCGGAACCCAATCGAAAATTGGCGTCGGGCTGGTTATGGCTCGGCATCGCATCGCTGGTAGGCGCCGGATTGTTCGCCATCCTGTTGGTACTCGCACGCACCCCGTACATTCAGGATATCTTTCCATGGGTTGATTTTTTTCACTCCGCGCTTGTGGTGCATGTGGATTTGTCGGTATTGTTGTGGTTCCTGGCGTTCGCCGGCGTTTTGTGGACCCTGGATTCATCACCCAGATTCATAAGGGTTGGCTGGTTGGCGCTGGTGCTAGCGGCAGTTGGAGCTGCGATGATCGCTCTGTCTCCCTTTGTAGAAGAAGGCGAGCCGCTGATGAGCAATTATGTGCCGGTTATTCAAAGCACTTTCTTTTTTACCGGACTTATCGTGTTTGCAGTCGGCATGGTGGTGCTGGTGATGCGCAGTCTGGCAGCGATACCGCCTGCCCAGTTGTGGCGTGGGGGGGAAGGCTCGATTCGGATCGGGTTGCATGCCGCTTCAATCTCAATGCTGTTTGCGTTGGCGGCTTTTGCATGGTCCTACATCATCCTACCGACCAACTCATACAGCACGGTCTATTATGATCTTCTATTCTGGGGAGGTGGTCATGTTCTGCAGTTCACCTATACGCTGCTGATGCTGGCCGGGTGGTTGTGGCTGGGTGATGCATGCAATGTCAGGATTCCACTGTCCCCAAGGGTGGCGTCTATCCTCCTTGTACTGGGGCTGCTGCCGGTATTCTATGTTCCGATCATTTATCTGTCTTACAACGGCGAGATGGGACATTATATGGGACAGTTCACGCAACTGATGCGGGTTGGCGGTGCTTTCGCAACAGTGCCCATCGGTCTGGCAGTTCTTTATGGGATATTTGCGGGAAGGGGAACAGCATCGCCCGGCCCCCAGCGTTCGGCACTGATTTCATCAATATTACTGTTTGCCCTGGGCGGCGGGATAAGCCTGATGATCAAGGACAGCAATACGATCATCACGGCACATTATCACGGGACAGGCGGGGCGGTCAGCCTGGCATTCATGGGCCTGACGCTTCATCTGCTGCCACGCCTTGGCTATCGCGAACCGGATATCAAGTTGGCCGCGCTGACGCCTTATGTATACGGGGCGGGACAATTGCTCCACATTCTGGGATTGCTGTGGTCAGGGGGATATGGCGTGCAGCGCAAGGTTGCCGGGGCCGCGCAGGAGCTGCATGGTTTTGCCCAGACCGCGGGCATGGGATTGATGGGCTTGGGCGGACTGATAGCCGTTGTGGGCGGTATCATGTTCCTGGTGGTGGTTTTCAAAGCCATGTGGCATCCGGGGCGAAAGTAATCGACCCGGCCGGGAAATTTTCGCTTAATCCGAGGCAAGCAACATGGATTTGATCACGCTGAACGATATGAATGCCAGCACCAGAATGATGAAAAAGAACACGATGCTGCGGTGCTTGAAACGCTCCCCCCGAAGTATCTCGATGCGATCGAGCAACCAGTCGGATACCAGGTAGAGTATTGCGGCAACCAGAGTGTAGTAGACGACTTCCAAGATTTTTCCCCTGTAACAGTGCAGGCATGTCCATTATATGATGCTGTCCGGCTTTGTAGAGAGTGATGCAGCCGATTATTTCGGCTGCAGGATCCCGTTGTGATAGCTGCCACTCCGGAACAGTCTGTGCTGCACAGGGCGCTGCTTGGTCTTGAGGGTGTCCTCAACAGGATATTCGGCAATGATCTCAATCCGCTTTATCATCTTGGCGCGCTGGGATTCTACTTCTTCTGGGTGGTTGTCGTCAGCGGTGCATATATCTACGCCTTCTATAAGACCGGCATAGAATTATCTTACCCTTCTGTTGAATATATCACCCAAGAACAATGGTATCTCGGCGGCATCATGCGCAGCCTGCACCGTTACGCATCCGATGCGTTGGTGCTGGTGATGGTGCTGCATCTGTTGCGCGAATTCATATTGGGTCGCTATCGCGGCGCACGCTGGTTCGCCTGGGTCACCGGTGTGCTGCTGATCTGGCTGATATTCGCCGCCGGGATCAACGGCTACTGGATGGTGTGGGACAAGCTGGCTCAATATTCCACCGTTTCCACTGTCGAATGGTTCGATTGGCTGCCGATATTCAGCGAACCGATGTCGCGCAGCTTTGTGACCCTGGAAGTGCTCAACGACCGGTTCTTTTCGCTGATATCGTTCGCACATGTGACCATCCCGCTGTTCATCCTGTTCTTGCTCTGGGTGCATATCATGCGCATCAGCAAACCTGTGGTTAATCCGGGGAGAGGGTTGGCTGTCGGGATGCTGCTGGCTTTACTTGTTCTGTCGTTGGTTGAACCTGTACTGAGTCAGGGTCCGGCTGATATGGGGATCGAGCCACGCAACATCCGCATCGACTGGTTTTATTTATTTATTCATCCATTGCTGGATGTATGGTCTGCAGGGCAGGTCTGGGCGTTGGTAGCGGGATTGAGTCTGCTGCTGGCCGTGTTGCCATGGCTGCCATCCAGGTTCAAGCAGATACCGGTTGCGGTAGTAAACCTCAAGGATTGCAGCGGATGCAGGCTGTGTGTCGCTGATTGTCCGTATGAGGCGGTAGTGATGAGGCCGCGCAGCGACGGTATGCACTTCCTGGAAGAAGCGGTGGTTATTGCGGATCGCTGCGTGAGTTGCGGTATTTGCGCAGGGGCATGCCCGTCATCAAATCCTTTCAGAGGTGAGAAGGATTTCGTGAGCGGAATCGAAATGCCGTCAATAACCATGTCAGTCCTGCGCACCTCCATTAACAATGATTTGGCCGCACTTGTTGGCGATGTGCGGATATTGCTGGTTGGCTGTGATAACGCCGCGGATGTCGCGCGTCTGCGCAGCGAATCCGTGGCCGTATTGAGCCTGCCATGTACCGCGATGTTCCCGCCTTCCTTTATCGAATATGCGCTGCATGAGCATCTTGTGGATGGCGTGATGATCAGCGGTTGCCGCGAGAACGATTGTTACCACCGATTGGGGGTGCTTTGGACAGAGCAGCGCCTTGCTGCGAAGCGGGAACCCCGGTTGCGCAGCCGTGCCGAGCGTGAACGCATCAAGCTATTCTGGGTTGCTTCTCCCGATTTCAAGGAATTGGAATCGGAATTGGAGTCGTTCCGCGCCAGCTTGTCCGTGAGTCAACAGAAATACGGGATATGAAGGAACAATAATGAGCCAAAGATATATTCGTGATGTACTGGCTATCGCCGGATCTGCAGCGAATTGAACTATCCGAATCATTCGCTGATAATCCCGGTGACTGTTTAGCAACTATTCAAATATCCATGGTGCGCCAAATGAAAAATTCTAAGAGCAATGTCACTTTGTCAAAAAGATGCACCGATTGCTGCCGCAACATTGTTTTATCGCTGTTCTGCATGTTGTCGATCGCAGGTTGTGGCGATGCGCTGACGCCCCAGCCATATGTTTTTGATATGACGCGCATCAATCCGGATGGCAGCATCAATGATGGGAGTGATTATTCAAAACGGCCGTGGGCGTGTGTACGGGACAACCAGTCGGGTATGACCTGGGAGGTCAAATCGACCGAGCCTGGCTTGCGTAACATCAACAATACCTACAGCTGGTATGACCCGGATCAAGCCAGCAACGGGGGGTATGCCGGCAAAGCCAATGGAGGAGTATGCACCGGAAGCGATTGCGACA
>Ga0209253_10003746_pt1 | contig 13296 bp, 13 predicted proteins | sample FrelakmetBRP12BR_FD_187145 | JGI IMG/M metagenome (GOLD analysis project Ga0209253, IMG submission 187145) | Freshwater lake sediment microbial communities from the University of Notre Dame, USA, for methane emissions studies - BRP12 BR (SPAdes)... | ecosystem: Environmental > Aquatic >...
AGCGAGCAACGCGAGCGTGGGGGTCGTTCAACTGCCCGCCCGGCCGCCCGAAGGGCACTGTGCGCCCCCTCGGGGGGCAGCGAGCAACGCGAGCGTGGGGGTCGTTCAACTGCCCGCCCGGCCGCCCGAAGGGCACTGTGCGCCCCCTCGGGGGGCAGCGAACGAAGTGAGCGTGGGGGTCGTTCATCTCAGCGCGCTTCTTCCGGCCAGTAGAGTCGCATCGGGTTGTCGACCAGCAGCTTGCGTTGCAGCTCCGGCGTGGTCGCGATGTGCGGTATGAAGTCCACCAGCAGACCATCGTCGGGCATGTGGTTTTTCAGATTCGGATGCGGCCAGTCGGTGCCCCAGAGCACGCGGTCCGGAAAGGACTCGACGATCCGGCGCGCGAAAGGCACGACGTCACGATACGCGTTCTGCTCGCCATCCCGCGCCGGCGGACCAGATACCGAAAGTCGCTCCGGGCAGCTCACCTTCGACCAGATGTTTGGATGCTCGCGCATCAGGTTGACGAACAGGTCGAACTCCGGGCCGTCGACAGGCTTCGTGACGTCGGGCCGCCCCATGTGATCGACGACCACGGTCGTCGGAAGCGCGGTGAAGAAGTCCCGGAGCTCCGGGAGGTCCACGGCCTCGAAGTAGACGACGACGTGCCACCCGAGCGGCGCGATCCGCTGCGCGATTTCCAGCAGCTCTTCCTTCGGCGTGAAGTCCACGAGGCGCTTGACGAAGTTGAAACGCGTGGCGCGCACACCAGCCTCGTGCAACTCCGCGAGCTCCGCGTTCGTGACGCTCCGCTTGATGGTCGCCACGCCGCGCGCCTTGCCTTCCGAGTGCTTCAGCGCGTCGACCAGCGCGCGATTGTCGCTCCCGTGGCAGGTGGCCTGGACGATCACGTTGCGGGAGAATCCAAGCCGGTCGCGCAGCGCAAACAGCTGGTCTCTGGACGCATCGCAAGGGGTGTATTTCCGCTCGGGCGCATAAGGGAACTGCGCGCCCGGGCCGAACACGTGGCAATGCGCGTCGACCGCGCCCGGCGGCGCCCGGAAGCGGGGCTGCGACGGGTTGGCATGGAATGCGAGCCATCCCGGGGTCATCTGAAAGTCCATCGCCGTTCTTTGCTGATGGTTCTCGGTTCGTTGCGGTGCGCGGTGATCGACTCCGCGCAGATCATGCGGGAAAGGGATCCCGTCAATCGATATACTTGAGGCCGGCCTTCGCGAGCGGCTCGCGCATCTTGTACATGTCGAGCCCCAGTTCGCCGGCGGCCAGCTTCTTCCGCTTTTCGGTTTCGTTCGCCTCGCGCGCTTCCGCCGCATCCGCCGCCTGCTGCGCGATTGCAGCGGGCACCACCACGACACCGTCGTCGTCGGCGATCACCACGTCGCCCGGGTGCACCAGCGTCCCGGCGCAGACCACGGGAACGTTCACGGATCCGAGTGTGGCCTTCACGGTGCCCTTGGCGCTGATCGCCCGCGAGAACACGGGAAACTGCATGGCGGTGAGATCCTTCACGTCGCGTACGCCACCGTCGATGACCAGCCCCCGGGCGCCGCGTGCCCGAAAGCTCGTCGCCAGCAGGTCGCCGAAGAAGCCGTCGTCGTTGTCGGTCGTGCAGGCGGCCACGACGACATCGCCCTCCTGCAGCTGCTCGGCCGCGACGTGCAGCATCCAGTTGTCTCCGGGTTGCAGCAGGACGGTGACGGCGGTTCCGCACAGATGCGCGCCGGCGTAGATGGGCCGCATGTAGGTCTTCATCAGCCCGATTCGGCCCATCGCCTCGTGAATGGTGGCGACGCCGAAGCGCGCGAGATTCTTCACGGCCGTGCGGTCCGCGCGCACGATGCCGCGTTTCACGATGCCGAGGTCGTTCATGCTCATCTCATTTCCCCCTGGCTTTGAGCGCCGCATCCAGACGCGGGTACACACGGCGCGCGTTCCCTTCGTAGATCTTGTGCCGGTCGGCCGGGCTTATGGCGGCGGCCTCGATGTAGCGCCGGGTGTCGTCGTAGTGGAATCCGGTCTCCGGGTCGATGCCGCGCACCGCGCCGATCATCTCGGAGGCGAAGAGCACGTTGTCCACGGGGATCACCTTGGTCAGCAGATCGATGCCCGGCTGGTGGTACACGCAGGTGTCGAAGAAGATGTTGTTCAGCAGGTGATCCCTCAGCAACGGCTTCTTGAGCTCCTGCGCCAGCCCGCGGAAGCGGCCCCAGTGGTACGGCACCGCACCGCCGCCGTGCGGGATCACGAACCTGAGCGTCGGAAAGTCCTTGAACAGGTCCGCCGTCAGGCACTGCATGAACGCAGTCGTGTCGGCATTCAGATAGTGCGCGCCCGTCGTGTGGAAGCACGGATTGCAGCTCGTGCTGACGTGGATCATCGCCGGAATGTCGTGCTCGACCATCTTCTCGTAGACGGGATACCAGTGCCGGTCGGATAGCGGCGGCTCCCGCCAGTGGCCGCCCGAAGGATCCGGGTTGAGGTTGATCGCGACGAATCCGTATTCCTTGACGCACTTCTCCAGCTCGGGGATGCAGCTCTTCGGATCCACGCCCGGCGACTGCGGCAACATCGCCGCGCCGATGAAGTTGTCGGGGAAGAGCCGGCTCACCCGGTAGCAGAGCTCGTTGCAGATCGCCGCCCACGTCGCGCTCGTCCGGAAGTCGCCGATGTGGTGCGCCATGAAGCTCGCGCGCGGCGAGAAGATGGTGAGATCGCTGCCGCGCTCCTTCATCTTGGCCAGCTGGTTGGTCTCGATGCTCTCGCGGAGCGCATCGTCGCTGATCGCGAGCTCCGAGGCCTTCGGCGCGACCGCCGGGTCCTTCAGCCCGGCGACCTGGCGATTGCGCCACTCCTCCAGCGCCTTGGGCGCGGTGGTGTAGTGGCCGTGGCAGTCGATGATCACGATTTGCTTCCTTTCCATACCGACGCGGGAATCATCGCCTCGCCGCGCATGAGCAGCCGGGCCGTGCGCAGCAGCGCCGCCCGGATGACATTCTGCGGGTTGGCAGGGTCGACTTCGAGCTCGACGCTGAACTCGCCCGTCGGGTGCTCGACCGAGACTTTCTTGGCGCGGCCCTGCGGCACCACCGCGATGCCATCGCACACCGAGCCGTCCAGCACGCAGGCCGTGCCCACCGTCACCGCGGCGAGTACGCCGATGGCGTCGTGGCAGACGTGCGGGATGAAGCTGCGCGTGCAGAGGCTGCCCCCGGCGCGCGGGCGCGCGACGAGCGTCATCTTCGGGTAGTTCTTGCTCGTCACGTCGCCCAGGCCCATCGCATGGCCGCAGGCGATGCGCAGGCGTTCGAGACGCGCCTTGAGCTCGGCATCGGCATTCATCTGGGCGACGCTCTCGTAACCGGTGCGACCGACATCCGTCGCCCGGAACATCACGAGCGGCATGCCGTTGTCGATGCAGGTGACCGCGATGCCATCGATCACGTCGCGTACATGGCCGGTCGGCAACAAGCCGGCGCACACCGAACCGGCGGTATCGAGGAAATTGATGGTGATCGGCGCCGACGCCCCGGGCACGCCGTCGATGCGGGCGTCGCCTTCGTACTCGACGTGGCCACCCGGCGTCTGCACGGTGATATCGCACTGCATGTCGGTGTTGAGTGTCAGCACGCGGAAGGTGCTGGTGTCGCCCTGCGGCGTCACCATGCCGGTTTCCAGCGCGAAGGGAACCACGGCGGCGAGCATGTTGCCGCAGTTGGGCGTCGTGTCGACCGTGTCCTTGTCCGGCTGCAGCTGGGCGAACAGGAAGTCGAGATCGACGCCCGGCTTGGTGCCACGGCGAACGATGCCGACCTTGCTGGTTAGCGGATGCGCACCGCCCAGGCCGTCGATCTGGCGTTTGTCCGGCGAGCCCATCACCGCGAGCAGAACCCGATCGCGCAGGGCGACGTCGGGCGGCAGGTCCGCGGCATCGAAAAAGGGCCCGCGCGACGTGCCTCCACGCATGAAGAGGCACGGTATGGCCGTCTGCATTGCTCCACCTTGCATTGGAATGGGCTCGAGTCTACGCTCGGGCCACCCTGTCGAATAGCAGCATTGATACACTAGCAGCTATGTCAATCCGGCATGGGTGCCCGCCGCCACGCCGCCGATCGGAACAAGGCAACGATGGACCTGAAACAGCTGGCCTACTTCGTCCACGTGGTCGACCTCGGCGGCTTCAGCCGCGCCGCGCGCGTCCTCGGCATCGCGCAACCCGCGCTCAGCCGGCACGTGCGTGCCCTCGAGGTGGAATTGCGCCAGAGCCTGCTCTTGCGCAACGGTCGCGGCGCGACGCCGACGGAGTCCGGCAAGCGCCTTCTCGAGCACGCGCGAGGGATCCTGCAGCAAGTCGACCGGGCGCGGCGGGAAGTCGAGGAAACCAAGGGAGCGCCCGTCGGACACGTCGTCGTCGGTTTCCCGCCCACGGTGGCAATGCACGTCGCCGTGCCGCTCGTGCGCGAGTTCCGGCAGAGGTACCCGAGGGCTTCCCTCAGCATCACCGAGGGCTTGTCGTCGACGCTCCACGAGTGGCTGCTGGTCGGACGCGTCGACGTGGCCGTCGTCTACAATCCCGTCGCCTCGCCCGCGGTCGAAATCCGGCCGCTGGTCGACGAGCAGCTCTGCCTCATCGGCCCCGGAGGCAAACGCGGCGCGGTCCGCGCGCTCCGCCTGCGCGACCTCCCCCGTTATCCCCTGCTCATTCCCAGCCGCCCGAACGCGATCCGCATGCTCGTCGAGACCCGCCTCGCCGCCATCGGATTGCGACCGCAGGTCGCGATGGAAATCGATGCGGTGCCCGCGCTCCTTGAGCTCGTGGCCGAGGGCCACGGCTACGCGGTGCTCTCCCCGCGCGCGCTCCGCAGGGTGGACGCGGCGCTGCCCCTGCAATCGAGGCCCATCACGGAACCCCGGCTCGTCAGTACGCTCGCGATCGCCACATCGGGCCAACGCCCGTCGACGCCCATCCAGAAGGCCGCGATCGCGCTGATCGAGGAACTCGCCCGGCGCCTCCTTGCACCCCCGGCAACGGGCGCCGCGTCCCGTGGTAGCGTGTCGCGATCCAACCACCCGGCGCGTCGGCGCGCAAAGCCGCAAACCTGATCGCTACCCGAGGAGCAGCCATGGCCAACCGAACCAAGCCACCGTTTCGCGCCGATCACGTCGGCAGCTTCCTGCGTCCGAAATACCTGCTCGACGCGCGGGAGCAGAAGGTCCGCGGGGAAATCACGGCGGCTGAATTGCGCGCCGTCGAGGATCGCGCGATCGCCGAGGTCGTCAGGATGCAGGAGGACATCGGCCTGCAATCGATCACCGACGGCGAATTCCGGCGCACCTATTTTCATATCGATTTCCTCGAGCAGCTGGGCGGAGTGCGGACCGAGCCCCCGGTCACGATCAGAAAGCCCGACGGCACCGAGGAGCTCGCGCCGCCGGTGATGCGCGTCGTGGACAAGGTCCGGCACGTGAAGGACATCCAGCTCGCCGATTTCCTCTACCTCAGGAGCCGGACGGGGCGCACGCCGAAAGTGACGATCCCGTCACCCACGATGCTCCACTTCCGTGGTGGGCGCGCCGGCATCAGCAAGGAGCACTACCCCGACCTCGAAGCGTTCTACGAGGACACCGCGGACGCCTATGGAGAAGAACTGCGGTCGCTGGCCGCGGCCGGGTGCACGTACGTGCAGATGGACGACACGAATCTCGCCTACCTCTGCGACCCGAAGATGCAGGAGGCGGCACGCCAGCGCGGCGACGACCCGAACGAGCTGCCCCATCGCTACGCGAACTTCATCAATCGCGTGGTCGCGCGCAAACCCGCCGGCATGACGCTGTGCACCCACCTCTGTCGCGGCAACTTCAAGAGCACCTGGGCGGCGCAGGGGGGCTACGAGCCGGTGGCCGAAGCGCTGCTCTCGGAAATGAACCTGGATGCCTACTTTCTCGAATACGACGACGAGCGCAGCGGGGATTTCCGGCCGCTGCGCTTCCTCCCGCGAGGCAAGATCGTCGTCCTGGGGCTCGTCACCACGAAAGTCGGCACGATGGAGTCGAAGGATGCGCTCAAGCGTCGCATCGACGAAGCGAGCCGCCACGTTCCGCTCGAGCAGCTCGCGCTGTCACCGCAGTGCGGGTTCTCGAGCACCGTCCACGGCAACGCCATCGCGATGGACGCGCAGGCGGCCAAGCTGCGGCTCGTGGTCGAGGTCGCGCGCGAGGTCTGGGGCGACGGCTGACTGCCGCTACCTGCCGTTGGCCTGCTGCCGTCGCGCGGGATCGATGTCGAGATACTTCCAGTACGTCTGGAACACGGGCGGGCTGAAGCCCTGCACCCACGGCTGCACGAAGTTGTTCTCGAGGCGGAAGATCGCGGGAATGAGCGGGGCGTAAGTCCGGGCGATGTCCGTCATCTCGCGGGCGGCCGCGATCTGGGTGGCGTCCGTGGAGCTCTTCAGGAACGCTTCCATCGCCCGATCGTACTCGGCCGACCGGAACCGTGAGAAGTTGACCGTCGGCGGCTGCTTTCCCTGAAGCTGAATCAGCTGCGCATAACCCGAGGGGATGCCTCCGTAGCCGCCGAAATACAGCTGGAACTTGCCGGCCTCGAGTTCCTTGATGACGTCCTGGAAGGGCGTCAGCCGATATTCCATCCGCAGCCCGATGCCATCCATGTCTTTCTTCCAGAGCGTCTGGATCTCGCGCGAGATGGCCGCCGAGCGCAACGACAGCGTCAGCGTGAGCGGCTTGTCGTCGGGGGCGCGGCGGTAGCCGTCGGGATCGCGCTTGCCGTAGCCGAAGCGGTCGAGCAGCGCATTCGCCGCCGCCTGATCGCGCGGCGGCCGCGGGGGCAGCGCCGGATCGTGGCCGGTGACGCGCGGCGGGACCAGCTGGTTCGCCGGCAGCGCCTGCCCGGCGTAGACGACCTTCACGAGATTCTCCGTGTCGATCGCGAGCGCGATCGCGCGGCGCAGCGCGACGCGCTCGTTGCCCATCCCGCCGACGACCGGGTCGGCAACATTGACGTAGAACGAGAAGAGATACGGTTCGGGGAACACGTGCCGCACGATGCCCCGCGCCGCATAGTCCGGCTTGAGCTTGCCGTTGGCGAGGAGCCGGTTCGCGATTTCGCCGCGCAGCACGACATAGTCGAGCCGCCCGCGGTCGAACTCGAGCAGGCGCGTCACGTCCTCTTCGATCACGCTGATCTCGACACCGCTGATCCGGGGCAATGGCTTGCCCCGCATGCTGCGCACGAGCTCCGCCTGCGCCGGGTCGCTGCTTGCCGGAAAGCGGGCGGAGCCATAGCCCGGATTCGCTTCCAGCACGATGCGCGAGCCGCGCTTCCATTCCTTCAGCCGGAAGGGGCCCGTTCCGACCGCCCGCGTGCGAATGTCCGAACCCGCCGCTTCGACGACTTCGCGGGCGATGACACGAACGGTCAGGAATTCCTCGATGTTGGGGTAATTCGGCTCGATCAACCGCAACTGCAGCGTGTAGCGGTCGAGCGCGCGCAACCCCGGGATGGGCGCGTTGTAGTCGAAGGACGCACCCGGCCTGCGGGCGGCATCGACGACCGCGCGCGCGCCGACGAGGAGATCCGCCACGATCGGCGCGCCGCCCCGGCGCAAATTCGGATCGAGCCAGCGCTTGAGCGAATACACGTAGTCTTCGGCGACGACCTCGCGCGGCTTCCCGGCGAATGCGGGGTCGTCGGTGAAGAAGACACCGGGCCGCACGCGGATCGTCCAGAGTTTCCCGCCCTCGGTGATTTCGGGCAGCGCGCCAGCACCCACCGGGGCGAGCCTCGCGGGAACGGCGAGGTAATCCCACTCGTAGAGCCCCTCGAAGATCGCCACCAGCACATCGAACGACGGGCTGTCGTTGTACTGGTGTGGATCGAGCGTCTCGATGTCGTTCGACGCGACCCGCAGGACCTTGGCCGGATCGGCGGCCGAGGCAACACCGATGCACGCGACGCCGAGGAGCGCGATCAGCCGCAGAACGAATCGGGGAAAGGCGCCGGCCACGGTGAAATCCGAGGTCCACTCATGCGCGGCATGTTACGCCTTGCGTTTCACTGCGGATCGCTTGGCAGCAGCGGCAAGCCCCCATTCCGCGTTCGCGAAACGCTCGACAAGGAAGTCGGCGAACGCGCGGACCTTCGCCGAAAGGTGCCGCCGGCTCGGATACACGACGTAGATGGGAAGCGGCGGTGGCTCGAAGTCGCAGAGGATGGGCGTGAGGCGCCCCGCGCGCACGTCGGGGCCGACGATGAAGTCGGGCTCGCGCACGATGCCGACGCCCGCCGCCGCCAGCGCCTCGAGGAAGCGCCCGTTGTTGGCGTGAACGGGGCCGGCGATCCGCGCGTTGCGCTCGCGCCCCTGCCGATCGCGGAACTGCCAGACGTTCCGGGTCGGCATGTATTCGTAGGTGAGGCAGACGTGCGCGACCAGGTCTTCGGGCTTGCCCGGCTCGCCGTGGCGCGCGAGATAGGAGGGTGCCGCGCAGCACACGAGGCGTGTCGTCCCGATCTTGCGGCCGACGAGGTTCTGGCTGCCGGTCTCGCCGACGCGGACCGCGAGATCGAAGCCTTCGTCCACGAGGTCGACCACCCGCTCCGAGAGTTCGACGTCGAAACGCACCTGCGCATGCCGCGCCATGAACGCGGCGATCGCCGGCGCGAGATGGCGCGCGCCGAATGACGCCGAGCAGGTGAGGCGAAGCGTCCCGCGCGGCACGATCGACGCGGCCGTCATCGCAACCTCGGCCTCCTCCAGATCGGCCAGCAACTGCACACAGCGCTCGTAGAACGCCTGCCCGGCCTCCGTCAGTGAAAGCCGGCGGGTGGTGCGGTTCAGAAGGCGCGTGTCGAGATGCGCCTCGAGATCGGAGACCTGCCGCGAAACCGAAGAGACCGAGACGCCGAGGCGCTCGGCGGCGCGCGCGAAGCTGCCGCTCTCGACGACGCGGGCGAACGCGGTGATGGCGTGGAAGCGATCCATGGCGGTGGGAGGTTATTATTGCATATTAGACAACAATGTTTGACTCCTATCGATCTTTATCCTGAATTGCTCAACCCTCATGATTCGTGCTGTCGCGCCGCCCACGGCGCCCTTCACTTCACAGGAGCCACCATGACCGACCCCCGCCACGCCGCCGCTGCCGCCTTGATACTGCGCCTCGCGCTGGGCACGATGTTCGTCGCCCACGCCCTGCTCAAGTATTTCGTCTTCACGCTGCCGGGCACCGCGCAGTTCTTCGAATCACTCGGTCTGCCGGGCATCCTCGGCTATGCGACCTTCGCGGCCGAACTCGTTGGCGGCGTGCTCTTGCTCCTCGGCGTTCGCACACGAATCGTCGCGCTGGCACTGGTGCCCGTTCTCATCGGTGCGACCTTTGCGCACAGCGGCAACGGGTGGCTGTTCAGCGCGCCCAACGGCGGCTGGGAATACCCGGCGTTCTGGACCGTCACGCTGATCGTGCAAGCCCTGCTCGGCGACGGCGCCTTTGCCGTGCGTCTGTCGGGCCGGGCACCCGCGTTGCGGACCGCCTGAAAGCCGAGCTAGCGCTGCGATGACCCGCCTGCCGACGCTCTTCCTGTCCCACGGTTCGCCGATGAACGCGATCGAGCAAACCGCATCGAGCCGGACGTGGGCGGCGCTCGGCCGCACACTGGGCAAGCCGCGCGCGGTGCTGGTCGCGTCGGCACATTGGGAGACGTCGGTACCGATGCTCACCGGCAACGCGAAGCCCGAAACGATCCACGATTTCGGCGGATTCCCCGACGCCCTCTATCAGATCGGCTACCCCGCTCCCGGTGCACCTGAGCTCGCAGCGGAAGTTGTTGCGCTGCTCAAGGACGCCGGCATCGCCGCGGGCGTCAACGGCTGCCGCGGGCTCGATCACGGGGCGTGGGTGCCGCTGCGCTGGATGTACCCCGACGCCGACGTGCCGGTCGTCGAAATCTCGCTGCAGCCGGGACTCGGCGCGGCGCGGCACGTCGAGCTCGGCCGCGCGTTGTCCCCTCTCGCCGGCGACGGCATCCTGATCGTGGGCTCCGGGCACGTGACGCACAACCTGCGCGACTGGATGGCGAATCCGCGACGGCAGGAACCGCTGCGCTACGCACAGACGTTCGCCGATTGGGTCCACGAGCGGCTGACGGCACACGACACCGCGGCGCTCGTCGCCTATCGCGAGCGGGCCCCGGAAGCCGTGCGCGCGCATCCATCCGAAGAGCATTTCCTGCCGCTGCTCGTCGCATGGGGCGCCGCGGCCGAGGACGCGCGCGTCGAGCGTCTCGCCGCGGGTTTCGAGGCGGGCGCGCTCGCGAACGACACTTACGTCTTTCGTCCGGCCACGGGCAGCACCCACTGACCCGCGCCGATTTCCGTCACTCGAATCCGGCGCCCTCACGCAGCAGCCGCGCCGTCGCACCCGACAACATCTCGGCGAAGCGCCGTGCCAGATGAGGCTCGCGGGCCCCGGTGCACACGGCCACGGTATACACGGTCGAGAGCTCGAACTCGGCCGGAAGGGGCCCGACCAGCACGACGCCGGGCGTGTATTTGATCTCGGTGATCTGCGTGCAGCCGACGAGCCCGCGCCCGGTTGCCTTTGCCAGCTCGCGCATGGCCGTCGCACCATTCGGATGCGGATGCAGACGCGGCGCGACGTCGTCGAGGATGCCGAGTTTGCGCAGCACCTTCACGAAATGGATGCCCGCCGTGGCGAGCTCCGGATCGGGGAAGAATATGCCGCTCGCAGCGAGCAGCGCGTCGCGCAGCCCGGCGCCGTCGGCGATATCGGGCAGAGCGTCGCCGACGCGCACCGCGACGCCGGTGCGCACGTGGCCCAGCGGCGCGCTGGTGCCGGGCACGACACGTCCCTCCTCTTCCAGTTCGGCCACGAGCGCCGCCGTCAGAATGACAACGTCGCACGGCGCGCCCGCGAGCAGCTTTTCGCGCATCGCGCCGACCGCGCCGAAGGTGCCTTGCACGCTCGCGCCAGTGTCGCGGCGGAAATCCTCCTCGAGCGCGCGGACGAGGCCCTGTGCGGCCCCGCCGGAAAGGAGCTGCAGCGTGCACCGCTCACGCTGCGAGCTCGTCACTGTTCGGCCTTCGCCCCGGAAATCTTCACGATGCGCTCCCACTTGACGACGTCGTCGTTGAGATAGCGGCCGAACTCCTCCGGCGTCATGACCATCGGCAGCGCGCCCTGGCTCGCCCATTCCTGGCGAACGTCGGGACGGTTCTGGATCTTCGTAATCTCGGCATTCAGCCGGTTGACGATCTGCGGCGGCGTGCCCTTCGGCGCCATGATGCCGAGCCAGATCACCGCCTCGTAGCCGGGAACGCCGGCCTCGGCGATCGTCGGAACGCCGGGCAGCACCGACGAGCGCGCCTTGCCGGTCGTGCCCAGCGCCTTGACGCGGCCGCTCTTCGCGTGCTCGCTCATCGTCGGCACCGCGTCGAACATCATTTGCACCTGCCCACCGAGGACGTCGGTCCGCGCACCGGAACTGCCTTTGTACGGGATGTGGACGATGTCGACACCCGCCATCGCCTTGAAGAGTTCTCCGGCCATGTGGTACGGCGTGCCGGGGCCGGAAGACGCGTAGTTGAGCTTTCCGGGGCTCGCCTTGGCCAGCTTGATCAGGTCGGCGAGACTGTTCGCGCCCACCGAAGGATGCACGACGAGCACGAGGTCCGAGTAGTTGATCGGCGCCACCGGCACGAAGTCGCGCATCAGCTGATAGGGCTTGTTCGGTATCAGTGTTTCATTGACCGTCTGCGTGTTCGACATCATCAGCAGCGTGTAGCCGTCGGGAGCGCTCTTCGCGACCGCGTCGGTGCCGATGATCGAGCCGGCGCCCGGCCGGTCCTCGACCACGATCGGCTGCCCCAAGGCTTCCTGCAGGCGCACGCCGATGAAGCGCGCATAGACATCGGCCGGGCCGCCGGCCGCGAACGGCACGATGATCCTGATCGGCTTCGCGGGGTAATCCTGCGCGAGCGACGGCGTGCATGCGAACGCAATGGCGACGGCGATCGACCCGAAAATGGAACGCGGCATCGAAGACTCCCGGTGTAGGCGACGGCACGTGGAACGAACCGCAATCTACACCCACGCGCGGCGCACTGGCAAAGGCCTGCGGACCCCGAAGGATTGGAGGTCGCCGTTCGTCTACAATCGCGACTCCAATGAGGCGCATAATTCGACCTCGAATTTCGGGTTCACCCTGCAAACACACCCAGGCATTGCGCCAGGAAACTGCCGAGCTCCCTTCCCCATGTACATCGAAGATTCCATGCGCTTGCAGCGTGGCACGTTCGCCCTGACAACCGGCGATCACGAAGTGGTCGTCCGCACCGGTCACGCCGGGCGGAGGTGCCTGTGAGCGACCCGAACGAGCCCCGCGCCGCCCCCTCGACGGCGCCGCCCGCCGGGCCGGACATCACCCGCATCGTGCTCATGGTGCTGGTGATCGGAATGATGATCGCCGGCAGCTTCTGGATCCTGCGGCCATTCCTGCCGCCGCTCGTCTGGGCGACGATGATCGTCGTCGCCACCTGGCCGCTGATGAAGCAGGCCGAACGTCTGCTCGGCAATCGGCGCTCGCTCGCCGTCACCGTGATGACGCTCGCCTTCCTGCTGCTCATCATCGTGCCGATCGTGCTGGCGATCCTGAACCTCGTCGACTATGCGCCGGACATCGGCGAGCGCATCAAGGACCTCGATTCGTTCGCGCTTCCCCCCCCGCCCGATTGGGTCGCGCAGCTGCCGCTCGTCGGCGACAAGATCGCCACCGAATGGCAGAACGCAGCCACCCGCGGTCCCGCGGGCCTTGCCGCGCAGCTCGCACCTTATGCGCGCGTCATCAGCTCATGGCTGCTCGCCGAAGCCGGCAGCCTGGGCGTGCTGGCGATGCAGCTGCTGCTGACCATCCTTCTCGCCGCCGTCCTCTATACCTACGGCGAAACGGCGGCGAACGGCGTGCTGCGCTTTGCGCGCCGCCTCGGCGGCGAGCGCGGCACATTCTCCGTGGAGCTCGCCGGTCAGGCGATCCGCGCGGTGGCCCTCGGCATCATCGTCACCGCGCTTGCGCAGACCGCGCTGAGCGGCATCGGCCTCATGGCGGCCGGCGTGCCCTACGCGGCCGTGCTGACCGCGCTCATTTTCCTGCTCTGCATCGCGCAACTCGGACCCGGATTGGTGCTGTTTCCCGCCGTTGCCTGGCTGTACTGGAAGGACGCGACGCTTGCCGCTGTGCTGCTGCTGATCTGGAGCTCGGGC
>Ga0209253_10003747_pt1 | contig 13296 bp, 12 predicted proteins | sample FrelakmetBRP12BR_FD_187145 | JGI IMG/M metagenome (GOLD analysis project Ga0209253, IMG submission 187145) | Freshwater lake sediment microbial communities from the University of Notre Dame, USA, for methane emissions studies - BRP12 BR (SPAdes)... | ecosystem: Environmental > Aquatic >...
CGGACGTGCTCACGCTCGCACATGATCCGATGCGAATGTCTACTGCAGATGTCCTTGTTGACCACTTTCACAAGCTGGTTTATGATGAAGTGCGACGAGGCGCCGACAACGGAGTTAATGTGCATGTCGGTCTTGGCGTGCACCCACGATCCATTAACGATCAAGTCGACATATCGTTGGACGTACTTCCGGACTACCTTGCCCACCCGGCGGTCGTTGCGATTGGAGAGATCGGACTCGAAACATGTACAGCTGTTGAGGAGCGGGTCTTTCGCGCGCAGCTCGCTATCGACTACTATCCCAAAGTCATCCACACACCTCGGCGCGCGAAACGAGAGGTGCTCGAACGAATCATCGCGATCGTTGACGATGTTGGGGCTAAGGACGTGGTGATTGATCACGTCGATCCATCAACACTCGATGTTGCACTCGAGGCAGGAACATATATAGGCATTACCGTCCAGCCGGGCAAGGCATCAGTGCGCGAAGCTGTAGAAATGATTCTTCAATATGCAGAAGCGAAGTTTGTCGTCAATAGTGACCTGAGCGCCCAGCGCTCAGATTGTCTGTCAGTCGCTCGGGTTTTTCACGCACTTGCAGTCGAGGGATACGCCGATCGCGCCCGTAAGGCCTGCGTTCAAAACGGTCGCGACCTGTTTCTACGATAAGCGTTCTCGTCGTAAGGCCCACCCTTCAACTGTTTTTTCCTTGCGTATGCTTTATTACCTCCGATGCGGTACTTAATATGATGATTTTATGACTGACGAAAAGAAAGATGAAGAGAAGCGACTAACGCCGAAAGACTACTGGATGAGCGACTCCTTTTCTGAAATGCGCCGGCTGCTTGACACGTTCCGGGCTAATATGGAGGACACTCTCGAACGCGTCTTCCCCTCGCAGGCGTCGCTGCCTGCTCTGAAACAGCCACGAATCGACGTCCTTGACCTTGGAAACTCCCTTCAGGTAGTTGCGGATATGCCCGGCGTGCAGAAGGAGGACATTGAGATTAATCTCACGCCAGAACGGGTTGAGATCAGTGCTGAATCGAGCACAGAAACCGAACGCAAAGAGGAGGAGTATACGTACCGCGAGCGCGGCTACGCGTCGTACCGCCGTGTGCTTGACCTTCCTGCTGACGTGCTGCCAGACAAGGCGGAAGCTACATTCAAGAACGGCGTGCTCGAGATGAATTTGCCAAAGAAGGAGCCAACTGAGGTAGAAAAGAAAACGCGAGTGCAGATCAAGTAGCTGCAGTATCTATGGACGAACGAAACAAGTATCCGTTTGAGGTAAACGTCACGCCGGATGTGCTCGACCGCGGGCATCACTGGATCACCGTTCAGTTGGGAAACCAGTCAACCGCGACGCTTACCGACGTTAGCGCGACTCTGTTTACCTATAACTCACACGACATCGACGTGATGCCCAGCGGATCCTTTAATTTTGTGAAAGAACTGCGCCCCCAAGAAAGCGCACCGCTCAACTTTCACGTGTTTGCCAACCATAGCGGCCGTCTTTATCTTCACGTGACTGCGTACCGCAACGGCACTCTCGTAAGCTGGTACTCCCCCGATCAGGAACTGCGCCTTACTGAAGATCCAGCCGAGCTCCAGACCTTCTTTGCAAACCGTCCGTACTGGGCGTACGAAGAGACTATCGAAGCTGAAACAGTCGTTTTTGCTCGTCGCGACGTGCACAACCTAACCCTTGAAATCGCTGCACGCCCTCCGTCGAAAGCCCACACGCTCATGGACGTCATTGATATCGACTTCATTGCACAGGGCGGTACGAAAAGGTTCGTAAGTGAGCTCTACGCGAGCGAAGAGGGCACATATCTCCTTACAGCGCGCTTGTTTCACGACCAGAAACTGATAAGCAGCAAGCAAACGTCATGCTATGTCGCGCCATTTGAAGAATAAATCGTCGTTAACCGGCTACGCGTGGCGCTTTTCTTAGCACAGGGTATACCAAAGAGTATTGCCGAGGAGCTATGAACAGGAATGTGCGGGCACTCAGAGGATACGTATCCAATTACGTGCGAAACGATTTTGATCATCCATTTTACGCCTCGTTTAAGATCACACACCGATGTAACCTGCGGTGCGGATTTTGTAACGTGTGGGCCGACAAGATTCCCGACCTTAACACGAACGACGTATTCGCCGTCATCGACAACCTGTCGCGAGCGAGCACCTTTACCATAAGCTTTGAAGGGGGGGAACCCCTGCTGCGCAAGGATATCGGTGACGTTCTCCGCTACACGCACGACTGCTCGAATTATATCTTGTTCACCACAAACGGACTTCTTATCGATCGCCGACCCTTTGCAGAGTATGCAAAGTATTTCGATTTTCTCCAACTGTCAATTGACGAGGGGCACGACAACGTGTATCTGTTTGACAGACTTGATTATTTCACCGATCTCGGCATTAAGACGACAGTACAAACGGTCGTGACAAAGCGCGACTTAGATAAAATCGAGGAAAAGGTTGAAAAGGTTTACGCGCACGGCCATAAGATTCTCATAATGCCTGCGTTCAACTTTGACGGAACTGAAGATCTTTCCCCGGATCTGGTGAAGCTTCGCGAAATAATCACACGTTTAAAGCGCGAGTACGGAAAAACGCTCATGACGAGTCTTTCGTACATCAGCAGCTTTGACCAACCGTACACGTGCCGAACGCTTAGTATTATGATCGAGCCGAACGGTGATATTGTATATCCATGTATGCCTATCGGGACGAGGCTTGGGAACCTCCTTGAAAGTGACCTTAGGACGCTTATGGCCTCGGAACGGGCGCAAGCAGACCGGCAACAAATGCTGCGTTGTGACAAACACTGCCTTATCTACTGCCACGCTGAGACGTCTCACCTTATGTCCTTACGTAATCTCGTTCCCTTTGCGCAAAACATGGTGGGCTTTCGTTTGTTTGGCTAAACGGGCGCTTGGGTGGCGTCACGTGTGACGCGCGCGGGCATTAGTTTCAGGTTTTTGTGCCCAAAGAAGTGAGGTATAGGATAAAGCGACCGTAGGTCGTTGGTATCAATTCCTAACAGGTGGCGTAGAGACGACTAGAGGGGTCATCGTGATAAAAGATGCGATGCTATGGGAGCCAATTGCAGATGAAGGAGTTCACTGCTTCGCGTGCGCTCACGAGTGTAAGGTCAAGAAATGGGATCGTGGAATCTGTCATGTGCGGCAAAATCTCGACGGCAAGTTCGCGACGCTCATCTATGGTGAGGTAAGCTCAATGAACGTCGATCCCATCGAAAAAAAACCGCTTTTTCACTTCTATCCAGGATCAAAAGTTTTTTCGCTTGGTTCAGTGAGCTGTAATTTCAAGTGTGAACACTGCCAGAACTATGACATCTCGTTTGCGGAAGCAGGGGAACTGGGCACTCAAGAGGTTCTGCCAGAGCGTGCGGTTCAGCTCGCCCTCGAACGAAATTGCCGCGGGATTGCGTGGACGTATAATGAGCCGACGATCTGGTTTGAGTATACGTACGACTCTGCAATCTTAGCTAAGGAAGCCGGCTTATACACCGTTTATGTCACCAATGGGTACATGACTACGCAGGCCCTCGAAACGATTGGTCCCTATCTTGACGCGGCAAACGTTGATGTGAAGGGATTTAGCAAGAAATTCTACAACGGCGTCTGCAAGGCGCGTCTCGACCCTGTGCTCAAGACGTGCGAGCGCATGCACGAGAGCGGCATTCACCTCGAGTTGACGTATCTCATTATACCGGGGCTCAACGACGACGATGAGCAGCTCCACGCTTTTAGTGCATGGGCGGCCGGCGTTGATTGCGACATTCCGATCCACTTGTCCCGCTTTCATCCTGATTGGCGCATGCTCGATCGTCCAGCAACGCCTATGGAAACGCTTAAAAAAGCACGTCACATCGCGACACAGGCTGGACTGCGTTATGTCTATTTGGGAAACGTCGCAAGTGAGTACGAAAACACGTTCTGCCCTAACTGTGGCGCGATCATCATCGAGCGCTCGGGCTTTCGGATAAACAAACGAGAAAAGACTTGCCCTAACTGCGGCTCCGTCGCACCCATCGTCGATTAATACGCTTTCCGGGTGATGGTGAGGCACACTTTGAGTATTTTTTTAAGTCTGTCGATGCTGAGCTCTTTACGGGCCATAGCGATGTCGCTCATGAGGTCTTTCCTGCTCATGCGCTCGTAATGCCCATCTCTTTCTATTTAAATACTTCGAAATGAGTATAGCGGGCAACGATCGACTTAATACGCGCATCAATAAAGATTAATACTCTTTCGTATTCTAATCGGTTGTGATGTCATGATCTGCAAACGCTTATCTGAGGTAACTGACGCCGAATTCAGCCGTCTGTTCGACCGCGGCGCTGCTGTGCGTGAGGTTATGGATCACGTGCAGAAAATAGTCGGCGACGTGAGAGAAAACGGCGATACTGCTGTCATGCAGTACACGCTCGAGTATGATAAGGCCGATATCGTTGGGCTTAGAGTGACAGAGGGCGAACTCCTTGCGGCGTACGAAAATGCCTCGCAGGACGTCATTGACGCGTTATACCATCTTTCTGACAATATCACCTCGTATCACATGCGGCAGGTGCACAATGATTTGTGGCTTCATGAGGTGGCTCCGGGGGTCGTCTTTGGACAAAAGACGACCCCACTCGATCGAATCGGTGCGTATGTTCCTGGTGGGTTTGCGGTGTACCCCTCAACGGCACTCATGAACATAGTCCCGGCCAAGGTTGCCGGCGTTCGGGAGGTTATTGTCTGTATCCCACCCATGCCTGACGGCACGGTGCCCGTGGCAACGCTCCTTGCAGCAGACATCGCAGGAGCGAACGCGATCTATAAGATTGGGGGTGCACAGGCGATTGCAGCAATGGCATTTGGGACTGAGAGCGTCGCTAAGGTAGACAAGATTGTTGGACCCGGCAACGTATACGTTACCGCCGCGAAGCTCCTCGTGCAAAGTGAAGTTGAAATCGATTTCCCGGCGGGCCCGAGCGAGATCGCGGTCCTCGCTGAACGAGGGAACCCCGCGTTTATCGCCGCTGACATAATCGCCCAGCTCGAGCACGGCCCAAAATCATCCGGTTTCCTGCTCACGACCTCCGCGGAACTCGCACACGAGGTCGAAAGAGAGCTTAATATGCAGCGAGACGCTGCGCAACGGAAGGATCTCATCGATCTGAGCGATAGCGCAATCCTCGTGGGCGAAAGCTTGGATGAGTGTATTGAATTCGTGAATGACCTTGCTCCTGAGCATCTTGAACTCATGGTGGATGATCCCATTAACGTCCTTGGAAGAATACACAACGCCGGGACGATCTGCGTTGGTGACTATACGCCCGCAGCTGTTGGGGATTATGCCACCGGAACGAGTTCGACATTGCCGACAGGAGGGTTTGCAAAGTACGTCAGCGGGCTCAACGTCGACCACTTTACGAAGACGACCAGCATTCAGGTGTTAACGAAGGATGGGCTCGAGAGCCTTTCGGACCTCGTCCGCTCGCTCGCGCAGATTGAGGGGCTGCCTGGCCATGCAGCGTCCGTTCTGCGGAGGTTCCAATGAAGGTGACGCGGTCAAGCGCCATCGTACCTGAAACCGACGTGACCGTTGCGGGGTGGGTGCATGAGCTGCGCGACCTCGGCGGCATCAGTTTTCTTTTGCTTCGTGATCGCGATGGCATCATGCAAATCACCATGCCAAAGAAGAAGGTCCCTCCAGAACTTGTTGAACGCGTACGAAGCCTGAGCAGGGAATCTGTGGTGCGCGTGGCAGGGCACGTCAAAGTGGAACCAAAGGCGCCGCAAGGCTGTGAAATCATTCCGTACGAGATAGAACTGCTGAACGCTGCGGAATCGCCGCTCCCGCTTGACGTTACGGGTAAAGTGCCAGCGGAACTCGACACGCGGCTTGACGCACGCTTTATGGACGTGCGTCTTCCTGCTACACGGGCAATTTTTTTCATCCGTGCGAAACTGCTCCAAGAAGTGCGTGCGTTTCTCGTCGCTCGTGAGTTTATCGAGATTCAGACGCCGAAGATGGTGGCAACGGCGACCGAGGGTGGAACACAACTCTTTCCCATCTCGTACTTTGACCGAGAGGCGTTCTTAAATCAGAGCCCGCAGCTCTATAAACAGATCATGATGGCGGCCGGGCTGGAACGTGTGTTTGAAGTTGGCCCTATCTTTCGCGCCGAGGAACACGACACGCGCAGACATCTCAACGAGGTCACCTCGATAGACGTGGAGGCCTCATTTATGGATGACCACGAGGTCATGGAGCTCCTAGAGGAGCTTATTCAGCACGTCTATGTCGCTATCGCTGAGCGTTGCAGCGCTCCGCTCCGAGCGCTCGGGGTGACTCTTTCCGTGCCACCCATCCCCTTTCGCCGGATCACGTACGGAGACGCTATCGAGATTGCTGGCATCCCGTGGGGGGACGATCTTGACACAGCCGCAGAGAAAGCGGTCGGTGAGGAGATGGAGGAGCACTACTTCATCGTCGATTGGCCGGTTGAGCTGAAGCCTTTTTACGTGCAACCTCGTAACAGCCTCTGCTGTGCATTTGATCTTATGCACCCGCGGATGGAGCTTGCATCGGGCGCACGACGAATTCACGATCATAACCTGCTCTCAAAACAGCTTGCTGGCAAATTCCTTGCCCCTGAAAGCTTTGCGTTTTATCTCGATGCGTTTCGCTTCGGCATGCCCCCCCACGCGGGGTGGGGGCTGGGTGCCGAACGCCTTCTGATGACCATGCTCGGCCTTGCGAATATTCGAGAAAGCGTTCTTTTTCCTCGCGATCGTCGCCGGATTACGCCGTGAACTGAATTACGCCGGTTGTGGTTCGAGTACATACCATAAAGTTTAAGATGCGGCCCCCGCACTAGAATACGAGGCAGGGTATGCACTATCAAGACGATCTAGTTGAGATGCCGCGTCGCTTAAGGCTCAAAGGTGGAGCTCAATCGACGCTCGAACAACGTGTGTCAATGCTCGAGCGTCGGGTATCTGAACTCTCTGATACCCTTACCGGACTCACCAATCAACTCGTTGACGTCAGCTCATCAGTTCACGACATTACACATCTTCCAGGCGTGTACGGAAACGATGAGTTTTCGAGCGACGCGGAACCGCGCGATGAGTCCTCTTTACACCCCCAGCAACGGAGGCGAAAAAAGACCACTTACGTCATTGCGGACAACAACTATCCTCCGAAACCTGAGCGGCGCCTTGGGGACGACATAATCATTGCTGATCGTGATCTGTGAGCGAACACGCGGCCCGATGGACCGATGTTTATCAAAGAACTGGAGATTCAAAACTTTAAGTCATTTGGAAAAAGGGTGAAGATCCCTTTTTTTGACGATTTCACGGCGGTCTCCGGACCGAACGGCTCGGGGAAGTCGAACATCGTTGACAGCGTTCTCTTTTGTCTTGGGCTTTCGACGTCTCGGACGATGCGCGCCGAGAAGCTCACCGATCTCATTTTTAACGGTAACGGCGCCAACGAGGCGATGGTCAAGGTCAGATTTGACAACGCTGACGCTGAGCTTCCCGCTGATACAGAATTTACGGTCGCCCGTAAGGTGCGTCGCACCACGAGCGGGTACTATAGTTACTACTACCTTAACGGCAGGCCGTGTACGCTCGCTGACATCCACGAGCTGCTCTCGAAAGCGTGTATCACGCCAGAAGGCTACAACGTGGTGTTGCAGGGCGATATTACCCGTATAATTGAGGTAAGCCCACTTGAGCGCAGAAAGATCATCGACGAGATCGCTGGCGTCGCTGAGTTTGACCGGAGGCGCGATCGCGCGCTTGATGAGCTCGAGGTGGTGCGCGAACGCGTTGACCGCGTCGATATTATATTAAACGAGGTGGCGCTTCGTCTTGCGCAGCTCAAGGTCGAGCGGGAGTATGCCCTCAAGTATCAAGAGCTCAAAGCGAAGAGGCGGGACTACGAAAAAAAGGTCTTTGCGTCAAAGCTCTATAAGCTCACGAACGATATTAAGGCAACCGAAGGCGATCTTGAACGCAAGCAGCGGAGCAAGGATAAAGCTGTCAATGAACTCGCTGCGACTCGGGAAGCGATCTACGACCTTGAGGGGCAGCTGAGTTTGCTTAACAACGCGGTTTCGGAAAAAGGCGAAAACGAACAACTCGAACTGGCACGGCACATTGAAACCATCAAAGGGGATATCGGACAACACCAAAACCGGATCGATTTTGTCAACAAGGAGGTCGGGCACCTCGAGACGCAAAAGCGCAAGGCGTTCATCGAGGTGAACGCCCTCAAGCAGAAGCGTGAGACGCTCCAGAGCGATCTTTCGGCAGAAAAGATCCGGCGAGCAAGCCTCGCAAGCGAGCTCGACGAGCAGGAGCGTGACCTCACCGCGCTCAAAGAACGCCTGTCCAATTTCGACTCGGACGTCACTAAAGCGCGTGACGACCTCTTTGAGAAGCGCCAGGCGCTTGGCGAAGAGAAGGATAAGCGCGGGGACGTCGTTCGCGCACGAGACCGCGTGCTCGACGTCATACGGCGCGCTTCAACGGAAGAGCACGCTGTCGAGCTGGAGATCGACGCGGCGCGCTCAGACGTTGCGGAGACCCAAAGTAACCTTGAAACCCTTCGTCAGAAACGGGCTGAATTGACGCGAACCATCGACGAAGCGCAAGAGGGCATTAAGGATCTCGAGGCGAGACGCGAGGATTTGAAGCTCGCGATCGAAACGATCGAACGGCGGCTCATTCAAACGCACCAAGAGTTCGTTCGGGCGGAAACACGCCTTAAAGAGAGTTTCGGTAAAGCGGTGGAGGCAATCAAAGCCGCTCAGCTGGAGGGGGTGCGCGGAGTTGTTGCGGAGCTCGGGCGTGTCGATCCGCGATATGCCACGGCACTCGAGATCGCGGCCGGCCCCCGCCTGCGCAACATTGTCGTTAACACCGACGGTGACGCGGCGCGCGCCATCGCGTATCTAAAAGAAAACAACGCGGGACGGGCGACCTTTTTACCGCTTAACAAGATGAAGCCGGTCCACCGCGAGACGCTTCGAGCGCACGACGGCATCATCGATTACGCGATCGACCTTATTCAGTTCGATCCAGAGTACGCCGCGGCGTTTTCGTATGTTTTTGGCAGGACGGTCGTGGTCACCGATCTTGACGCGGCCCGTGGCCTTATCGGCACGTATCGTATGGTAACCCTTGAGGGCGAACTGCTCGAGGTGAGCGGTGCGATGACGGGAGGCATCGACCGACGGGCACTGAAATTTATCGCTGGCGACGAACAGGAACTACACAAGCTCGGACGGCAGATACGCGAGTACGAGAAGGAACGCGAACGCTTGCAGCAGGAACTCAGCCACGTGGATGACCTGCTGCTTCAGAAACGGCACGATCTCGTAAGCGCCCAGAGCGAGCAGGAGCGGATGACTCGAGAGGCTACCGTCCTCGAAACACGAAAGGCCCAAGCAGAAACGGTGGCGGATGAAAAGGTAGTCAAACTCGCCGCGATGCGGGGGGAGAAAGAGCAGGCGGGCGCGCAGATTAATGAACTCGAGGAGCAGGAAGCGCTACATAGTGCCGCTATTGCCTCGCTCGAGACGGACATCATTGACCTTGAGAAGCAGCTTAAGGGCACTGACGCGTCGAACCTCACGGCGGACATCAGTCAGATTGCCGACGAGGTCAGAAGGCTTCAGAACCGCATAAGCAAATGTGATGCAACCATCACCGAACTCCATCTGCAGGAAGACTACAATGAAAAGAAACTCGGCGACGCCAATGAGCACGCGCAAACGACGGATGAGCGGATCAAGGAGCTTCGCGACAGCATTCGCGAACATACCGAGGCTGCGATGCGACTGGAGCACGAACTCGACGACATGTGTGGCCGTGAGCAAAATCTTGCGCGCGAGTTATCGGAATTGCGGGAAGGACGCGACGCGTTACTCGCGCAGATCAGCCTGAAGGAGACGGCTAAAGCTGACCTCAAAAATGGGATTGAACGCATCGAGCAGGCCATAGACGCGCTTGACTATCAGCGGCTTGAGCTTGAAGCTCGGCGCGATGAACTCAAAGCAGACGCGGGCGAGATCGACGACGTGTCGTTTAATGAACCGTATGAGGCCGTTGTGGCTGAGTTGCGCATGCTCGAGTCGCAGCTCGACTCGATGAACGACGTGAATATGCGGGCCATCGAGGACTATGACAACGTCGAACGACGACGGCGCGAGCTCAGTACGCGCAAGGATACGCTCTTTAACGAACGCGCTGAGATATTGGAACGCATCGACCGGTACGGCCAGATGAAAAAGGACGCGTTGATGACGGCGTTTCACAGCATCAATGCGAACTTTAAGGACATCTATGCCGAACTCTCGGGGGCCACGGGTGAGCTCGCCCTGGAGAACTATGATGACCCCTTCGATGGGGGCCTCTTTATCCGGTCGTGGCAACAGGGCAAACACGTCCAGCGAATCGAGGCGTTGTCGGGTGGAGAAAAGAGCCTTGCTGCGCTCGCGATGATATTCGCCATTCAGCGGTACCTGCCTGCACCGTTTTACATGTTTGACGAAATTGATATGTTCTTGGACGGCGCAAACGCTGAGCGCGTCGCACGGATGATCAAAAAGCTCGCGGTGCACGCTCAGTTTATCGTTGTCTCACTTAGAAAACCCATGATCGAAGCGGCAAATCGCACCATCGGCGTCTCAATGCAAGAGGGCAACATCTCGAGCGTCACTGGGGTGAAGTTGAATTGACAGAGGGGGGAAGCCCCGATACCGTCGTCAACGGTGCAGCGCAGGACGACTTTGATGAACGATCGATCGACATCCTCGTATCCCTGGCGAAAAACGGCGAGATCGATCCGTGGGACATCGACATCGTTGACGTCACCGACAGGTTTCTCGCGCGGGTCGCCGAGCTTGAGAAGCTCGATCTGCGGGTGTCGAGCCGAACGCTGCTTTTCGCGTCAATGTTGCTAAGGATGAAGTCAGACGCGCTTGAGGAATCGGAACCGGAAGACCAATACGAAGAAGAACCGGTTGAAGATGACCTTCAGGCGTGTTTCCCGGCGCTTAAGCCGAAGGTTCGACGGCACGCGAAACGGCGGGTCACGCTCTCTGAGCTCATCCAAGAGCTTAAGAAAGCGACAAAGCGCAAGGAACGGTCGGATATTCGACGGTTGGTGCAGCACCAAACGCACGAGTTCGACGCGCTCGGCGTGGCGCACAGCGAGGATATCGAAAAGCACGTGAAAAGCATGGAGCGCGAACTCAAGCGACGCTTTGCGTTGCACGATAAGGTTCTTTTTAGCGAGCTCATTGTCGACAATACGGTGGAAGCGATTGTCGAAACCTACATTCCGTTGCTCTTTATGGCGACTCGCCGTGAAATTCAGCTCGAGCAAAAGGAGCTCTTCGGCGATCTCTCAATCACGTGTAAAAACCTCTGACGACCGTTCGATATGTAGGAGTGGCAATGAACGATAGAGATCTCATCGAGGCGGCGTTGTTTGTTGCGGGCAGGCCACTAACTATCCTCGAGCTTGAATCGATCGCGAGTGACAGTGCCGACGTAGAAGCCATTGTCGAGTCACTCGCTACGGAATATCGGGAGAAGGGCGCTCTCGAGATCGTTCAGACCGATGAAGACGTCGTCATGCAGGTGAAGGGTGAGTACGCTGATGCGGTGCGACCGATCGCTCAGCGTGATCTCGATACGCCCGTGTTGCGCACGCTCGCTGTCATCGCGTTCCACCAACCGGTCACACAGTCGAAAGTGGCTGAAATTCGGGGAAACAAGGCATACGGTCACGTGCACGAACTTGAGGCGCGCAAGCTGATCGAATCTGAGCCCCGCGGACGAACAAGGTTATTGCGAACCACGAAAGCGTTCGCTGACTATTTTGGGTTTGAAACTGAAAGCCTTGAAGAGATAAAGCAGCGGATAGGGTTGCTTTTGCGCTAACTAGTTGCTTACTACTTTTTTGGGCACGTGGGCGGTTCGGGTCGCGATTTTTGCGGCAAAAGCACCAGCCACAAAGCCCGCATCTATGTTCACGACAGCTAACACCGAACACGATTGGAGCATCGCGAGCAGCGCTGCCTCTCCCTTTCCACCGAAGCCATATCCTGTGGAGACCGGAACGCCTATCACCGGGATATCGGTCAATCCGGCGATGACGGTCGGAAGTGCCCCCTCTCTGCCTGCGAGGACAACGAGCACGTCCGCGTCAAGCAGCTTTTGAAGTTCGGGGTACAGCCTGTGAATGCCCGCAACGCCGACGTCGTAAGACTTGATTGTCTTACAGCCAAACTCTTCGGCAACGACGCGTGCCTCTTCGGCCACTGAGATGTCGGCAGTGCCGGCACAAACGATGCCGACCAGTCCGCGACGTTGAAAATGGGGCTTTTTACCGATCACTGCGATACGGGCGCGATCGTGCCATTCGACGTCAAACCTCTGAAGTGCCTGCCGCTGCTGTTCAGAGACCCGTGTGATAACCACCCGCCCTTCTGCCGTGAGTTGCGCTTCAACGATAGCCAGCAGATCCTCAGTTGCTTTGCCCTCTGCTAAGACAACTTCAGGAATTCCGACCCGGTGTTTCCGCGCGGTGTCGAGCTTAGCAACGTCGGCAACCCTCGCGTATTCATCAATTTTGAGCTCGCGCCGGATGATACGCTCGGCCTCATCGTGTGTAATTTCTCCTTTAGTCAGTTTCTTGAGAATTTTGTCTACTGAAGGCATCCGCAGTAGTTGTTTTGGCAACGATAATAAATATGTACCCTCGATGAGTCACAGGCGATTGGGGTGTTTAGCGTACATATTGATAATGAAGGGGCCCGAACTTCGTGAGCAGTTCTTGAAGAAGCGACGTGTGCAACGTGCGAAGGCACCGAAGACTTTCCTGCAAGCAACGCAAGAGCCATAATCAATAAGCTATCTAAGTCTTTGTAGGTGCAGAGCGAGCGATTATGTGAAAAAAGGAGATAAGGCGAAGGTGAGCGATCCACAAACGGTGGAAGGGAAGAATAAGCCACTCGCACGACCGCGCGGCACTCGAGATCTCTTGCCTCCGGAAATGCGAAGCAGGCGGTTCGTTGAATCGCGCTTTAGAGATGTGGCAGAACGGTGGGGATATCGTGAGGTCGCTACCCCAGCTTTTGAACCGCTGGAGCTTTTTACGCTCAAATCGGGCGACGCGATTGTCGACGAGCTGTATAGTTTTACGGACAAAGGCGGCAGGCTGTTGGCGTTGCGACCCGAACTCA
>Ga0209253_10003748_pt1 | contig 13293 bp, 9 predicted proteins | sample FrelakmetBRP12BR_FD_187145 | JGI IMG/M metagenome (GOLD analysis project Ga0209253, IMG submission 187145) | Freshwater lake sediment microbial communities from the University of Notre Dame, USA, for methane emissions studies - BRP12 BR (SPAdes)... | ecosystem: Environmental > Aquatic >...
CCAGACCAAGTTCAAAGGTATGCTTAGCAACCACCAATACGTTTGTTTTTTAACACTGCGGAGGGTGGACTGGTCACGCAGTTTTAAAGTTTCTCCCCGCACTGGTTGCAGTAGGTAGAATTTGATAAATTTTCTGTTCCGCATTTACGGCATTTTCGGGGCTGGGGTTTTTCATCGGTCTGTTTGCCGCACTGGGGGCAGAACCTGGCTTTGGGCGTCAGGTTTTTTCCGCACTGGGTGCACTGCTGAAACACTACCTGGTGATGGCCGCAGTACGGGCAGAATGCTGCGTCCCAGGGAATGGCATGCCTGCACTCAAAACATTCAGCTGTTTGCTGTGCCTGCGGCTGCTGTTGCGAGCCGCGCAGCGCTTCAGAAAACATGGCCGGCATCATGACGCCGAGCCCCATGCCAAGACCTGAGCCGGCCTCGCCCTGCATCTCAGAGGCTTTTTCCATAGCCATCGCAGCTTTCATCTGCATGAGCTTGTTCAGGTCATCAAACATGCCAAGACGGCTCTTGTCATCTATTGCCGTCTGCACGTCCGGCGGGGGCGTGATGGACGTTATATAGAGCTCACTCAGGGCCAGCCCAAAATGGCTTAAATCTTCTGCCAGCCGCTTTTTCAGACCCTCTGAGATAGCATCATAGGTACCGGGAAGATTAAATACCGTATCAAGGTTCTCGCCCAGATAATCATTGAAGCGGGAAATAATAACCTGGTTAAGGTACTCACCGATGGCATCGGATGAATAGACATTTTGGGTTCCCACCAAACGATTAATGAGCAGCACCGGCTGGACTACTTTTATATTGAAGACCCCGAAGGCCCTGAGGCGGATAAGCCCAAGCTGGCTGTCTTTAAATGCGACCGGGTCTTTAGTGCCCCACTTGAGGTTGGGGAAGACCCGCATATTGACAAAATAGACCTCTGCCCGAAGCGGGCTCGTCATTCCCCAGGGAATGCTCAATATCTTGGTGAGGATGGGCAGGTTGGCGGTCTGGAGCGTGTGCCGGCCTGCACCAAACGCATCATAGGCTTTTCCATTATAGAAAAATACCGCGGCCTGGCTTTCCCGTACCGTAAGCTGGGCGCCGAATTTTATCTCTCCTGAGCCGTTTTCAGGAATGCGGTGAACAATGTCTTTCCCCGTCTGGTCAAGCCACTCAATTACTTCTAAAAAGATAGTATTGTTTGTGCCCATACCTGCCTCTCCTTACAACATGAACGGTTAATTCATCCTTTTTGGATATCTCGGTAAAATTAATTCACAACAATAAAATAATTTGCATGTTTAATTATCGGCGTCTATTTCAGTATGTTGAGAATTTCCAATGAAAATATTTTACCAATACACTGCCGTTTTTAGCACTAAAAAGTGATACCAGCCAGCGCTGATGCTGTGCTACTATGGAGCGGCAGGAGACCAATGGTCCTTCCGGCCGCTTTTTTTTGCGAAAAGGTGAAGCGCTGTTGAGAAACGTGCAAATAGGTGAGGTTACCAGATGACAGAAGAAATACTGGAAATTGTAAATAAGGATAATCAGGTAACGGGCAGGGCGCCAAGAAGTCAGATCCATGCGCAGCAGCTCATGCACCGTGCCGTGCATATCTTTCTCTTCAACTCACGGGAAGAGCTGTTTCTGCAGACACGGTCAGCACAGAAGGATGAATTCCCGGGATACTATGACTCGTCTGCGGCAGGGCACGTGGACCCGCAAGAGAGCTACGCAGATGCGGCCGCGCGGGAGCTTGAAGAAGAGCTGGGTATAACGGCAGCGCTTAAAAAGATCGCGGAGATCCCCGCATGCTGGGATAATGGCTGGGAGTTTTCGGTTTTCTATACAGCTGTCTCAGATGCCCCGGTATCTATCAATCCTGAGGAGATCGCCGCAGGCGGTTTTTACCCGGTCGATGAAATAACAGACTGGCTGGCACGGGATGGCGGCCTTTTCACCCCTGCGTTTAAAACCCTGTTCCAGCTTTACCGGCAGGCATTGGGGTAGCACCTCACAACAACGTCCCGCAGGCGCGGTCTTCAATCCGGATGGTTCTATTGAGAAGCTCCCCCCGGAGCAGCTCGCTTCAGGAGCTGCAGGAATTCCTGCTTGAGCGGAAAGCCTGATGTTTGAAGGGCTTTGACCTCAGCCCACGAATTTTTATAATCACCTTTTTCATAATAGGCTACTGCCCGGTTATAGCGAGCGGTGGTAAACCCCGGCTTATACTTCAGCGCCTGGGAGTAGTCTGCTATGGCCCGGTCATATAGTTTTTCTTTCAAGAAGAGGTTTGCACGGTTATTGTAGGCCTCTGCATAACAGGGATCAATGGACAGGGCCTGCGTATAGTCAGCTATAGCCCGGTCATTCTCGGCAATGGCGGCATAGGCATTGCCCCGGTTATAGCAGGCTATGGCAAACTGCGGATCGAGCGCTAATGCCTGGTTCAGGTCCGCAATTGCCCTCTGATATTCCCCGATGACCGTGCAGGTGAGCCCGCGGTTACACCAGGCTTTTGCATAGCGGGGGCTGAGGCTGAGCGCGGTATCAAAATCTGCAAGGGCTTTTTTAAACTCCTTTTTATTTTTATAGGCAAGGCCCCGGTTGTTATAGGCATCTATAAACTGCGGGTTTATGCTCAGGGCAGTGGTGAAATCCGCGATGGCACGCTCATAATCCCCGGCATCTTTAAAGGCAAGGGCCCGGTTGTGATAGGCAACCGGATCGAGGGGATAGTTGCGTATCACGTCATTCCACAGGGTAACTCCGTCTTTCCATACCAGGCAGCGCTGCCAGGTAAGAACGCAGAGCATGGCGCAGGTAAAGATTGCAGCCGGGAGCAGCAGTCTGTTTCGCTTTTGCGCAGCTTCGCCGCCGCTTCCCCAGAGGCGGGCAAACCCTTCGGCGGCAAGATACAGGAGCCCGATTGCCGGGATATAGGTATAGCGGTCAGCAGCCATGGCCTGACCAATCGGCACCAGCTGCAGAACCGGTGCAATGGTAATCAAAAAAAACAGGGCGCCGAAGCTTATGGTTCTTGCATATCGCACAGCGTAAGCCACTGCCGCGAGCAGCACAAGCGCCAGCATTGCAGCAGCATAGAAGCTGACCGGCAGCCCCTGAGCCATATTCGGATACGGATACAGGCATGACAGGTTAAGGGGGACCAGTATCTTTGCCAGGTAGAAGACCAGGCCGTAGCCGGCAATAGCCATCGTCTCCAGCAGGGAAACAGATGGCTGATTGCGCACCCCGCCAAGAGAGTGCTGGGCATACAGGGCCACTGCCGCAAAAATTGCCGCCAGGAGAAAGAAAGGAACCTTCTCCCACAACAGTTTACGGTTCCAGGCGCGCTGATTGAAATAATCACAGAGCAGCAGTACGCAGGGCAGGGTAATGGCCATGGCTTTTGACAGCAGGGCGCACATAAATAACGCAAGCGCCAGGCTGTAAAGGGCCGGGCTCTTTGCTTTCCGGTGATAGTATTGATAGGAGATGAGCGCAGCGAGGAAAAACAGTGTGCACAGCACATCCTTGCGCTCGGAAACCCAGGCAACCGACTCCACGTGCAGGGGGTGGATGCCGAACAACAATGCCGTGATAAAGGCAGCCGTAACATTGGCACGGAGCATGAAAATGAACCAGAACACCAGCAGGCAGTTGCCCAGATGCAGGATGAGGCTGAAGGCGTGATAGGCAAAAGGGTCCAGGCTGAAAAAATGATATTCAAGGGCATAGGAGAGGATGGTGAGGGGCAGATAACAGGCCACATAGAATGACGTGAACATGGTTTTAATGCTCTGCCAGGAAAGCTCCCGGACCGCGGCATTTTCCGTGAGATAGGCCCCGTCATCCCAGTTGGGGAAGCCGTTGTTGAGCGAGGGGTAAAAAGCTATTGCGGTGATGAGAACAACTGCACTGAGAGATGCTGCCAGGGTGATTTTTTTAACACTGCTCATTATTTATTATTGTTTGCAGATTGAAGTCTTTAAACCAGATGCCGTTACGTTTGAGTTATTAACCAGGTTACCTTAAAATTGGTAACAGATAAACTGTTTTTACGCTGATGTGCCAAAACAGAAGGCTTTCTTTTTTGAGGTAAAATTGACGCGCAGTCTTTTTTAAAAAGCATTGTCGGGCACCATAAAATCAGGTATAAAGAAAACAGTTATGCAGTGTTTTCATGTTTCCAGCAGCGCACCATTCCTGCCTCTGCAGCACGGGCATTCGCCCTGTAAGCGTTCAGATATGATGTTATTGGGGGGTTCTCATGAAAGACCAGAAAAACACTACAGAACAGCAGCGGCTCGATGAAGCCCGCGCGCAAAAGATACCCTGGAAAAAATGGGGGCCCTACCTGAGCGAGCGGCAGTGGGGAACGGTGCGCGAGGATTATAGCGCCAATGGCGATGCCTGGAACTACTTTACCCATGATCACGCCCGGTCACGTGCGTACCGGTGGGGTGAGGACGGCCTGGCAGGCATCTCTGATGACCACCTGATACTCTGTTTTGCCCTCGCGCTGTGGAACGGCAGGGACCCCATTATCAAAGAGCGTCTTTTTGGCCTCACCAACAGCGAGGGCAATCACGGCGAAGACGTAAAAGAGTATTATTTTTACCTCGACAGCACGCCCACCCATTCCTACATGAAGTACCTCTACAAGTATCCCCAGAGGGTCTTTCCCTATGAAGAGCTGGTGAAAACAAACCAACAGCGCACCCGGACTGATCTGGAATACGAGTTAATTGATACCGGCATTTTTAATGATGACCGGTACTTTGACGTGTTTGTGGAATACGCGAAGGAAGCTCCGCAGGATGTCCTGATTCGCATCACCGCATGGAACCGCGGCCTGGAGGAGGCGCAGCTGCACCTTCTGCCCACGCTCTGGTTTCGCAATACCTGGTCCTGGCCCAATGGCGGCACCAGGCCGGTGCTGCGCTCGCTTGCGGGAGACGGGCACCAGGTTATCCACGCCCACCATACTGATCCGCTGTTCCAGGAGTCGCTTGCTGATTACTACCTTTACTGTGACGGGCAGCCGGCGCTTTTGTTCACTGAAAACGAGACCAACTGTGAGCGCATCTTCAATACACCTAATGCAGGCCCCTATGTCAAGGACGGCATTAACAACTACCTGATTCACAACAAAACTGACGCGGTGAATCCTGATAAAACCGGCACCAAGGCCGCCGCCCATTACCGCATTTCTGTCAAGCCCGGCAAGTCGAAAACGATCAGCCTGCGGCTCACCGACGAAGTTCCTGGTTCGGCAAAAACAAAATCCTCCGCTGTGAAGGCGCAGCCGTTCGGCAAGGGCTTTGAAGAAATTTTCAGCGCGCGGCTGAAGGAGGCGGATGAATTCTATGAAAGCATCACTCCGCCGGCGCTCAGCATGGACGAGCAGAATGTCATGCGCCAGGCGCTTGCAGGAATGCTCTGGACCAAGCAGTATTACTACTTTGAACTTGACCAGTGGCTTGCCGAACACTCTGCGCACCCGCTTATGGGGGGCAGGCGCGCAAGCCGCAACCGGGAATGGTTTCACATGGTCAATGACGACATCATATCCATGCCTGATAAGTGGGAATATCCCTGGTATGCGGCATGGGATCTGGCGTTTCACACCATTGCGCTCAACATGGTTGATCAGGACTTTGCACGGCAGCAGCTTGACCTCATGCTGAGCGAGGTCTATCTGCACCCCAGCGGCCAGATACCCGCCTATGAGTGGAATTTCGGTGACGTCAACCCGCCGGTGCACGCGTTTGCCACCCTTTTTAATTATTTAATTGAAAAGCAACTCAAGCAGCCGGGCGCCGTTGAATATCTCAAGAGCGCTTTTCAGAAGCTTTTGCTCAATTTCACCTGGTGGGTGAACCGCAAGGATGAAAACGGGAATAATGTATTCTCCGGCGGTTTCCTGGGCCTTGACAATATCGGCGTGTTTGACCGCAGCTCTCAGCTTCCCACAGGCGGAAGCCTCGAGCAGGCGGACGGCACTGCGTGGATGGCACTCTACTGCCAGAACATGCTGGAAATTTCCCTTGAAATCGCCGTGCATGACCCTTCATACGAGGAGATGGCGACGAAATTCCTTGACCATTTTTTCTGGATTGCGGCTGCCATGGACCGGGTGGGAGAACACCAGGACGAACTCTGGGACGAGGAAGACGGCTTTTTCTATGACCTGCTGCGGTTGCCGGACGGCACTGCCACGCGGATCAAAGTCCGCTCCATGGTAGGGCTTCTGTCCCTGTGCGCGACCACCGTCATCCCGAGAGAGATGGTCGAAAAATTACCCGGGTTTCTTGAGAAGGCCCGTGAATTTCTCAAGCGGCATGGAGAGCTGCTGGTGAACATCCACCCGCCGGAAAAGCCGGGGGAGAAAGGGCGCTACCTGCTGAGCGTTCTGAACGAGGAAAAACTGCGGCGCGTTCTTACCCGCATGCTTGATGAAGAACGGTTTCTAAGCCCGTATGGAATCCGCTCCCTCTCCAAATGGCACCGGGATCACCCCTATGTTTTCAGCGTGCACGGGGAAGAGTATAAAGTTGAATATTTGCCGGCTGAGTCAAACACCGGCATGTTTGGCGGCAACTCAAACTGGCGCGGCCCGATCTGGTTTCCGGTCAACCTGCTTATCATTCGCGGGCTCCTGCAGTTTTATCAATACTATGGAGACAGCTTTACCATTGAATGTCCCACGGGCTCAGGGAACCAGATGACCCTTTACCAGGTGGCCTCCGAGATATCCGGAAGGCTTACACGCATCTTCCTGCAGAATGAACAGGGCAGACGGCCGGTGTATGGGGAAACGCATAAGTTCCAGACTGACCCGCACTGGCGCGACCATATACTCTTTTATGAATATTTCCACGGCGATAACGGTGCCGGCCTCGGAGCAAGTCATCAGACCGGGTGGACCGGCGTTGTGGCAAAAATCATTCAAACGCTTGGTTTTATAGACGAAGCAGTGCTGCTGGAGAAAGGAATCCGGCCGGCTACAACCATCTACCAGCGCCCGTCTTCGGAGGAAAAAACGAGGAGTTGAACCATGGCATGGCCGAAACACCCAATTATGTATGAAATCAACACCTGGGTGTGGCTCAATGAACTGAGCCGCAGATATAAAAAATCAATCACCCTTGACAGCATCCCTGATAGTGAATGGGATGCTATTGCTGACTTGCAGGTTGATGCCGTGTGGCTGATGGGCGTGTGGGAGCGGAGCCCGGCCGGCATCCGCATTGCACGCGAACTGCCGGTTCTGCAGGAAGAATATCGTCGGGCACTGCCTGGTTTCACCAGGGAAGATGTGGCAGGCTCGCCCTACTGTGTGCATTGCTACGTGGTGGATGAGCACCTCGGCGGGCCAAAGTGCCTGGCAAAGGCGCGCAAGGAACTGGCAAAACGGAATATGCGCCTGATACTTGATTTTGTGCCGAACCATGTGGCACCTGATCATCCGTGGGTGCTTGAGCATCCTGAATACTTTATTCAGGGAAGTGCAGATGATTGTGCACAGAAAACGGGAGAGTTTTTCAGGGCAGGGGATAAGATTATTGCCTGCGGCCGTGATCCCTACTTTCCTCCCTGGACTGACACCGCGCAGGTAAATGCCTTTCATCCCGGCCTGCGAAAAGCTGCTATTGAGACCGTCAGCAGTATTGCTTCCCAGTGCGACGGCATGCGCTGTGACATGGCGATGCTGCTTATTAATAATATATTTGAGAAGACCTGGGGCCAGCGTGCCGGCAAGCGGCCCGAAACAGAATACTGGCAGGAGATACTGCAGGCAGTGCGTAAAAAATATCCTGAGACGCTGTTCATGGCCGAGGCATATTGGGGCCTTGAGTGGGAGCTGCAGCAGCAGGGCTTCAACTACTGCTATGACAAGCGGCTGTATGACCGACTGGTTCACGACAACGCCGAATCCGTGCGCCTGCATCTGCTTGCAGACCTTAGCTATCAGGATAAACTGGTGCGCTTCATTGAGAATCATGATGAGCCGCGTGCCGCAGCAACTTTCCCCGCGCAAAAACAGCGCGCTGCTGCGGTGACCATCCTGACCCTGCCCGGCGCAAAACTGCTGCATGAGGGCCAGTTCGCGGGATGCAGGGTAAAGCTTCCGGTACAATTAGGACGTCGCCCTATTGAGCCGGCTGATGGAGGACTGCAGACGTTCTATCAGAAGCTGCTAAAGGCAGTTAACAGTAAAGCCTTCCGCGAAGGCGAGTGGCAGCTCTGCGAACGCAGCGGCTGGCCGGACAACCAGAGCTATAAAAATCTTGTTGCCTGGTGCTGGTCTCATGGAAACGAGCGCTACCTCATTATCTTAAACCTTTCGGATGCACGGGCCCAGGGTCGTGTGCTGCTCTGCGGGGATGAACTGAGCGGACGCATGTGGCAGCTCACTGATCTGTTTACCAATGAAGTCTATGAACGCTATGGCAGCGAAATGATGCAATCCGGGCTGTTTGTGGATCTTGCTCCATGGGGGGTTCATTTCTTTAGTTTTACATGATCCTGTCTAAAATCCATAAAGCAACTAAGTCCTACGATTCATAAATTCGGTGACGAATTTACTCACTCAGGACTTAATGCTGAGTCAGCATTGTAAAGCTTTTATGTGGATCAGATACGTCACTGTATTTGCGAATCGAAGCATTAAGGAGGAACAGCTATGAATATTTTACAGCCACTTGATCGTTTGGGACGATTTAAAAAAATTATCCTGTGGATTGTCGGTATAGTAGTAGCCTACACCATCCTGGGTTTTTTGATTCTTCCGTTTACCATTAAACTGATCGCAGTTAAAAAACTGAGCGAAATTCTTAATCGGCCGGTTGCCATCGAGTCTGTCAGGTTCAACCCCTATGCGCTCTCGCTCACGGTAAACAAGCTGCAGATAAAGGAGCAGAAACAGCCGGCAGACTTTTTTACCTTTAACACGCTCTATGCAAACCTCTCCAGCGCTTCAATCATCAAGTTCGCTCCGGTCATACAAGAATTAAAACTTGACGGTCTGTTTGTCCGAGCGGTGCGGATCAAGGACAATACCTTCAATTTCTCCGACATTATCACGCCAAAGCCGCCTGAGACAAAACCGGCCCCGCCTCCGGCTGCAGCCGCGCCGCTGTTGAAATTTTCCCTCAACAACATACAGGTCACCAATGGCCGGGCCGAGATTCAGGACCAGGTGACCAAAAAAGTCCATACCATCAATAACCTGAATTTTAATATACCCTTTGTTTCCAATATCGGCACCGATGTAGAGATCTTTGTCCAGCCTCGTTTTGCAGCCGTGTTCAATAAGACGCCCATTGACCTGAGCGGAAAAACCAGGCCGTTTCATGGCTCTCAGGAAACCACCCTGGGCATCAACCTGAAGGGAATAGACCTTGCCTATTACTTTGACTATGTGCCAATCAAAACCAACCTGAAGGTCATCTCCGGCGCACTTGATATTAATGCCGGCGTGACCTTCACCCGGATTAAGGATAAGCCGTCCGAGTCATACGTGTCCGGGGATGTGATTGTGAGGGACTTGAATATTAAGGACACGGCAGATAACCAGGTTTTAAAACTCGGTCTGCTGCAGACAAAAATCGCGCCGTCAAGCTTTCTGACCGGACGGGTGCATCTTGAAAAGATTCTCCTGCAGGGGCTGGAAGCAGGCATTACCCGCGACAAGGAAGGGAAAGTAAATATATATAATTTAGTTCCGGCAGGGGAGCCGTCACCGGCACCGCCGCCAGCAGCGACGGAAAAAAGCCCGTTTACCCTGCAGGTTGATGACATCTCGCTGAAAGACGGCCGGGTGTTTATCACTGATTTATTCAAGACAACCGGCGCTGCTGCATCCGCGCCGACTGACCTGATAAAGCTCCCCGCGCTCTCTATCACCGGGGTGTCTCTTGATACCGTGAAACAGGAGGCAGTGGTGGAGGGGATTGCCGCGGAGCAATGCGCAGTAGTTGTAAAGCGTATGGCAAGCGGGGACCTGAACGTGCAGGCCATTGCCCCGCCACCGTCTGCTGCAGCGGAGAAACCTGTTGCGGCTGAAAAGGCCGGCCCCCCCTGGACCGCGACGCTGAAAAAACTGACGCTGCAGAAGTTTTCCTTTCAGGGCGAACATCTGACAGCGGAAGAGGACAGCAATCTCACGATAGACGAGATAACGCTTGCTGCAGGTGATTTCTCCACGAAGCCCGGCGCGAAAGGAAAGATTGACTTTTCCTGCAGGGTGAACAAAGCCGGCACCATTGCCGCAAAAGGAGAGTGCGGCATCGCTCCTGTTTCCGCAGCTCTCGCGGTGGACGTTAAAGAAATCAATATGGCGGGATTTCAGCCGTTTCTTGCCGGGGCCATGAACGCACAGCTTGCAAGCGGCAGTTTTTCCACCTCCGGAACCATCAATGTTTCCCCGGACAAAGAGAAGCTTGCGACCAGGTTCAGCGGCGGCGCAGCAGTGGGGAACTTTTCCTTGAGAGAAAAGAACAAGGCAGATGAGCTTCTGAAATGGAAGCAGCTTAAAGTCAGCGGTATAGATGTCGGAACAGCGCCGCTCTCCATCAGCATAAAGGATATAACCCTGGAGAAACTATTTACTAAAATTATTATCAACCCGGACAAAACCATCAACCTGGCGCTTGTGGTAAAATCCGAGCCTGCAGCAGCGCCGCAAACCCCTCAGCCCGTACAGCCTGCTGCAGTGCAGCAGCCGCCTCAGCCGGCGCCGCCTGCGGCAAAGCCCGCTGAACCGCTGCCGCTTGCCATCGGCCTGATTGCCTTAAAGGGTGGAAAAATAATTTTTATTGACCGCTCCGTCTCCCCCGTTCATACCACCACCCTGACAGGCATTAACGGCACAGTGCGTGACATAGCACCCAAGCAGGGCAAAAAAGCGGCCCTGGCATTAAACACAAGGATTAACAACTCCGCGCCGCTCAAAGTTACCGGGACTCTTGACCCCTTCAGGGACGGCCTGTCTCTTGATTTGAAAGTGCTGCTGCAGGACATGGACCTGAGCCCCTTTACGCCCTATTCAGGAAAATTTGTCGGCTATACCATTCAGAAGGGAAAGCTCTCCCTGGACCTGCACTACACGATTGAGGATAAAAAACTTGATTCAACGAATGATGTGTTCATTGACCAGTTTGACTTCGGCGAAACAGTGAAGAGCCCGGATGCCATTGACCTGCCGGTGAAGCTGGGCGTCTCCCTGCTTAAAGACAGCAGCGGTAAAATTAAGCTCAATCTGCCGGTCACCGGCCGCCTTGATGACCCGCAGTTCAGCATCTTCGGGATTATTTTAAAGGTGCTGAAAAATATTCTGGTGAAGGCAGCCACTTCGCCGTTTTCCCTGATCGGCTCCATGGTCGGCTCAAAAGAGGATTTAAGCTGCGTTATATTTGATCCCGGCAGCGACCGGCTGAGCGATGCAGAAAGGGCAAAGCTTGACGCGCTGGCAAAGGCGCTTGCCGACCGCCCGAACCTGAGCATGGAGATTTCCGGGTTTGTGGACGTGGATGCAGACCGGCAGGGGCTTGTCGACCGGGAGTTTGAAAAACAGCTGCTGGCCGGGAAGTCGGGGAAAAAGGGGAAGAAGGAAGAATCAGAAGCCGGGGATGAAGCAGCCGCGATTGCCCCCGAGGAGTTTGAAAAGCTGCTGAAAAAAGCGTACAGCTCGGCAAAGTTTGAGAAGCCCAAGAATGCCATAGGATTAAGCAAAGGTCTACCGGCAGCAGAGATGGAAGCGCTGATGAAGAAAAACATCACCATAACAGATGATGACCTGCAAACCCTTGCCAAAGAGCGGGCTGAAGCGGTGAAAGACTTTCTTGCCGGCCCGGGCAAAGTTGCCGTCGCAAGGCTGTTCATGGTAAAGCCGCCGGGGCTCGCGCCGGAGAAAAAGGAGAACGTGAAGAACAGCCGGGTGGACTTGAAGCTTAAATAATGAAAAAACCTCTTCTTGCCTTGCTGTTTTCAGGTATGTTATAGAGAAACCCGAAGCACAGGGAGTGCATTGGACACTATATATATTATATAACAAACAGCACACGGCACCCTCTGCGGCTGCCGTGTGCTTTCCCATCCAAAGGGGAACAATGAGAAGAGAGCAGAAAACTAAAACCTCTCTCAGCAGAAATGCTGGCAGGGGTTTTTTGCTGTAAAACAGGATGTCCCCTTAAGTCCCTTTTTGACAAGGAACCTTTAATGGGTGACCCCCTGCCTGCTCTAGAATATCTCAAAGGAGTTGCCTTGATTTATAAACAATATCCTTTATGCTCCCTTGAGCTCAGCGGTGCAATGTGCACAGCGGGATGCTTTAATCGGAATAACTGATAGACAGTACGGGCACTCCTTGGTGGCTGCTTCTGGCGATGGCGTTTCTCTTTTTAATTTATTGACTGCGCGGATGATCATAAACACGGCAAAGGCAACAATCAAAAAGCTGATTATGGTATTGATAAAGAGCCCATAGTTAACAGTGACCGCGCCGGCTGCTTTTGCAGCAGCCAGCGTGTCGTGAGCCCCGGCTATCTTTCCCTCCCTAATCACCATAAAGAGGTTGGAGAAGTCAACCTTTCCCAGCAGCAGACCAATCGGGGGCATAATGACATCATCAACCAGCGATTTGATGATTGTGCCAAACGCTGCCCCGATGATTATGCCCACCGCCATATCAACAACATTGCCACGCATGATAAATTCTTTGAATTCTTTAAACATAATCCCCTCCAGGTAACGTAGTGTTAGTAATATGAAAAACCTAAAACAGGAATATACATTTTAAAAGAATCTATACATACCTGACATTATTCACTGCCTGAGCTACTATATAGGCTCTCAGATTGTTTCCCAGAGGATCAATTGGAAAAATAAAAAAACCGGGACGCTTAGGGTCGTAGCCCATAGTTGATCCTATCATGACCTCACCATCCTTGAAGGTTACTTCTACCATCCGGCCAGGGGGCTTTTTACCTTCAGGTAGCTGCTTATTCTCCTTATAGCCGGGATTCCCGGTAAAATCCTGAACAAAAAAAACCGCCTTTAAATCATTAATCTGTATTTCAGCCGATTCATTTATATTGGCAGCATCAAACGGTCGCACATGGAAACTGGGTTTGTTCGGTAGAAAATTCTGTGTATATCCCTTGATCGTTCGACCATCAGTATAGCGAACAACTATTTTAATTGGCTCCATGGTATTCCCTCCTTTACATCCTCATAAATATTTTGAGTATAGAATTCAAATAATTTATATCAATGAAACATGTCTAT
>Ga0209253_10003750_pt1 | contig 13289 bp, 14 predicted proteins | sample FrelakmetBRP12BR_FD_187145 | JGI IMG/M metagenome (GOLD analysis project Ga0209253, IMG submission 187145) | Freshwater lake sediment microbial communities from the University of Notre Dame, USA, for methane emissions studies - BRP12 BR (SPAdes)... | ecosystem: Environmental > Aquatic >...
CGCCAGGACCAGTCCTCCGGCGTCCAGAAGGACGGCTCCGCGTATCCCCCCGCCTCCACGAAGGCGCAGAAGTCGCGGTTGGTGACGTCATGGACGTCGATCTCGAACGCGGGCACGTGCACGGTGTGTGCGCCGAGCTCGTTGTCCCAGGCGAAGGGGATGCGCTCGGGATCGACGCCCAGCGTCGCCTCGCCGGCCGGGATGCGCACCGTCGCCGGCGGCGGTGGCTCGCCGCCGACCTCGGGCCGGGAACCGTCCGGCCGGCGCTTCGCCTCGTAGGGCAGGCGATGGAACATGTAGAGAAGGGTCTCGTGGTGCATCGCCTCGTGCTCGAGGATGGTGTGGATCGCGAGCCCGCGGCGCAGCACCGGGTTCTCCTCGGCGAGGACCTGCGGGGCGGCGAGCGCCTCCCGAACCGCGACGTCGGCGGCCGCGGCGTAGCGGAGCACCGTCTCGCGCGCCGGCCACGTCACGGCGGCCTCCATCCCGGCATCCTCCGCAGGGTCGACGCCGCGCGCAAAGAGCGCCTCCAGCTCGGCGTCGACGCCCGGCCACCCGAGGCCGCGCTTCACGAGCGTGTTCACGTTGAACGCCGCGAGGTGCCCCTCGTAGAAGACGATCGGGAGTCGGAGCGCGATCGGCCGTGCCTGGTAGGCGTCCGGGGCGACCAGGTCGAACCAGCACCGCGAGCGGCGGCGGTTGCGCTCGAACCAGTCGCGAAGCCAGGGGAGGCTCACCTGCCCGGCGCCGTCCACGGGCGGCAAGAATGCCATGCGAGGATCCAGCGGAAGCAGGGCGCCCTCATGCCATGAGCGTCCTCATGCCATGGCAGGCCATCTTCATGCCATCATAGGGAATTCTCGTGCCATGGCAGGGCGCGCTCATGTCATGCAGGGCATCCTCATCATGGCAGGGCGCCCTCATGCCATGCCGAGTCTCGCCTTGCCCTCGGGCGAGATCATGTTCGGGTTCCAGGGCGGGTCCCAGACCACCTGCACGTGCGCCTCGGCGACGCCGGGCAGGCTCTCGATCCGCCGCTGCGCGTCCATGGCGATCGCGGGGCCCATGCCGCACCCCTGGGCCGTGAGCGTCATCTTGACGTCGACCTTGCTCGCGCCGCCGGCGAGCGGCTCGATCGCGAGATCGTAGACCAGGCCGAGGTCGACGATGTTCACCGGGATCTCGGGATCGTAGACGTTGCGCAGCTCCTCCCAGACCGCTGCCTCCGACAGCGCGCCAGCGGCGGCTGCGGCCGCCGTCGCCGCCATGCGACGCGGCTCCTTTCCGAGCGCATCGGCGTCTCTGTCGGCGACCCGGAACAACCCACCCATGGCGGGAATCTGCAGTGTGTAGGTGTCGCCCAGCGCCTGCGTGATGATCGCGAGCGTGCCCTCAGGGATCGTCACCGTGTTGCCTTGAGGAATCTGGATAGCCTCGCATTCCCGGCTGACGACGATCTGCTCATAGCTCATGCACACGACTCCTTTCGTCCCTCGACGAGCGCGCCAGCGACTCTAGCCCCGCTCCGGAGCCAGGACAACGCCGGCGGCGCAAGAGACAGGGGGTGCGCCCGCTGCCGGCGACGCCGTTCCGTTGCCCGCGGTTCCGTGGCACGAGCGTTCCACAGTCCCCCCCACGCGACTGCCGGAACGGTCAGCGCACGCCGTTCCGTTGCCCGCGGTTCCGTGGCATAAGCTCCCGCGCGATGCCGTCGAGCAAGGCAATGGAGAACAAGACCCTGACCGCCCGATGCGGGAATCCCGACTGCGGCAAGCAGCAATCGACCGAGCTCATGGTCGGCGTCGCCGTCGGCCCGCCCGGCCGGCGCCGCCAGGTCGCGCTCTGCGCCGACTGCGCCGCGACGGGCTGGCGCCTCCCCGAGGAGCGCGGCGCGGCCTCCTGAACACCCGCGGGCCGGCGGTGCGGCCTCCTGAACACCAACGCACCGGCTGCGCGCTTCGCGGCTCCACCTTGACACAGGGGTCGTACCAGACAAGGAGATCGTCCATGAGCATGCCGGCAACGAAGCGAATGGATCCGTTCACGGAGGCGGTGCGCGCCGGGCGTGCGCCCTACAAGGTGACCGACCTGTCCCAGGCGGAATTCGGCCGCAAGGAGATCCGTCTGGCGGAGCAGGAGATGCCCGGCCTGATGGCGCTGCGCCGCCGCCACCAGGAGACGAGACCACTTGCGGGCGCCAGGATCACGGGCAGCCTGCACATGACGATCCAGACCGCGGTCCTGATCGAGACCCTGACGGAGCTCGGTGCCGATGTCCGCTGGGCCTCGTGCAACATCTTCTCCACCCAGGACCACGCCGCTGCCGCCGTCGTCGTCGGTCGCCCCGAGGACGGCGGCACGCCCGCGAGCCCGAGGGGCACGCCCGTCTTCGCCTGGAAGGGCGAGACGCTGCCCGAGTACTGGTGGTGCACCAACGAGGCGCTCATCTGGCCGGACGGCAGCGGGCCGACGCTGATCGTCGACGACGGCGGCGACGCCACGCTGCTCGTGCACAAGGGCGTGGAGTTCGAGCGGGCGGGCTCCATCCCGCCGTTCAACCCGCACACCGATCCCGAGGAGTGGGGCGTCATCCTCGACCTGCTGCGCGCGGAGCAGGAGTCGAAGGGCAAGACGCACTGGCAGCGCATCGCCGCCGGGATCAGGGGCGTCAGCGAGGAGACGACGACGGGCGTGCACCGTCTCTACCAGATGACCGAGGCCGGCACCCTGCTCTTCCCGGCCATCAACGTCAACGACTCGGTGACCAAGAGCAAGTTCGACAACATCTATGGCTGTCGCCACTCCCTGGTCGACGGCCTCTGCCGCGCCACGGACGTCATGCTCGGCGGCAAGGTCGCGGTCGTGTGCGGCTACGGCGAGGTGGGCAAGGGGTGCGCGCAGGCGCTCCGCGGCCAGGGCTGCCGCGTCATCGTCACCGAGATCGATCCCATCTGCGCCCTGCAGGCGGCGATGGAAGGCTACCAGGTGGCGCCGCTCGAGGACGTGGTCGCGACCGCCGACGTGTTCGTGACCGCCACCGGCAACCGGGACGTCATCACCGTCGACCACATGGCACGCATGAAGGACAAGGCCATCGTCGGCAACATCGGCCACTTCGACAACGAGATCGACATGGCCGGGCTCAAGAAGGTGCCGGGGATCGAGCGCATCAACGTCAAGCCGCAGTACGACGAGTGGCGGTTCCCGGACGGGCACAGCGTCTTGATCCTCGCAGAGGGCCGGCTCCTCAACCTGGGCTGCGCCACCGGCCATCCGAGCTTCGTCATGTCCGCCTCGTTCTCGAACCAGGTGATCGCGCAGCTCGAGCTGCACGCCAACGCCGGCGCGTACGAGCGCAAAGTCTACATGCTGCCCAAGCACCTGGACGAAGAGGTCGCCCGGCTCCACCTCGACCACCTGGGCGTGAAGCTCACGGCGCTCACCAGGGATCAGGCCGACTACATCGGCGTGCCGGTCGGGGGGCCGTACAAGCCGAGCCACTACCGCTACTGACCGCGCCGGTGCGGCGTGCGAGCCGACGAGGGGGGCAGTCAGCCTCCGCGCCCCCCTCTCGCCCCCCTCGCTCCGGCCTCCCGCAGGCTCCTGCCGGACTGCCGCGGTCGGTGGCGGGGCTTGATTCCCGGCCTCCTCTTGCGTAGCGCATCGACGCGCCTCACCCACGCCGCGCGCTGCAGCAGACGAAGGGAGCCACCATGCGACGAACGACCGACGCCCTGATGCGCACCGCCCTCCCCTTGCCCGGTCGCCGCCAAGGCAAGGTCCGGGACATCTACGAGACCACGCTCGCGGACGGCACCGAGGCGCTCGTCATCGTGGCCTCCGACCGCGTGAGCGCCTTCGACGTCGTGATGGCGAACGGGGTGCCGGGCAAGGGCGTGGTGCTGACGCAGATCAGCCGCTTCTGGTTCGAGCGGTTCTCCGGCCTGGTGCCGCACCATCTGATCAGCACCGATCCGGCGGACATTCCCGGCCTTGGCGACGAGCAACGCGCGTTGCTCCGGGGCCGGGTGATGATCGGGCGGAAGGCCGCGGTGGTGCCGGTCGAGTGCATCGTGCGCGGCTACCTGAGCGGCTCCGGCTACAAGGACTACCGGAAGAGCGGCGCGGTCTGCGGCATCACGCTGCCGGCCGGCCTGGTGAACAGCTCGCGGCTGGACCAGCCGATCTTCACTCCCTCGACGAAGGCCGAGTCCGGCCACGACGAGAACATCAGCTTCGACGAGGCGTGCATGCTGGTCGGGGAGGGCCTGATGCGGACGCTCCGGGAGCTGTCCCTCCGCATCTACGGCGAGGCCCGAGACTACGCCGCCGCACGCGGCATCATCATCGCCGACACCAAGCTCGAGTTCGGCATCCCCCCCGGCGCTGACGCCCCGATCCTCATCGATGAGGTGCTGACACCCGACAGCTCCCGCTTCTGGCCCGCCGCCGACTACCAGCCCGGCCGCGAGCAGAACAGCCTCGACAAGCAGTACATCCGCAACTACCTGGAGACGCTCGTCGCCGCGGGCAAGTGGGACAAGACGCCACCCGGCCCGACCCTGCCCGGAGAGGTCGTGACGCGCACCCTCGAGATCTACCGCCAGGCGTACCGGGCCCTGACCGGGCGGGACCTCGAGCTCTGACGGGAAGCGCGCCGCGACCCCGAAGGCCGCGCTGCCGGAGCCCCTGTGGCTGGTCCGATGGTCGCGCGGGCGATCGTCGCCGGCGAGTCCCGCGGCCGGGTCCAGCCCTGGCCCACCTTCGCCAGCTGGCGAGCTCAGCCTCCCGTCGCCGCCACCCGCGCCGCGCCCCCGAGGCCGGCGGCGCGCCGGAGTTCCTGCGCACGGTCGACCCGCTCCCACGGGAAGAAACCGTTCTCGGCAGTGCGGCCGAAGTGACCATAGGCAGCGGTCCGCCTGTAGATCGGTCGCTTCAAGTCGAGCGTCCTCACCAGCGCCGCAGGCCGGAAGTCGAAGGCGTCACGGACGATCCTCGCGATCTCCCCATCCGGCAGGGCCCCCGTGCCGAAGGTGTCCACCAGGACCGACAGCGGCTCCGCCATGCCGATCGCGTACGAGAGCTGGAGCTCGCAGCGGCCGGCGAGACCGGCGGCGACGATGTTCTTCGCCACGTAGCGAGCCATGTAGGCAGCGCTCCGATCGACCTTGGACGGGTCCTTCCCGGAGAAGGCGCCGCCGCCGTGACGGCTGTAGCCGCCGTAGGTGTCGACGATGATCTTGCGCCCGGTGAGACCGCAGTCGCCCTTGGGGCCACCGACCACGAAGCGCCCCGTCGGGTTGATGTGGTGGCGTGTCCTCGCGTCCAGGTACGGCGCGGGAATCGTCTTCTTGATCACCTCCTCGATGAGCGCCTCCGAGAGCTCCTCGTGGCTCACCTCCGGCGCGTGCTGCGACGAGATCACGACCGAGTCGATGCGCGCCGGCTTGCCATCGCGGTACTCGACGGTGACCTGCGACTTCGCATCCGGCCGCAGGTAGGAAAGGGTGCCGGCCTTGCGAACGGCGGCCAGCCGCTCGACCAGCCGGTGCGCCATCTGGATCGGAAACGGCATCAGCTCGGCGGTCTCGTCGCAGGCGTAGCCGAACATCAGGCCCTGGTCGCCCGCCCCCTGCTCTCGGTGCAGGCCCTCGCCCTCGGTCACTCCCTGGGAGATGTCCGGCGACTGGCGGTCGACCGCGATCAGCACCGCGCAGGTATCGGCATCGAAGCCCATCTCGGAGGACGTGTAGCCGATGTCGCGCACGGTCTCGCGCACGATGTCGGCGTAGGCGACGTTCGCGCTCGACGTGATCTCGCCGGCCACGACCGCCATGCCCGTCTTGGTGAGGGACTCACAGGCGACCCGGCTGTCCGGATCCTCGCGGATCAGGGCATCGAGGATGGCATCCGAGATCTGGTCGCACATCTTGTCTGGATGCCCCTCGGAGACCGACTCCGAGGTGAACATGAAGTCCTTCAGTGGCATGGGAGATCTCCTGGGTCTGTGGATCCCGATCCACGAGCGTGCTCTCGGATCAGGGTCGATTCTTATACCGACGCCGTTCCAGCAGCGTCAAGACAGCGCTGGCGCCGGGGCGCACTTGACCGCCGCGTTGGTGCCGGGGCGCACCGACCGCCGCGTTGGCGCCGGGGCGCTCCGACGGCCGCGCTGGCGCCGGAGCGCTCCGAGGGCAGCGCGGCGCACCGACGCCCTGGACGATCCACCAGGCATCGTCAGCACAACGCTCGACCCGGACCCTCTGGCTCACGCCTGCTCGTGGAAGCGCCCTGCGACGAGCTCGCCGAGCGCGTCGATCGCCTCCTCGGCGTCGGAGCCGGACGCGAGCAGGACGAGCTGCGTGCCCGGGCCCGCGGCCAGCATCATGAGACCGAGGATGCTCTTCCCCGACACCGTCTCCTCGCCGCTCGTCACCGTCACCTCGGCGCTGAAGCGGCTCGCCGTCTCGACGAAGCGAGCGGCGGCGCGTGCGTGCAGCCCGAGTTGATTCACGATCTCGATCTCCGCGCGCACGGTGTCGGCATCGATGCGCTCCTTCGCTGCCACTGTCACCGCGTCCCCGAGCGGCGGCCGGGGGCCGCAGTCGCACCCGGTCCCGCCCGCAAGATGTGCTCGCGCCCGTACTCGACGATGAAGGCGGCAAGGTCCTCGAGCATCATGGTGTGGCGCGCCGAGATCACCTTGAGCAGGATCGGCAGGTTCGCGCCGGTGACGACCTCGAGGTGGGCGTCGCGGGCGAGCCCGATGCTGACGTTGGTGGCCGAGTCGCCGAACATGTCGGTGAGGATGATGACGCCCTCACCCTGCTCGACGGTCGCCGCCGCGACAGCGATCCGCTCGCGCAAGGTCGCGAGCGTATCCTCGGAATGGGTGCCGACGGCGACCACGCCCGGCACGGAATGCCCGAGCACGCCCTCGATGCTCTGGAGCACCGCCGGGGCGAGGGAGCCGTGGCCGACGATGACGATGCCGATCATCCCTTGGTCTCCACGCGACTCCCTACCCTCTGGCGATGTCCCGGTGCTGCACGCGCACGGCATGGCCGTGCTGGCTGAGCCGTCGCTCGAGCTCCGCGACCAGGGCAACCGAGCGGTGGCGACCGCCGGTGCAACCGAGGCCGACGGTCAGGTACCGCTTCCCCTCGCGCACGTACCGCGGCAGGGTGAACTCGAGCAGCGCCTCGCCGAGAGCGAGGAACTCGTGCGTCTCCGTGCGGTCGAGGACGTAGGACGCCACCACCGGGTCGGTGCCGTCGAGGGGGCGCAGCTCCTCGATGAAGTGGGGGTTCGGGAGGAAGCGCACGTCGAGCACGACGTCGATGTCGGCCGGGAGCCCGTACTTGTAGCCGAACGACACGAGGAAGACCTGCATGGAGGCCTCGCTCGCCGCCGGCCCCAGGAAGAGATTGCGGAACTCGTCGCGCAGCTGGTGCACGGTGCAGGCCGACGTGTCGATGATGCGATCGGCCATGCCCTTCAACTCCGCCAGCTTCTCGCGCTCCCGGCGGATCCCGCTCGCCACGTTCGTGCCCTCGGCCATGGGGTGGGGACGGCGGGTCTCGCTGAAGCGACGCACCAGGACCTCGTCGCCCGCATCGAGAAACAGGATCTCGACGCGGTGCCCCGCCCGCCGGATGTCGTCGAGCACCGCCCCGGAGTCCGAGAGGAACCCGCGCTCGCGCAGGTCGACGCCGAGCGCGACGCGCGTGATGTGCTCCTCGGAGTTCTGACAGAGCTCGATGAACTTGGGGATGAGCACGACCGGAAGGTTGTCGATGCAGTAGAAGCCGAGATCCTCGAGCACGCGGATCGCGGTGCTCTTCCCCGAGCCCGACAGGCCGGTCACGATCACGACCTCGAGGCGCGTCTCTCTCATGCCCGCGTCCTCATGGTCGCCTCGCTCCCGCGGGGCCGTCGGGCGGGTCGTCCGGGGGCGAGACCTCGCGCCGATCCGGAACCGGGCCGAGCGCGCACGCGAGCGCGCGCTGGCGCTGCCGGCGCGCGATCTCGACGTCCACCCGCGCCGCGAACTCGCGCGCCGTGTGCCGTCCGAGACTCTTCAGGACGTAGTTGCGCGCCGCCACCTCGATGATCGTCGCCACACTGCGCCCGGGCCGGATTGGTATCCGCACCTTGGGCAGCGCGACGCCGAGGATCGCGTGCGTCTCGTCCTCGAGACCGAGACGGTCGGCGGGCTCCTCGCGCGGCCACTCCAGCATCTCCGCGACCAGCTGGATCTGCTTCTCCTTGAGCGTGGCGAGGATGCCGAAGAGGTCCTGCACGTTGATGATACCGAGACCGCGAATCTCCATGTGGTGGCGGATCAGCTCCGCGCCGGACCCGAGCACCCGCCCCGCCCCGAGCGCGCGTGCCTCGACGACGTCGTCCGCCACCAGCCGGTGGCCGCGCGCGACCAGATCGAGGGCCGCCTCGCTCTTGCCGATGCCGCTCCTGCCGAGGAGCAGCACCCCGACGCCGAAGACCTCGACCAGGACGCCGTGCAGCAGCGTCCGAGGCGCGAGGCGGTCCTCCAGCCAGTCGGTGACGCCCCTGATCAGCTCGGCGGTCCTGAGCGGCGTCACGAGCAGCGGCACCCGGTGACTGGCGGCCGCCGCGACGAAGTGGCTCGGCGCCGGCGCCGCGTTGGTCACGATCAGGCAGGCCACCCGCTGCGCGAAGACGCCGTCGACGGCGGACCGGGCGGTCTCGGGGGCGAGAGCCTCGAGGAAGCCGAGCTCGGCGTTCCCGACCACTTGGACGCGATCGGGATGGATCTGCGCCAGGTAGCCCGCCAGCGCGAGCCCCGGCTTCTGGATGCGCGGCAGCGTGATCGGGTTCGAGCGACCCGCCTCCCCCGCCACCACCGTGAGCTGACACGCCTGCCCGCACGCGTCCAGCAAGTCGGCAACCGTCACCATTCAAATGATCTTAGCCCAAAATCCACAGTCGGTCCCTACTGCGGGCTCTGGGCTTGGCACTGACGCGCGCACAGGCGCCGCTCGCTCGCTCTGGGCTCCTAGTACTTCTCGTCCTCTGCCGTGATGGTGGCGTGGAGATCCGCCCGGCTCGCGCCCGCGAAGAGACGCTCGCGAAAGGCCCTGTCCTTGAGCAGCCGGGACACACGCGCGAGCGCCTTCAGGTGGATGCCCGCCGAGTCCTCGGGCGCAACGAGCAGGAAGAAGAGACGCGTCGGCCCACCGTCGAGCGACTCGAAGTCGAGACCGCGGGGGCTGCGCCCGAAGGCCGCCAGCACGCCGGTCACCCCGGGCAACTTGCCGTGCGGGATGGCGATGCCCTCACCGATGGCCGTACTGCCGAGCTCCTCCCGCTCGAGGAGAACCTGGACCAGCCGCCGCTCTTCGATCTCGGGATGGAGGCCAGCGAGCGCGCGTGCGAGCTCCTCGATCGCCTCGAGCTTCGAGGTCGCACGCATCTCGGGGACGATCGCCTCCGGCGCCAGGATGTCGACGATCTTCATCGAGGTCGGCGAGAGCCTATCGCACCCGCCCGCGCCGGGCAAAGTGACGATCGCGGTGGGATCAGCAGAACTGCTTGCGCTTCGACGACGGCAGGATGCCCATCAGCTCCCGGTACTTCGCCACCGTGCGGCGCGCGATGTCGATGTTCTCCTTGGCGAGGCGCTCGGCGATCGACTGATCGCTGTAGGGGTTGCGCGGATCCTCGGCCCCGATGATCTCGCGGATCTTCTTGCGCACGCTCTCCGCGGACACGTCCTCCCCGTCGGCGCTGCGCAAGCTCGAGGTGAAGAAGTACTTGAGCTCGAAGATGCCCTGCGGCGTGTGGGCGTACTTGTTCGCGGTGGCCCGGCTCACGGTCGACTCGTGCATGCCGATGTCGCTCGCGACGTCCTTGAGGACGAGCGGCCGCAGGTGCGACACGCCGTGCTCGAAGAACTCGCGCTGGAACTTGATGATCGACTGCGTGACCATGTAGAGCGTGCGCTGCCGCTGGTGAATGCTCTTGATGAGCCACGCCGCCGCCCGCATCTTGTCCTGGATGTAGCCCTTGGCCTCCGAGGCACCTCCCTGGCCGAGGACCCGGCGATAGAACTGGCTCACGCGCAGGCGCGGCAGGCCCTCGTCGTTGAGCGTGATGACGAGCTCCGCGCCGACCTTCTGGATGTAGACGTCGGGCGTCACGTAGCGCACGTCGTCGCCGCCGAAGTCGCGCCCCGGCTTGGGCTCGAGCGTCCGGATCACGTGCTGGGCCTCGGCGAGGTCGGCCATCGACACCTTGAGCTCGCGGCAGAGCTTGTCGAAGCGCTTGCCCTCGAGGGCATCGAGGCGGTCGCGGACGAGCGTCGCCGCGAGCGAGTCGCCGAGACCGCGCTGGCGCAACTGGATCAGCAGGCACTCGGAGAGCGAGCGCGCCGCCACCCCCGGCGGGTCGAAGGACTGCACGCGCGCGAGCACGCGCTCCATCTCCTCGCTGTCCGCGCCGGCCATGAAGGCCAGCTCGTCCGTCGGCGAGCGCACGTACCCGTCGGCGTCGAGGTTGTTCAGGATGATGCCGGCGAGCATCTGCTCGTGCTCGTCGAGGTCCGAGAGCCGGAGCTGCCACATCATGTGGTCGGTCAAGGTGCTCGAGCGCACCAGCGTGTTCTCGAGCGTCGGACGCTTGTCGTCGTCGGGGGCAGCACCGGCGCCGGCGGGGACGCTGTGAAAGTCGTTGCCGTAGTTGTCGAGGTACTCCTTCCAGTCGATCTCCCCGAGGCTGCTCGCCGCCGAGACGTCCGGGGCCGCATCCTCCACCGGTTGCCACTCGTCGGCCGTCGCGGGCTCGGGACCATCGACGGTCGGCACCTCGGTCTCGAGCTTCACCTCTTCCTTGAGGTCCGCCGCCTCCTCGAGGACGGGGTTCTGCGCCATCTCCTCGACGATCAGGTTCTCCAGCTCCATGCGGCCGACCTGGAGGATCTTGATGGCCATGCGCAGCTGCGGCGTCATGACCAGTTGCTGGGTGAGCTTCTGGTAGAGCTTGGTTTCGAGCGCCATGGTCAGAGACTGAATCGCTCGCCGAGGTAGATCTCCCGCGCCTGGCGGCTCTCGGCGATGTGAGCTGGAATGCCCTCCTCGAGGATCGCGCCCTCGTTCATGATGTAGGCCCGGTCGCAGATCCCGAGGGTCTCACGCACGTTGTGGTCGGTGATCAGCACGCCAATCCCTCGCTCTCTCAGCTGCTTGACGATGTTCTGGATGTCGACCACCGCGATCGGGTCGATGCCGGCGAACGGCTCGTCGAGGAGCATGAACGCCGGCGAGATGACCAGCGCGCGGGTGATCTCCAGACGGCGCCGCTCCCCGCCCGAGAGCGCGTGGGCCCTCGTCTTCGCCAGGTGCGCAATTCCGAGCTCCTCGAGCAACCGCCACAGTCTCACGTCGCGTTCTTCGGCAGAAATCGCCAAGGTCTCAAGTATCGCGAGGACGTTCTCCTCGACGGTGAGCTTGCGGAAGACCGACGGCTCCTGCGGTAGATAGCTGATCCCTGCCCGCGCGCGCTGGTACATCGGCAGGTCGGTCACGTCCCGGCCGTCGAGCGCCACGCGGCCGCGGTCGGGCCGGAGCAGGCCGACGATGATGTAGAACGTCGTCGTCTTTCCGGCGCCGTTCGGCCCCAGGAGACCCACCACCTCGCCGGCGGCGATGCGGACCGAGACGTCGCGCAGCACGGCACGGCCACCGAAGGATTTGTCGAGCCGCTCCGCCGTGAGGACGCTCCGCGTCATCGCTCAGGGCTCGGTCCGTGGCGCCGAGCCGACCGCCTCGCCGCGCGCCGCCTGCACCGGGACCTCGGGCCGGCCACGTCGCTCGCCGCCCTCGCCCTGCCCGGGATAGAGCACGGCCGTCACCCGCGAGCTCGACCCGCTCTCGACCACGCTGCGCTGTTCCTGGAGGTAGACGACGATGCGCTCGCCGGCGACCTGGTTCGGGCCATCGTGCAGAACCGCCCCGTCGCTCAGGACGATGGTCTGCTTCGTCTGGTCGAAGACGGCGCGCCGTCCCTCGGCCAGCCGCTCGCCCTGGCGGATCCGCACGTTGCCCTCGGCGATGATCTGCTTGACGCGGTCGGCCCCGCGCGACGGGCTTCCGACACCCTTGGCACCCTGCCCCTCGCGGCGCACTGCAGCAGGATCGTACGAGATCGCGAGCCGGTCGCTCTCCAGCGTGACGTCACCCTGGGCGACCTGGACGTTCCCGCGGTAGGTGATCAGGCTGCCCTTGTAGTCGAACTCGAGGGTGTCCGCCTTGATCTGGATGGGCTCCTTCCCGGAGCCGAGGGACAGGCTCCGGAAGAGCTCGTTCGCGCCTTCTGGTTCGGGCTTCTTCAGGGCGTCCTGCGCCCGAGACGTCGCGCCCCAGACGAGGAGCGCCACGATCGCCGCGGCCAGCGTTCTCCACTCCCTACCCGGCATGCTCGCTCTCCGCCGGAGCACGCAGGACGGTCTCGACGCTGCCGTCGAGACGGACCCGCTGTGCCGCCACCTCCATCGTCATCCTGCCGCCGTTCAATGTGAAGCCACCGCTCGTGACCTTGACCGCCCCAGGAGTCAGCAGCGCATCGCTCGCGCGCTCGTAGACGACACGTTCCGTCGTGACCAGGTAGTCCCGGAACCGGACCTCGATCCCGCCCTCGAGCTCGACGCGTTCCATCTCCCGCCCGTCGAGGAGGATCTTGCCCCGGCTGCCTCGCAGGGAGACCACGCCCTCGTCGTCGGCGAGGAACAGGCTCACCTCCGGCTCCTCGACGACGATCTCGTGCTCGTCCTCGAAGTACTGCGCCTCGCGCGCCGCCACCTCCCAGACCTTGCGCTCGCCGTCCATCTTGACCCGGCGAAAGTTCTGGATCCGCTGCGCCACCTGGGGCAGGAAGTCCAGCTCCTTGGTGCCGAGGCGCCGCAGGTACTGCGCCCACTGGCTGCGGACCAGCTGCACGCCCACCCCTCCGACGGCCAGGACCAGGAGAACGGCGAGACCGAAGCGCAGCCGCCGACGGGTGAAAAAGTCGTGCCAAGCCTCGGCCATGCAAGAAGAATACCGCTCTGTCCATCGATAGTAAAGCAATCAAAGCGGCAAACGGTGACGAGGCCCCAGCGCCGGCACAGCAGGAGTGCGCCCCTTGGAGAGCGCTTCCGCACGCCAGTCAGCAGCCCGACCCTAACCCAACTTCTCCCACTCGGACCACGCCGGCGCACGGCCCGCACGCGCGGCTCCCTACGGCACCGCGTTCGGGACTCCTCGCCGGATCAG